>Ga0315906_10007947_pt1 | contig 12780 bp, 10 predicted proteins | sample LakEriMetagenome_4_FD_203526 | JGI IMG/M metagenome (GOLD analysis project Ga0315906, IMG submission 203526) | Freshwater fungal communities from buoy surface, Lake Erie, Ohio, United States - Buoy 2 MA122 | ecosystem: Environmental > Aquatic > Freshwater > Lake > Lake biofilm | place: USA...
CCGTTCGTTGCTCGCCATGCTCAACCGGGTATACGGTGAACGGCAGGTGCTGGTGGTGAACCGGAGACGCTTCCGCGAAGACCGTGAAGCAGCCATAGCGGAGCTGAGAAAGCAGATCACTCCTGACATCAGGGTGATCCACGGACATGTTCATGTAAGTGATGTTAAGGAGATAATTGATGAGAACCCTCAGGCCAGACTCATCGCCTTTGTCAGGGATCCCGCCTCCCGTGTGGTGTCACATTATTTTCATGAAAAGAGAATTCTTTCGGAAACAGGCAGTCTGAGTGCAAAAAAGCAGGTTCCGGTCGACACTGTTCTGAATTATGCCGCCCATCCAGAATCCCGAAACGTGATGACAAGGTTCATTACAGGTGTTTCGGTCAGTCGGTTTTTTTTCATAGGTGTTTTTGAAAATCTTGAGCCTGAACTGAAACGTTTGTCGGCGCTGATGAACTGGCCGTCGACTGAAATCCCAAAGGAGAATGTCAACGAAGCTCATGCGGCACACTGGGATACCGTGAGTGAAACAGAACGAGAAAAAATAAGAGAGTTTAACCGCGAAGACGTTTCGTTATACGAATCAGTGACCACTTCCCGTCCGCGATCCGGACATCGGATCAAATGCTGGATCGCCTCTTTTCCGAGATCGGGAAATACTTATTTCAGAAACATTCTCTATTACGTTTACGGTATCGAATCAGGAACCTGGCACAAGGAAACGGCCTTTCCGGTGGACGATGATTATGATCAGTATCCGTTCGTAAAGACGCATCTGCTTCCTCATGAACTGGTGCCGGATGATCCCTCTATTCCTGCCATCTACCTCGTTCGCGACGGACGGGATGCCGTGGTTTCCATCGCGCATCAGCGAAGTGATCTGGTAGCACCCGGATCCGATCTGAATGAAAACATGAAGGAGGCCATTGTGGCTGCCGACGGTAGTTTCTTCGGCGGATGGTCGGCCAATGTGAATGCGTGGCTGCTGAGGGCCGGACTGGTGATCCGTTACGAAGACCTGATTCGTGATCCTCAGGTTGTTTTTCAAAGAGTCGAACAATATATCGAGCTCCCTCCTGCCGACTGGAGCAGGCTGCCAACGTTTGAGCAACTCAAGACGGGCAAACCGAAATACGGAGGGGTGAGTAAACTGACCGATCCTCAATTCAACCCCGAAGAATTTTCCCGGAAGTTTTTCCGTAAAGGCAAATCGGGCGGCTGGCGGGAAGAAATGCCTGAGGACATTCATGATCTGTTCTGGAATTACCACGGCGATACCATGGAGCGGATGGGATATGAGCCACATACAGCTTCGTGTGCGCAGAACCGTTATACCGATTACAAAGCCATGAAGCTGCTCGGACAACATGTGAATCCTTCAGTAAATACATTGAATGTGTTGATTGAAGCCACCAAACTTACCCAGCCCGGCAACGACGGAGTGAAGCGTTATCTTGTAGAACTGCTCAAAGGATTTGAGGAAGTGGTAAAATACGGTGATAACTCTTTCCGCTTCGAATTGCTTGTCGGCAAAAAGTTTCTGCCACTGAGCAGCTATCGGCAAATGTTGCGACTCGAGCCGGATGAGCTCCACGATTATGAAAAAGTGCTCATGGGATTCAAGGGAATAGTAAAGAAAGTACTCCCCGGAACGGTTTATGAAGCAGGCGCATCGGTATATCGCAAAACCGATATCCGAAAGTTCCTCAAAATCATTCAGGCGAAGAAGTCGGTGGATAAAGAGCTGAGTTTTTATCGTGAGCTTGAGTTGAAGAAAGAAGATGTGGATGTGCTGTTCATTCCGCTTCCGCAAAACGCCGAGCATCTGAAGAACCTGAGTCACCGTTTTGTGGTCACTGTTCATGATCTCACTCACAGAATCACTCCTCAGTTTCATGAAGTAGAGAATATCCGTCTCGCGGAAGCGGGAATGAAATTCATTGCTGAGAAGAAATGTGATGTGATTGCCGTATCCAATTGCACCGCCACAGACCTGGAATCGCATGATGCAATCGGAGGTGATCAGGTGCGGGTGGTATATGAAACCGCTGATGCTGATTTGTTCCGGCAGAACGTGAATCCTGATCTTGCTTCCGCGATTCGGGAAAAATATAAGCTGGGTGTTCACCCGTATCTGATGACGCTGTCGACCATTGAGCCGCGCAAGAACCTGCCCAATACCATCAGAGCGTTTAATCTGCTGATGGAAAAGTATCCTGGTCTTGAAGTGAATCTGGTGATTGCCGGAAAGACCGGATGGAAGCCCGGACACCTGCCCAAAGAACTTCACCTCAGCAACCCGCGGATCAAATTCACGGGATTTGTTGATGACCGCGATCTGCACGTCATCTATTCTGAGGCGTTAGCTTTGTGTTATCTTTCACATTATGAAGGATTCGGTTTGCCACCGCTCGAGGCGATGCGCTGCAGAACACCGGTGGTGTATGCCGCCAACAGTTCGCTGACAGAAGTGATTGGCGACGCCGGACTTTCATCGGATGCCAATGACATCGAAGCGATCATGCACAATATGTATCGTATGGTAACAGATGCATCGCTGCAAACGGATCTTGCCAAAAAAGCACATCACCGATCTTTTATGTTTAGCAGAAGGAAGATGACGGTGGAAACCCTAAGGGAGTTCTTAGTTCATAGTTCATAGTTCACAATTCAGAGTTTACAATCCACTCATGCGTATTGCCATTCTCGCCGATCCTCTCGATAACCAAAGTGCCGGTGTGCATGTGTACACCAAGGGCATGGTGGAGGCATTGATACGGAACAACACTGGTCACGAGATTATCCTGGTGAGGGAAAAGGTTGATCCTGATCTGAAGGGGGTGAAACAGATTGCAGTGCCCAACATCAGATTACCGATTGGATTTGCTTCCTTGCGTTTATTTTTCATCATACCTTTTGTTTTATGGTGGAAGAAAGTGGATGTAGTGGTGGAGCCTGCACATTTTGGTCCGTTCAATCTCCTGGCAAGGGTAAAAAGAGTGACCATCATTCACGATCTCACTCCTCTGCTATTCCCTCATCTTCACAGATGGCACAGTCAGATACTGCAACGGATTTTTCTGAAAGGCATTCTTAAGAGGACGGATGTTATTGTTGCCAACAGCGATCATACCGTTATGGATATACGAAATATGTTCCCGCAAGCAGCTGAAAAGGTGATTCGTATTTATCCGGGAATCAGAAATGACTACGGCAATGCGCCCGGATATGATGTTTTAGAAAGATACGGCATCGGAAAGCCTTACTTCCTTTTTGTTGGTACCATTGAGCCGAGAAAAGATCTCAACACTTTGCTTAACGCTTTTGCCATTTTCCATCAAATGCATCCCGCCAAGGCTATGCTGGTGATTGCCGGCGGTACCGGCTGGAAATCGGAGAGTTTTATGCAACACCTGGAAACGCATCCTGCCAAAGAACACATCGTGTTGACCGGATATGTTAAAACAGAAGAATTGCCGGAGCTGTACCGGAATGCGGTTGCCCTGGTTTACCCGTCCGTTTATGAAGGTTTCGGCTTTCCTGTGGCGGAGGCACTTCAGTTTGGGACTCCGGTGATTACCTCCAGGAACTCTGGAATCACGGAAGCCGGTGGAAAGGAAGCACAGTATTTCGACACCGGCGATGCCCGGATGCTGGCTGAAATCATGGATCAAGTATCAGAAAACCAGACCTTTAAAGCTAAGGCCATCGCAAATGGTCCGGTGCATGCGGCAAAGTTTAACTGGGATGAGTTTGCGATTAGGTTTCTCAATAAATGCAGCCATTGATTCAGCAGCTAACAGCACTTATCTAATATTTTTACAGAAGAGAACAGTATTTTTCAAAGTTCGATTTTCTGCTTATCCCCAATTTACCCTTTTGTGACATATGTCCTTTGAAAATAGGGCCAATTCAATGTAAATTAGCACTTCGGGATATGGTGGATTTATACCGATCCTGATAGTATCTAAAAACCAGTAAATCAACTTATTAACCTAAATCACCAAAAACCAGATGAAGAACTATTACTCCCGGCTGATCATGGCAGTTACCCTTGCCTTCATGGTATTGCCATTCACCCTGAGTGCCCAAAACGCCGCTCACAATCACGATAAGTGCCTCGCGCACAAGATGATGGAGGAAGAAATGGCTGCCAACCCCTCTTATGCTGCAGCTCAGGCACAGCTGGAAATAGAAACAGCACAGTATGTTGACCAATATATAGCCTCACGCACCTCAGGTGCCAATGGCCAGAAAGGATCGGCTGTGGTGAGAGTCATTCCGGTAGTGTTTCATGTCATTCATGAAGGCGGACCGGAAAATATTTCGCGTACTCAACTGCTGAATCAGATTGAGACGTTGAATGAAGATTTCCGTCGATTGAATGCGGATACCACCAATACTCCAGGGCCGTTCAAGCCTCTTGGCGCTGACACAGAAATCGAGTTCCGTCTGGCGACTCTTGATCCTAACGGTGCTTGTACCGATGGTGTCGTGCGTCTTTTTTCTCCGCTTACCAACAACGCCCGTAATAATGTGAAAGCACTTAGCTACTGGCCAAGCAATAAGTATCTGAATATTTGGGTAGTTAAAACGATAGAGAATACAAGCGGTTCAGCAGGAATTGTTTTGGGCTTTGCCCAGTTTCCGGGTGGAAGCGCTCTTACCGATGGTATTGTATTGCGCCACGATTACACGGGAAAAATCGGAACGGCTGCCAACACCAATAATGAAGGACGTACTGCAACTCACGAAGTGGGGCATTGGTTGAACCTGCGTCACATTTGGGGCGACGGACAATGCGCGAGCGACTTTGTGACTGACACCCCAACACACTTCGGTCCGAACCAGAGTAATTGTCCTACATTCCCATCTCCTTCGAACTGCTCCGGTAACGGAGCCAACGGTGATATGTTCACTAACTACATGGACTATACGAACGGGTCTTGCCAGAATATGTTCTCCATCGGACAGGCTGCCAGGATGAACGCTGCTTTGTCATCAACTGTCAGCGGACGTAACAATCTTTGGTCGAGCCAGAACCTGACCGCTACCGGAACAACAGGCGCTCCCGGTGCTGTATGTACTCCTATCGCGGCTTTTGTGAGTCCGGTTAAATACATCTGCGAAGGCACCACCGTTACTTTCACCGATGGTTCCTGGAACGGAACAGTTGATACCTGGTCATGGAGTTTCCCGGGAGGAACACCTTCCTCATCAACAGATCAGAATCCGGTGGTTCAGTATAACACAGCGGGCACATACGATGTAGTACTTACCGTTAACAATGCAGCCGGATCCGATACCTATACACAAACCGGTGCCGTGGTGGTTGAACCTGCTTTCGGACAATATTCAGTTCCTTATTCTGAAGGATTTGAAACCATCACCTTCCCCGGAAGCGAGTGGGATATTGAAAATGACGGCGGAAACACCTGGGTGCAGACAGGACTCGCTGCCAAATCAGGATTCAACTCTGTTTACATCAACAACTTCTCAGGCAACACGGCGAACACATCGGATGTGTTCATCACTCCTACCTACAATCTGAGCAACGTAACTTCAGCCAATCTGACTTTCTGGCTGGCGTTTGCAGCGCGTTCAGGCACCAGCACTGACCAGTTGCGTGTATTCGCCTCTACTTCCTGCGGACAGTTGTGGAACATCCGTTACAACAAGAGCGGTACCACACTTTCAACTGCGGGAATCATTTCATCCAACTTTGTTCCTAATGGCACGCAATGGCGTCAGGAAACAGTGAACATTGCCAGTTCATCTTACAACAACAAGCCGAACGTGCGTTTCAAATTTGAATACACACAATCAACCGGTAACAATATTTACATCGATGACATCAATCTCACCGGTACGGTTGGCATTGATGATGTGATGGAGCAGTCGCTTGGCTTTGGTGTATATCCGAATCCCGTGTTAACCGTTGCAACCATTGAATTTACCCTTGCGGAGAAAAACAATGTGCTGATCGATGTTGTTGATGTAACAGGACGCGTGGTGAATCAGATCAATGAAACAACACTTGATGCAGGCGATTATCAATTTGAACTTCCTGCCGGACTGGCTAAGGGTGTTTACGGTGTACGCCTGCACGTTGACGGATATGTTTCAACACGAAAAGTGGTCATCAATTAATCAACTCAAAACCAGAAGTTTTCTTAATGAAAAAGTTTCTCTTAGCCGGCGCCCTCGTGGTGGCCGGCTTTCTTAATGTTCAGGCGCAGGAGTATCGCTTCTGCGGAGCCGATGAAATGATAAAAAAGGCCATGGAGGCCGATCCCGGCTATGTCACCCGTTTGGCACAACTTCAGGAATTTACTGAGGAGTATGTCAGTCAGTTGGGCAATCAGAAAACTTCAGGTACCGTGCAGTACGTGATTCCTGTGGTGTTTCATGTGATTCATAATTACGGATACGAGAATATTTCCAAGGCACAGATCCTGGATGCTGTCGACATCATGAATAAATCTTTTCAGAAATGGTATTCCGACAGTGTGCTCGTTGCGTCTGCGTTCAGACCGATCATTGCTGATTGTCAGATTGAGTTTCGTTTAGCGCGACTGGATCCCAATGGCAATTGCACGGATGGAATTACCCGCACGCAATCTTCTCTCACTTATGATGCGGGCGATAATGTAAAAGGCTTGATTGCATGGCCATCGAACAAATATTTTAATATTTGGGTAGTAGAAAATATTGCAAGTGGTGCGGCAGGATATGCTTACTATCCGGGTGCCGCTGCCAATATCGACGGTGTGGTGATGCGTCATGACTACACCGGAGGTATCGGAACCAGCAGCGGATCTAACTATGCGGCCCGTTCTCTTACTCATGAAGCCGGCCACTGGCTGAACCTTTCTCACACTTGGGGAAACAGTAACAATCCCGGATTGGCTGCCAACTGCTCTGATGATGATTTTGTTCAGGACACTCCGAACACGATTGGTGTTGCCAACTTCAGCTGCGATACTACTCAGGTCACCTGTGGCTCTCTTGATAATGTGCAGAACTACATGGATTACGCGAGTTGTCATTACATGTTCACCGAAGGACAAAAGGCCCGGATGCACGCGGCACTTAACAGTAATGCCGGCCAGCGCAACAACCTCCACACTCAAAACAACCTGAACTTAACAGGGACCAACGATGGATTTGTTCCTTCGCCCTGTGTGCCTGTTGCTGATTTCGCTCCTGCAGTGCGTTACATCTGTACCGGCGCTTCTCTGACCTTCAACGACCTTTCCTGGAAAGCTGATCCGGATACCTGGCAGTGGGATTTTCCCGGTGGAACGCCTTCGTCATCGACTGATAAAAACCCTGTGGTGCAATATAACACTCCGGGCATATACGATGTGACACTCACGGTATCAACAGCAGCCGGCAGCAACACCAGAACCCGCAGCGGTATTGTGGTGGTGAGTGAATCGGTAGCATCCACAGTGGTACCGTATCAGGAAAATTTTGAGAACACCGGTCCGATCCCATCAGGCTCCAACTGGATCATCGAAAACGGCGGCGGCAACGCGTGGGAACTTTCATCGGTGGCGGCCTTCAGCGGCACCAAATCGATGCGACTACTGAATCACTCCGGAAATACAGCCAACACCACGGATGTGTTTGTGACCCCTGCTTACAATCTCACCAACATTACCAATGCTAACATGACTTTCCAGCTGGCATTTGCTGCGCGTTCCAGTGCATCTACCGATCAGCTGAAAGTTTGGGCTACCAACAACTGCGGACAGCAATGGAATCTGCGTTTCACCAAGACAGGTTTGAACCTGAGCACAGCAGGAATTCTTTCGGCAAGTTTTACTCCAAACGCCAGTCAGTGGCGTCAGGAGAATGTGAGTATCAGCAGTGTTTCTTACAGCAACAAGCCCAGTGTTCGTTTCAAGTTTGAATACCTGCAGGTCAACGGTAATAATATTTACATCGATGACATCAACATCACCGGAACATCAACAGTCGGCATTCAGGATGTAGAATTCCTGGCCACTGTTTCCTTGTTCCCGAATCCATCCAGTGCGGGAGCAGAAATCACTTTCAGTTTGTCGGAGAATGCAGAGACCGAAATTCTGATTACTGATATCAGCGGACGAATTGTTGAGGTGGTTGAAAGAAACGAGCTTACACCAGGTGCACACCGTTATGCTTTCGGAAGTTCGCTTAATGCCGGAGTGTATCTTGTGAAAATTCGTTTGAACGGAAGCGAGATGACGGAGAAAGTGGTGATGACGAGGTGACAGGGCGATAGTCGACAGTCATTAGTCCTTGGTTATAGACTGGAGAGGAGTTGAGTTGGTTTTCGAACATAGATTGAAATTGTTTTTATTTACAGAGTTTAACGATTGATATAAAATTGATGTCAGCGAAATCAGCCACTCACCACTCCTTTGCCATTCAGGTGAAGTATGTTCTTTATGCGGAGCCGTCGAAGGTTTTTGATGCGCTTACGCAGGAAGGTTTGATATCGGGCTGGTGTGATGATGGCGGTAATGTTGGTCCTCATTCCGGTGACCCGATACAACTTTTTGGCGACTGGGTGAAGGGTGAGGTGGTGATCAACGACAAGAAAAAACTCAAGCTTTCCTATACCTGGAAGCCTGCGGAGTGGGAGAAGAAAACGCCCGCTTCGCTGGTTTCTTTTGAGTTCAAAAAGCATCCGGCCGGAACGGAAGTAACGGTGGAGCACAGTGGATTTCCCAATCAGAAAGAGGCCGATAATCACCGGAAGGGATGGGTGGATTATGTGTTTGAGCCGATGAATGATTTTTTAGTCGACAGTCGTTAGTCACAAGTCGTTAGTCATAAGTCATAGGCCATAGGTCAGGTGCTGCGCGTCAGGAGTTGCGCTCCTGCCTGACTCTCCTGACCTCCCTGACCTATCACCTCACTCAGTCTTTGAAATCTCGTTTCCCTATCGTACCTTTGCGCCCTGTTTGGCGGAATTTTGCCAGGCTTGGGGCCTATAGCTCAGTCGGTTAGAGCAACAGACTCATAATCTGTGGGTCCTTGGTTCGAGCCCAAGTAGGCCCACCCCGATGCAGAGAAAACCTCGCCTGGCGGCGGGGTTTTCACGCTTCGGGGTGGGCCCCGAAGGTTGGAAGCATGGCTTGGCATTTTCAGAGGACGCCAGGCGTGGCGTCCCTACGGACAACTTAACCCTTGGATACGTGAATTATTCGGTAAACATGATATTTTCGAAGGACGCCAGGCGTGGCGTCCCTACGGACAACTTAACCCTTCGATACGTGCATGAATCGCCTGGCGGCTGTTCATTCACTACTCAGGGCAAGCCACTTAACCCTTCGATACGTGCATGAATCGCCTGGCGGCTGTTCATTCACTACTCAGGGCAAGCCACTTAACCACTCAACCACTCAACCACTCTCCTCTCTCTCATGCGCAACATCATCTTTGATCTGGGGGCCGTCATCATCGACATCGATTACAACCTGACGGCTGATGCGTTCAGGCGGTTGGGGTTGCTTCATTTTGATGAGATTTACTCAAAGGCGAAGCAGGATCATTTGTTTGACCGGTTTGAGAAAGGTGAGATGAGCGATGAGGAGTTCAGGGAGACGGTTAGAAAGCACATACCCCATTCCGTGAGTGATGAGCAGATTGATTCGGCTTGGAATGCGATGCTGAAGGAGGTGCCGGAGGAAACGTTTGGATTATTAGAAGAGATCGGAAAGCAAAAGCGGATATTTTTATTGAGCAACACCAACCGGATTCATGTGCGGGCTTTTTCGAAGATCATAGAAAGGCAATACGGCTTTGCACGATTTGAAAGTTTGTTTGAGAAAGCATATTACTCCTGCGACATCGGCATGCGAAAGCCTGATGCCGAAATTTTTGAGTTTGTGCTGCTGCAGCACGGACTGAAAGCCAACGAAACGTTGTTCATCGACGATTCACCACAGCATGTGGAAGGTGCCAGGAATTGCGGAATATTCGCGTTTCACCTTAGACCGGAACACAGACTGGGGGATGCGGTAGGAAAATTACAACAAGATTAAACAAGATGGAACGAGATAAGGAACGAGAGAACGCTCTTGTTCCTTATCTCGTTTTTTCCCTGCCTGCAAGCCTTCGGCAGGCAGGTCGTTCCCTCTCGTTGTTATTTTTGTCCCATGCCTCGTTCCTGGCAAAGCTCCACCAGCACGCCGTTGGTGCCTTTGGGGTGGAGGAAGCAAACGAGTTTGTTGTCGGCGCCGGGTTTGGGTTCTTTGTTGAGCAGTGTAAATCCTTCGGCCTCGAGCCTTTTCATTTCGGCTACGATATCATCCACATCAAAAGCGATATGGTGAATGCCTTCTCCGCGTTTCTCGATGAACTTCGCGATGGGCGATTCGGGGTTGGTGGCTTCGAGCAGTTCGATTTTATTTTCTCCCGTCAGGAAAAAGGAAGTAGACACGCCTTCGCTTTCCACCACTTCGGTTTTGTAGTGAGGGGTGCCGAGGAGTTTGGCGAAGAGCTCGTTCGATTGAGCAAGATTTTTGACAGCGATGCCGATGTGTTCGATTTTGTTCATGATCGACAAATATAAACAGAATTATTAATCATTGATGTGCTTGATGGAACGCGGATAAAACGGGTTTTTCGGATCTGCGCGGATTTTATATATTTGCCTTACGTTTCACTTTTCTAAAACTTTTCAAACATGGAAAACTTTTCAATTTTTCCGTTGCAGCACAGAGGAATGAACTGCACGTGTATCAGGTTACTTAAGGATGATTGGCGCAATGCTATTGTGAGAAAGCTGCCCCATATAAGGTGGTCGGCGACGCATCGTTGCTGGTATGCGCCCGAAACGGAGGCGTTGAAGCGGGCGTTGAATGAGATCTTTTTTGTGGTGGAGGATCCGCGGGAAGAGCATCCCGCCAAGGAGCAAAATGCGGAAAACAATGTACGCCAACACCATCCCGCCAAGGCGAAACCAGCGGAAACCGAAAAGCGACAACACCATCCCGCCACAGAGATTGTGGAAACTGACCTTGTTTTTCCGAATGCCGAAGACCAATTATTTGTGGAGCGATTCAGGCGGTATCTGCAGGTTCGGAATTATGCTCAGGAGACCATCAACAACTACGTGCCGGCGCTGATACATTTTCTCAAATATTTTCATGGAAGAGATGTGCGCAAGCTGAACGAAGTGGATCTGGAAAATTACCAGATGCGGTCGGTTGTAGACAAAGGGTTGTCGCATTCCTACCAGAACACTTTGGTGAGTGTTGTCAAGCTGTTTTACGAATCGGTGATCGGGAAGCAGATAAGTCCGGAGTTTATCAGTCGCCCGCGGCGGGAGCGGCCTTTACCCAAAATCATGAGCATGGAGGAAGTTTCGACCCTGCTCCACTCGGTGAAAAATCAGAAGCACCGCATGATGCTGGCCTTGATTTACGCCTGCGGACTCCGGTCGGGGGAACTGATCAGCATGCGGTTTGCCGACATACAATCGTCGCGGATGATGATTCACATCAAAGCGGCCAAAGGCAACAAGGACAGGCTGGTGCCGCTTTCGCAGAAGTTGCTGGATCAGTTGCGGGAATACTACAAAATATTCAGACCCAAAGAGTGGCTGTTTGAAGGACAGTATCCGGGAGAAAGGTATGCGAAACGCAGTTTGCAGCTGGTGATGAAACAGGCGCTGAAATCGGCCGGTCTGAGTAGCGCGTATCGGTTACACGATTTGCGACACAGTTATGCAACACACCAGCTGGAAGCCGGCACCAACGAGCACATCATACAGAAGCTGCTGGGCCATTCGAGTATCAAAACCACCACCATTTACACCAAAGTAGCCCGTACCACGCTGGAAAAGGTGTACAATCCTTTTGATCATTTGGATTTGTGACAAACCGATCCACCATTTTAAATAATCGGCTTAAGTTGCCTTTAAGTGAAACTTTTTATTATATTTGTCATGTCAAACGAGACTACTTACAGAAGGATTTTCTTTTATAAACGGTATTATCTGGATTTCTTTGAGTCGCAACCGAAGAAAGTAAGGGATAAAATAATTTGGACAATTGATTTGGTGGCGACCATAATCAGGGTACCTGAACAATATCTGAAGCATATTGAGGGTACTGACCAATTATATGAAATCAGGGTTCAGCATGGAGGGAATTCCTTCAGAATATTTTGTTTTTTTGACAAAGAAAAGCTGGTCATACTAATGAATGGTTTTCAAAAGAAGTCTGAAAAAATTCCAAAAAAGGAAATAGAGAAAGCGATAAAAATCAAATCAGAATATGAAGCGGAGAAAAAAGAACAAGGAAACAAATCTGGTGTCACTTGAAGAGCTCAAGGATTACTATTATGGGAAGCGGGGTACCAGAAAACGCGACAAGCTGGAGCGAGAATCTGAAGCTTTCAGGATTGCAGTAATGCTTCAGATGGCTAGGCAGGAACTTGGCATGACCCAGGAGGAGCTGGCAGCGAAAGCCGGCACCACCAAGTCGTACATCTCTAAAATAGAAAACAATGTCAAGGAGGCGCGAATTTCAACGCTTCAGCGGATAGTGGAGCGTGGCCTTGGCGGGAAGCTGGAACTGAGGATCAGTTTTTGACAGATTCTGACAAAATGCGGCCGAATTTGGCAGAATCAGTACAATTTCTTAAGTTTGGTAAACTGTAGTGATCTAAAAGGATGATCATCAAATACCGGCAACAGCTCCTTCGCCAATCGCACCAAAGATATACAGTTGGGAAAAGGATTGTTCGGGTATAAACAAGTTGGCGGCAAGTTTAGGT
>Ga0315906_10007950_pt1 | contig 12773 bp, 7 predicted proteins | sample LakEriMetagenome_4_FD_203526 | JGI IMG/M metagenome (GOLD analysis project Ga0315906, IMG submission 203526) | Freshwater fungal communities from buoy surface, Lake Erie, Ohio, United States - Buoy 2 MA122 | ecosystem: Environmental > Aquatic > Freshwater > Lake > Lake biofilm | place: USA: Lake...
CCTGGCTCACGTGGTTCTGGCGAAGTATCTGGAGCACCGGCCGCTGTACCGGGTGCAGCAAGAACTCGCGCGTTTTGGCGTGGAAATCACGCGCACGACACTGGCGGAATGGGTGGCGGCGACGGCCACGGCCCTCGAGCCTCTTTACCGACTGGTTCGCGACGATCTCATGGCCGGCAGTTACCTGCAGGTGGACGAGACACCGGTGCAAGTGATGGACCCGGAAGTCGAAGGTCGAACAGCGACCGGCTGGTTGTGGGTGTATGCCCGACCCGGAGGCGGGGTGATCTTCGACTTCCAGAAGGGGCGAGGCCGAGATGGCCCGGATCAGATGCTGAAGTCGTTCGCGGGAACTTTTCAAAGCGATGGGTACGGCCTGTACGAGTCGTTGGAACGGGATCGGCCGGACCTGCGTCGCGTGGCCTGTTGGGCGCACGCACGGCGGAAGTTCCATGAAGCCATCCCGGACGATGGACCGCGTTCCCGCGAGATCATCGCCATGATCGCCCCGCTGTACGGCATCGAGAAGGTGGCTCGCGAGAGCGGCTTGGCGCCTGAGGCCCGCAAAGACCTGAGGCAGCAGCATGCACCGGCGATGTTGGATCGGTTGCATCGCCGCTTGCTGGAACTGAATCCTGCCCGAGTAGGATCGCCGGTGTTGCCCAAGAGCCCGCTGGGCAAGGCGATCCGGTACACGTTGAGTCAGTGGGAAGCGCTGGTGCGCTATCTCGAAGACGGTCGGTACGAGATCGATACGAACCTGGTGGAGAACGCGATCCGGCCGAGCTGCGTGGGCAAGAAGAACTGGCTGTTCATCGGCCACCCGGACGCCGGGTGGCGGAGCGCGGTGATCTACAGCCTTCTGATCACCGCCCGCCGGTATCGTCTGGATCCGGCAGCTTGGTTGAGCGACGCGCTGCGTCGGATCCCGACCTGCACCACAGCTACCTTGCCTGAGGTGCTACCCTGGAACTGGAAGCCTCAGGCGGCCTGACCGTTGAGGTGGACCGGGGAGCAAACGCGGCCGGTCGTCGGAGACAAACCCGGAACCATCACACCCTCACTCCGGAGTGGGAACCATGGGGTTCACCGCACGCATACGATCCACTACCGACTAAGCCGTGAGCTACTCGAAACGACGCGGAGCATGGCGGTGGCCTCAACGGCCGGACTTCGGTTGCGGCAGGCCTACGCGGAGGCTGCCGGTCAGGGGACGGTGGTGTGGCGTCTGGGAGCGCGCGGTGAAATGGCTGGCAATGAAATCAGGGAGTTGTGGCATGGACTATTCAGGACGGACACGGAGAACGATGGGCGAGGCGTTGATGACGGAAGGGTTTAGCCGGGAAGCCCTTGCCTTTGTGGGCGGGGCGACAGGAACGGCGATTATGGCTCGGGCCGTTCCCGAAAACGCCGAGACTCCGCCGCGAAAACGAGTGCCCCCTGCGACGAATCGCCCCACCCGCAACCGGACAAACGCGGCCACCGCCCCCGACTCGACGGTGTCGATGACGTTCCGGCTGCCCGCAGACTTGCCCGGCCGATTGGTTCAGCTTTCGGCCGAACGCAAGGTGCGCCGCGAAGCGCCCTTCAGCCAGCAGGACATTGTGGCTGAAGCATTGCGAGAATGGTTGGCCACGCACGCTTCATGCGCCTGAGCCTCTCAATACCCTTCGCATGCAGAGCGCCAGCTCTCGGCTTTACGGCCTTATTGCCGAGCAATTCCGCATTTGTCAGGCCGAGGATTTCGCCGCGCCTGGGAGCCGCGTCGAGATCCTAGGCTGAGACGACCCTCATCATTTCTCACGAACTGAAGGATGGCGGCGGCCTCTACGGTCGGTTTGCTTATGCACCAACTCACGATGCTGCCTGCGCGATTACGCGCCGTTGACCCACACCACTTTCGTCACGAACGGTCTGCCGAAGAGCGGCGTGCGATAGTGGACAACCGCCCTCGTGCCGTTCTTGAGTTCCTCCGCCGGAGCGAAGTGCCAGTTGTGAACGAATTTCGTCCGACTCGTCAGGGCGAGTTCAGTCGGCGCTTCGCCATTTCGGGGTGCGAACCGCACGGTGCGGGCCGCCACGTCGATACTTTCCACCACGCCGCACGCGGGACGAGAGCGGACAGTGTGCGCCGAAGCCGTAGTGGTAGAAAACAACACGAGGCCCAGCACCGCCGGGCCAAACCGAATTGCATTCGAGGTCTTCATTTTTTGGTCCTCTTGTCTGCCCCGCAGCGTAGAGGAGGGCAACCGGACGACGGGCGCTTTATCTGGTAATCAATGGTCGCAGGTGCAGGCGTATTCGGCGCGCTTGCATTCTCCACAGGTGGCAAGGTCGAGCTTGAAGCGGAGGTTGACCGGTTTGGCGTCGGCGGTCTGCTTGAACTGCACGACGACGTTGTAGCCTTCTCCGTCCGGCAGCTTCGCCTTGCTCACGAGCGAGTCGCCTTTCTTCTCGAACTGAAGGGTGGCCTTGCCGCTCTTGGCATCGGCAATGGCGGTGATGGTTTGCGTCGTCACCGGCACGGCCTTCATCTCATCGTTGTAGAAGTTGATGGTGACGGTGCGGTCTTTCTCGACCACGAACTCTGCGTGCGGCTCGGTTTTGTCGAGCAGGCGACCGCCCTTGGGCGTGGCCTTGTGAGCGTGGTCATGTTTGTCGGCGGCGGTGGCGGTGAAAAGGCCGACGCAAAGGGCGGCGGCCAACGTGAGGATGCGGAGGTGTGTTTTCATGGTTCTTTGGTTATGCGGACGGCGCGGGCGCAGTGTCGGGCGAAGGTCCACCTTCACCAGAAGGTGTCTCCACCGGCGCGTCGTCCGCAGATTTCTTTTGTCGCTCCAGCCATTCGTAGAGCGTGGGAAGCAGCACGAGCGTCAGGAAAGTGGAGCTCAGGATGCCGCCGATGACAACGGTGGCAAGCGGTCGCTGGACCTCCGCGCCTGCGCCGCTGGCAATCGCCATCGGGACGAAGCCGAGCGAAGCCACGAGCGCAGTCATGAGCTTTGGACGTAGCCGAAGCAGCGAGCCGTCCCAGACGGCGGTGCGCACGTCCGCGCCACGTTCGCGCAACTGGTTGAAGAACGTGATGATCATGAGTCCGTTGAGCACGGCGATGCCGGAGAGTGCGATGAATCCGACGCCCGCCGAGATGCTGAACGGCAGGTCGCGCGCCCACAGTGCGAACACACCGCCAGTCACGGCGAGCGGAACGGCAAGAAACACCAGCAGGGATTGCCGAAGGCTTTGCAGCGCCATAAAGATGAGGACGAAAATCAGGGCCAGGGCGGCCGGAACAACAAACATAAGGCGACGGCGGGCTTCCTGGAGATTCTTGAACTGTCCGCCAAACTCGATGGTATAGCCGTCGGGCAGCTTGATTTGTTCGGCGATCTTCTTCTGCGCTTCGAGGACGAAACCCTCCACGTCGCGTCCGCGCAGGTTCACCATGATGGCCGCACGTCGCTGGCTGTATTCCCGCGCGATGGATGCAACCTGCTCGACGACCTTGAAGTCAGCGACCAGGCCGAGCGTGAGCAGCCCGCCGTCGTCCACTCGAACAGGCAGCCGTTTAAGGTCGTCAATCTTTTCCCGCAAGTCCTCACTTAGGCGCACCACGATGTCGAAGCGGCGATTGCCTTCGATGAGCTTGCCGACTTCCTGCCCGGCCAGCGCGGTGTTGACCACCCGGTTCAACTCGGCGGCGTGGAGGTTGTATTTGCCCATCGCCTCGCGATTGGGAACGATTTCGAGCAAGGGTGATTTGCCGAGTGCGTCAAACTCCACGTCGGAAGCGCCGCGAACGCCTTCGAGGATCTCCCGCGCCTCGCTCGCGATCTTCTCAATTACGGCAAAGTCCTCGCCGAAGACTTTCACCGCAATGTCCGCGCGCGTTCCTTCGAGGATCTCGTTGAAGCGCATCTCAATGGGCTGGCTGAACAGGTGCCCTTCGCCGGGAAGATGTTTGCCCAGTTCCTCGGTCATCAAATTGGCCAGCGCCTCCTTGCCAATGGGTTTGCCATCCACTTGGCGCCACTTGTCCAGTGGACTGAACATGATGTAGGTATCTGCGACGTTCACGCCCATCGGGTCGCTCGCAATCTCCGCCGTTCCGAGCCGACTGAACGTATAGGCAACCTCCGGGAACTTCTCCAGCAGCAGCTTTTCGCCCCGCTTCTGCATGTCCACGCTGGCGTCAATGCCGATGCTCGTGGTGCGGATCATGTGCGTGGCAAATGAGCCTTCGTCGAGTTGCGGGACGAACTCCGCGCCGAGCCGGGTGAATACAACGACCGCCAAAATGAACAGGGCCACTGCCGCGCCCGTGACGACCCAGCGAAAGCCCAGCGCGAAACGGAGGATGGGAGTGTAGGCCACCTTGGCCCAGGTAACGAGGAAGCTGTCTTTCTCCTTGATGTTCCCACCGAGCAGCCACGAGCAGAGCGCGGGCATGAGGGTGAGGGCCAGCGCCATCGAACCGACCAGCGCGAAGATGACCGTGATGGCCATCGGCTTGAACATCTTCCCCTCAATGCCGGTCAGTGCGAGAATCGGAAAATAGACGACGGTAATGATGCACACGCCGAAGAACATCGGGCTGGCGACTTCCTTGGCCGCCACGAGCACTTCATGCGAGCGCTCCGTCGCGGTGAGCCGACGTTTGAGCCTTTGCTGTTTCTCCGCGAGGTGACGGATGATGTTCTCCACCATCACCACAGCGCCGTCCACGATGAGGCCGAAGTCGATCGCGCCCAGGCTCATCAGGTTACCGGAGACGCCGCTCTGCACCATTCCGGTCATTGCGAACAGCAGCGACAACGGGATGGCCAGCGCAACGATGAGCGCTGCGCGCCAGTTGCCGAGCATGACAAGCAGCACAACGACGACGAGAACCGCGCCCTCGAACAAACTCATTTCTACCGTGCGAATGGTGCGATCCACGAGCACGGTGCGGTCATAGACGGGAATGATCGTAACGCCCGCCGGAAGCTTGGGCTGAATCTCCTTGAGCTTTTCATCCACCCGCTTCGCAACGAGGCGGCTGTTCTCCCCTGCGAGCATCAGCGCCGCGCCCAGCAATGCTTCTTCGCCGTTGTAGGTCGCCGTGCCGGTGCGGACGGCCTTGCCAATGCCCACCTCCGCCACGTCGCGCACGCGCAACGGTGTGGCCCGCGAACCGAACTTCAGCGGCAATCGTTCAATCTCCTCCACGGTCTGCACGCGACCGGCGGCCCGCACCGTCAACGTTTCCCCTCCAAGTTGGATTACGCTGCCGCCCGCATTCTCGACATTCTCGCCGATGGCTTCCGCGATTTCGCTGAAAGACATGCCGACGCTTTTGAGCTTGTCCGGATTGGGTTGAATGACGATTTGCTTCTCGTAGCCGCCGCTCACATTGACCTCGGCGAGGCCGGGCGTCGAACGGAGGCGAGGCTTGATGAGGTAATCGTGGATCAGCTTCAGCTCCATCAACTGCGCCTCGCGGGTCGGCGGCAGGTTGGTCGCACCCTTTTCGTATTCGACCACGTAGTAATAAATCTCGCCCAACCCCGTGCTGATGGGCGCGAGCTTGGGCGTGAGGCCCACCGGCAGTTCATCAATCACCGTCTGCAACCGTTCGCTGACGAGTTGCCTTGAACGGTAGATGTCCGCGCCGTCCTCGAAGATGAGGTTGATCTGTGACAGTCCGAACTTGGACAGGGAGCGCAACTCCGTGAGGCCGGGAATGCCTGCCATTTCGTTCTCGATGGGGAAGGTGACGAGTTTCTCAATTTCCTCCGGCGCGAACGCGGGGACGGCAGTGTTGATCTGCACCTGGACATTGGTGATGTCCGGCACCGCATCAATCGGCAGCCGCAACGCAGACCAGACACCGATGCCGACGAGAACGAGCGTCGCCAGTAGCACGAAAACACGCTGGCGGACGGAAAACTCAAGGAGACGGTTCAGCATAGGTTCAAATGGGAGTTTCTGGCGTGGTCGCCTTGGGTGATTTCAACAGCCGCAACGCGTTGACGATGACAACGAGCGTGGCGCCGGTGTCCGCGAGAATCGCCAGCCAGAGACTCGTGTAGCCGAGAAACGCGAGGACGAGGAAAACCGCCTTCACTGCCAGCGCGAAAATGATGTTCACCTGAATCACGTGCATGGCGCGGCGACCGAGATGAATGGCCTCGGCAACTTTGCTGAGGTCGTCCTGCATGAGCGCCATGTCGGCGGTTTCGATGGCCGTGTCCGTGCCCGCCGCGCCCATCGCGATGCCAACGCTCGCGGCAGCCATCGCCGGGGCGTCGTTCACGCCGTCGCCAATCATCCCGACGTGCGCGTGTTCTGCGAGCAAGGCGCGCACGCGCTCAATCTTCTGGTCGGGCAGTAGGTCGCCGTGGGCTTCGTCAATGCCGACCTGCTTCGCGATGGCGTCCACGGTGCGCTGATTGTCGCCACTGAGCATGACGACCTTGCGGATGCCCGCCGCGTGCAGGGCGCGAATGGCCGCGGCCGCGTTGGCCCGCACCGTGTCGCCCACCGCCAGCACGCCGAGCACTTCACCCGCGCAATCGGCGTGCGGACGATGCCCGACCACAACGACGGACTGAGCCTGCGCTTCAATCTCCGCAAGCTGCCGCTCCAGGTCGTTAGAGCAGACGCCGAGTTCGTGCGCGAAGCGGTGGTTGCCGACAAAGTAAGCGTGGCCGTCCACATCGCCTTCCGCGCCCTTACCGGTGCGGGCCTGATAATTTGTGGCGCGAGTGAAGGAGACCTTGCGTTGCTGTGCCGCTTCCACGACGGCCTTGGCGAGCGGATGCTCGGAGTGCGCGTCAATCGCCGCGGCGACGCGTAGGAGTTCGGTTTCATCCTTGGCGGCTCGCAGAAGAGTTTGCGTCACACGCGGACGGCCCTCGGTGATAGTGCCGGTCTTGTCCACGGCCAACACGCGCAGTTTGCCGATGGCTTCGAGATACGCCCCACCCTTGACGAGCACGCCGCGCCGCGCCAGCGCCGTGAGTCCCGACACGATGGACACCGGCGTCGAGATGACCAGCGCACACGGGCAGGCGATGACGAGCAACACCAGCGCCCGATACGTCCAGACCGGCCACGCACCCGCGAAGACCAAAGGCGGCACCAGCCACACCAGCAGCGCGACGACGAACACCGCCGGGGTGTAGTAGCGGGCGAACGTGTCCACGAACCGTTGCGAAGGCGCTTTCTGCGACTGCGCCTCGCTCACGAGATGAATGATGCGGGCGAGCGTGGAATCGCTCGCGGGCTTGCTCACACGCACGTCGAGCGAACCTTCCCCGTTGATGCTACCCGCGAACACGCCGTCACCCGGCTTCTTTTCCACCGGCATGGACTCGCCGGTGATGGGCGCTTGATTCACCGCCGAGCCGCCTGCCACGACTTCGCCATCGAGCGGCACTCGTGCGCCGGACTTCACGGCGATGACGCGGCCCACGGCGACTTCCGTGACTGCGACCTCGCGCAAGGATTCGCCCTCTTTCACCAGCGCCGTTTCCGGCGTGAGTTCCATCAACGCTTGGATGGCCCGTCGCGCCCGCGCCACGCTGAACGCTTCGAGCAGTTCGGAAAGTGCGAAGAGGAACACGACCGCCGCGCCTTCGCCCCATTCGCTCACGGCCATCGCGCCCGCCACGGCGACGGTCATCAGCACGTTCATGTCGAGCGAACGGCGTCGCAGCGCGCCGAGCGCCTTGGGCGCGATGAACCAGCCGCCCGCGACGATGGCAACGCCGAACACTGTGAGCTTCAAAACGGCCGGTTCGGCGTGAAGCCATTGCAGCGCCAGTCCCAGCCCGGTGAACGCGCCAGACAGCGCGACGGAAATGATGCGACCGTGCTGCGCCTCCGATGCCGTCGCCGGGCGCTCGTGGGCGTTCGCTACTGTGGCGCGGAGTCCGTTGCGTCCCAACGCCTCGACCAACGACTCCGGTGAGACTTCGGCGGTGTGCGCCACGGTGACGGTGCCCGCCATCAGATTGACCTGCACGTCGCGCACGCCGGGCAGCGGTTTTAGGACGCGGTTCACCACCTCCACTTCATCCGCACAATCCATTCCGGCCACGCGAAGCAACGTCTGCGGGCCGGTGATCGACGCAGTCGGCGGGGCGACCGGAGCCGGAGCCGCGCAGCAGTCGGTCGCGCAGGCGGACGATGATTTGGGGGGGTGGCTCATGGCGTGTCTCAGTGCGAGTGTCCGCCGCCCTTGGTCGCGCGAAGCTCGATAAGCCAGAGGGTTTGCACCGGCTTGGTCACAACGGCATCGCCCGCCAGCAGCCCGTCCGCAATTTCCACCCAGCCTTCCGCCTCCGCGCCGACCTTGACGGCAGTGCGGAAGTAGGCGTCGCCATTGACGGCATAAACGAACGTGCCTTCGGTCGTGCGGAGCAGTGCGGTTTGGGGAATGACTGGGACCGCCTCCTCGCGCGGAAGGCTGATACGTGCCGGGACAAACTCGCCAACCGTGAGCGTGGCTGTGGCGTTCGACACGCCGATGACGATTTCTGATTCGCCAAGTGCCATGGCCTTTTGCACCGAGAGCACGACTCCACCGAGCGGGACGTTCGTGTTCTTGAACAACTCCACCGCTTGGCCGGACTTCAGGATGACAGCGGTGTTGGTGGAGACGAAACCCGACCCATGCACGTCGCAGCCGGTGTGATCTTCGGGATTCAGCAGGTGATGGTGCTTCTCGCCGAAGACCTGAACGGTGAAGCGGACCTGGTTCGGCAGTTTCCGCTCCGACACGTCGACGACTTCAATACCGAGCAGCTTTTTGGTTTCCTCGGTAACGATGACCCCTTTGCCCGCCTTGAACGATGCGCCAGAAGGCGATTCCTCGCCGTGCCCGTGCCCATCGTCTTTTCCGTGGGCCTCCTCCTTAGCATGATCGTGGCCGTCTCCCTCCCTATCGCCGCAACCGACCAAGAGCGAGGACGCCAGGAGCAGCGCTGGAAGAAGCGCGATGGAGCGGAGTGGATTCATTTCGGCTCCTCCGTGGTGGTGCGCGCGAGCGGCAACGGCAAGCCGGTCAGCAGTTCCAGTTGCGCCGCTGCTTCGAGTGCTTCCTTCTTGGTGTCGAGCAGGCCTTCAACGGCATCGAGGTATTGCTTCTGCAATTCGACGTAGGTGGAAATCGGCACTGCGCCGAGCCGGTAGTGGCGGTCGGCGACTTCGGCGGCTTCCCTGAAATGTTGCACGGAGTCGGGGCGCCATTTCGCCATCTCGCGTAACTTCGCCTCATAGGTCAGCGCGGCCTCGATGGTCTTCCGCTGAATCTCGCGTTCGGTGACGTTCAGTGAAACCTCCGCCTGCATCTGGCGCGCGGCGGCGGCTTCGATGTTGCCCTTGTTCCGATTCCACAACGGCAACGGCAGCGAGATGCCCACGCCGATGATGCGTTGTTCCTCTGAGCCTGCCTTTTGGTCCGAGTAGCTTGGCCCAACGCTGATGGTCGGATAGCGCTCGTTCTTCGCCAGATCCACGCGGAAGCCCTGCTGCGCGAGTTCCAAAGCGCGGGCTTTCAACTCGAAGTTGTTCGTGCGAGCCAGCCTGAGCAATGCGCCTTTGTCCTCTGGCGGGCTAAACACGAGCCGCATCTGACTTACGGACAGTCCCGTGTCCGGGGCGACGCCGCGTAGCTGGTTCAACTCCAACAAAGCCGCTTGCGTGGCCAACGCCGCCTCGCTGGCCTTCCGCTGCGCGTTCAACTCGGTCGCTTCGATGACGCGCGTTTCCAGCAACGGCGTCAGGCCTGCGGGATCGCGTTGCACCAAAACTTCACGCAACGCCTTGAATCGCTCGGCCACTTCCGCGGCGGCGGCGGATTTCTCCTGCGCGGCGAATAAGCCGTAAGCCAGCGCCCGCACGCGGCTCGCAAGCGCAATCTTGAACCGCTCGTAGCCGAATTGCGCGAGTTCGATGTCATGGTTGGCGATGGCCTTGCGCAACCCGATGCGGCCGGGCCACTCAAAAGGTTGCAGAACCGAGACGGACCAAGCAACGCCCTCGCCGCTCAGGCCGCCAAACTTCTGAGCGTTGTGTCCTACATCGCCACTGAGCTGTGGATTGCCAAGCAGCCCGGCGGTCTTGCGCCCGGCCTTCGCCGCGGTTATCTCCGCCTCGTAGAACTTGAGTTCGGGATTCTTTGCGAGCGCTTCATCAACAAGCGCGGATACGGTGAGCGATGGCGCGGGCTCAGATTCGGCAGCCCGCGCCAAGAGGGAGGCGGTGACGTAAGAAACCAGAATGACAAGGATTCGGGCAGAAATCGGACGTGATTGGGGAAAGTGCATGGTCAGGACAGAGAACGACGTGACGGGAGAAACCCGGGTGCGAGAAAGCGCCCAGGCAGACAGGAATACCTGCTCGACGCAGGCTTAAGCGAGGAGGGAGGGAGCGCGCGGCGGCAAGGCCGTGCGTTCAGCGAACTGCCACCGTTGCGGTGGACAGTCTTGGTCACTGCGCGTGACTGGAGTTTTGTTGAGGCACTGCTCAACTATCAACTCCGTCGGGACGGGTTGCCAAAGAGGAATGATGGCTACAAAACCAGGCACCGACACCTTAACCACAGAAGTGGCTACCCCACCGGACTCCATCGTCTCGCAGAACGTGCAGTGGTCGCAGTCGTCCGCGGGCGCTTGCTGAGCATGGCTTTGCCCGCCCTGTTGCGGCAACTCAATGCCGAGCGCGTGCGCTATTTCGCAGGAATGCACCATTGGCATCCAAGCGAGCGCAAGCAGCAGCCCGAAGATTTGTCGCCACAACTTCAACACATCTCTGGATAGGGGACGCCGCCGGACTGTTCAAGCTTTATTCGAGGGGCGGTGGGTGTCACTCGTGCGCAAAGGGTTAATCAAAGGATGTTGGAATCGCCTTGAGGGGTTTTCGAGGTCCAGGAGCGAACTGGGCCTCGACGCTGAGCCGTAATCGGCGTCTTTCCAGGTTCAACTTCTTGGACTCGGCTCCCAGGGTTCGTTGGAGTGGAACGTTGTTTGACCCAGTCAAACATGGTAAAAGGCATTCTGGGAGGTTTTGGCTTCCCGTAGTCGTCAGTTCAGATGCCAACGCATCGTGCTGACTCCATTTTGAGATGGGCATGAACGCCCGCCAAACCGGATTCACCATCCGGCTAAGGGGACGGAGTTTACCAACCGTCACGTTCATGTTCCGTAGAGCGTGGTGCCACGAGAGTGGCCCGCCACGTTCGAGAGAGGCTTTTGGAAGTAATCCCCGGTCACCAACCGGGCGTAATCTCCAGATTCTATCTCATGGCGTCGGGGCTCCGCCCCGCGAATACGGGCGAACGGGAAAGGCTCTGCCGTGCAAATCGGCGGAGTCGTCGGATTCAAAGCGGGTGCGGAGGACAGCCTCCAAATCCCCCGGCGGGACGCGTGACCACAGCCCTTCGGGGACAATCGGGTGCAATGCTCGTAAGGTTCGCGTAACGCACGCTGGCGTCGGGAGCCCGGCGGTCGCAAGACCGACCGGCCGGAGGGGGACAACCTCCGGGGTTCTGCCGAAAATGCAGACCGTGAAAAGCTCAACGATGAGAGGGGCATCAAGCCCTTGCCAGTAAGCCGCAGCAGAGACGTATGCGTGCGGTGAACCCCATGGTTCCCACTCCGGAGTGAGGGTGTGATGGTTCCGGGTTTGTCTCCGACGACCGGCCGCGTTTGCTCCCCGGTCCACCTCAACGGTCAGGCCGCCTGAGGCTTCCAGTTCCAGGGTAGCACCTCAGGCAGGGTAGCTTGGGTGCAGGTCGGGATCCGACGCAGCGCGTCGCTCAGCCAAGCTGTCGGATCCAGACGATACCGGCGGGCGGTGATCAGCAGGCTGTAGATCACCGCGCTCCGCCACCCGGCGTCCGGGTGGCCGATGAACAGCCAATTCCGTTTCCCGACGCAGCTCGGTCGGATCGCGTTCTCCACCAAGTTCGTATCGATCTCGTACCGACCGTCTTCGAGATAGCGCACCAGCGCCTCCCACTGACTCAACGTGTACCGGATCGCCTTGCCCAGTGGGCTCTTGGGCAACACCGGCGATCCCACTCGGGCAGGATTCAGTTCCATCAAGCGGCGATGCAGCCGATCCAACATCGCCGGTGCATGCTGCTGCCTCAGGTCTTTGCGCGCCTCGGGCGACAGGCCGCTCTCGCGAGCCACCTTCTCGATGCCGTAAAGCGGGGCGATCATGGCGATAATCTCGCGGGAACGCGGTCCATCATCCGGGATGGCCTCATGGAACTTCCGCCGTGCGTGTGCCCAACAGGCCACGCGACGCAGGTCCGTTCGATCCCGTTCCAACGACTCGTACAGGCCGTACCCATCGCTTTGAAAAGTTCCCGCGAACGACTTCAGCATCTGATCCGGACCATCTCGGCCTCGCCCCTTCTGGAAGTCGAAGATCACCCCGCCTCCAGGTCGGGCATACACCCACAACCATCCGGTCGCTGTTCGACCTTCGACTTCCGGGTCCATCACTTGCACCGGCGTCTCGTCGATCTGCAGGTAACTGCCGGCCAAGAGATCGTCGCGGACCAGTCGGTAAAGAGGCTCGAGGGCCGTGGCCGTCGCGGCCACCCAATCGGCCAGCGTCGTGCGCGTGATTTCCACGCCAAAACGCGCGAGTTCTTGCTGCACCCGGTACAGCGGCCGGTGCTCCAGATACTTCGCCAGAACCACGTGAGCCAGGAGGCCCGGACCGCAGATCCCCTTGTCGATCACCTGCGGCGGCATCGGCACCTGCACCGGGCT
>Ga0315906_10007953_pt1 | contig 12768 bp, 10 predicted proteins | sample LakEriMetagenome_4_FD_203526 | JGI IMG/M metagenome (GOLD analysis project Ga0315906, IMG submission 203526) | Freshwater fungal communities from buoy surface, Lake Erie, Ohio, United States - Buoy 2 MA122 | ecosystem: Environmental > Aquatic > Freshwater > Lake > Lake biofilm | place: USA...
TAGAATCACTCCAATGCTTGCTACAAGCAAAGCTCGTAATCCAACTTTTTTCATTTCATTGACATTTGATTCCAAGCCAACTTGAAAAAGCAAAATCACTACGCCCAATTCTGCCATAAAGTGAAGAAATTCATTACTCTTCATTCCTTCGAACCATGGCATTTGCAATAAAACCATATTGCCCAAAATTGCACCCGCAAACAACTCACCCAAAACTGCAGGCTGACCAAACTTCTCTACAAATCCACCCATTCTAGCCGCAAGCAATGCAATGACAATCCACAGAAAAGTTTGCGGAATGATATCATGTGCGCCTGAGGAAGCAAATACAGTCTGAAATCCAAGACTGCTTAGGATTATGAATGTAAAGACATTTCTGAAATTTGATATTTGCATATTAGTCGCGCGAAATGATGTTCAAAAGTTGAATGAGGGCAAAAAAAAACCGTTACAAAATAACGGTCTTTTCTAAAGTCGAAGGTAATTAACGAGAAACGTAAAATTTCTCAGCCAATCTAAAATTATCACCTTGGACAATGCACATGTAAATACCATTTGGAATTCCTTGCACATTGATGTCGAACATTTTGGATCTTCCAGCAAATTCTGATCCTTGATGCACATCCACGACCTTTTTACCAAGAAGATTATAGATTCCAATGGACAAATTCTGCTGATTGTCGGATATGTCTAATTCCAATTGATAAATCCCACCGGAATGCTCACGAATTCCAATGATTTTATTGTTTCTTGAGGTATCTATCGATGCTCTGCGAGCAATTCCAGAAATGGAATCTTTTGATGGACTAAACATTCCACCGGTCATGATTTTCTTGGAATATGTTGCTGCTAATTTTGCCTGACTACTCTTTCCATTGCCTGCGGCATGAAGAGAATCGCTTTGCGCAAAAGAAAACAAAACGAATAGCAGATATGTGAGTATATGTAATTTCATACGATGTTCTCTGAATTCACTGTGAGGAATATAGCATTTTATCCTGCATGTCCAATCATCAATAATTCATTAAGGGGAATTCAATGGATTTTTACTGATGAGTTTACTGATGAGTCTATCAAGCAAAATATATGCCTAAGAAAATCAAATCCATACAATTGGCATAAAACTGTAATTTTCGCCTAAAGTTAAAAATGCTGTATTGACAAATTGTATGATATTTCTGACACACTGTCAAGAACGGTGTATATTTGTCAAAAGTTACACTCAATTTGAGAAAAGTTCATGTCAGAAATTCGTACCGTTTGCGTTTATTGTGCATCAAGTGATCATTGCCGACCCATATTTTTGGAATCTGCATATAGACTTGGCAATATTTTGGCCAATGAAAGTATCGATATTGTCTATGGTGGTGGAAGCACCGGTTTGATGGGACGCCTCGCAGACGGCGCAATTGCCGGTAATGGACATGTGCGAGGCATAATTCCTCAATTCATGCAGAATCTTGAATGGGGTCATAAGGGCATATCGATTCTGGAGGAAGTGGAAGACATGCATACTCGTAAATTTCTCATGATTCGTAAATCCGACGGAATAGTGGCTCTTCCCGGAGGATGTGGAACCCTTGAGGAATTGCTTGAGGCAATCACCTGGAAAAGACTCGGATTGGCTCATCAACCAATTGTCATAGTCAATATTGATGGATTTTATGATCCACTCATAACCATGCTTCAAAGTACGGTTGATGAAAAGTTCATGCGAGCCGAGCATTTGAATATGTGGCATGTGGTGAATACAGTTGAAGAGGTATTGCCGATGCTCAGATCAATTGACCCTTGGCCATTGAATGCAATTTCTTATGCAAAAGTGTAATCTGCGACATGCCTTCACCATTGCACATACGATTATTGAATTGGAAACAATCATTTCATTCACAATGGAATGATGAAGCCAAAGTGCATATCAAAGAGATTGTTCAATCAAGACCATTCAGCATCTTAGCGGCATTGTTTGTATCAACTTTGATAATACAAATTATATCAGGCCTCTTTCTCAGCATTCACTTTTCCCCTTCATCCGCAACAGCAAACAATGAACAAGGAGATTTTCTTGCAGTCAAGAAAATTGAAAAGGTACTGATGGATCAGGAAGGCGATACCCTTGCGATTCCGGGTGATAATATCTTTCTCACTGCAGGTCCTGATGATATCATACCAACTCGCTCATATCAGAGCATGGTATATATTTCTCAAACAACACCGCTGAAACATATCCGGACAATTCATGCAATAAACACGCATTGTTTACTTGCCATCATCATCTCTATTCTTGTATTCTTTGGAATTCATGTTAAAGACACTAGGTATTTCAAAGGACTTTGGCTGTTGATGATAATTGTTTCTTTGCTTATAGCCATGATTGCTTGGATGGGATATATACTTCCCTGGGATCAATTTTCCTCTACTTCATATCTCATAGCGCAAGGGATTCTTGAGCAGGGCTTGGGTATCGCATTGGGTCAACCCATGGATATCATAGCACGGTATTTTTCCCTTCATTCGATGGTCTTTCCATTATTGACAATTGCTCTGCTATTCCCAATTGGTAGAATATTTCATTTCTCATTTCAAAACATCAATCAATCAATTGTATATGCTTTCATGGCGCTCACCATGATTTCAGGGATTCTATTTGAGCAGTTTAATCCTATACTTCCACCGGCTCATGCATTGATACAAAGTTCAACGAGTCTGGAACCCTCATGGTTTTTTCAACCAATACATGGCATTATCTCAACCATGCCAGCTGATTTGGCATCTATCATTATCTCTATGATATTTATTGCGATTATCCTACTCCCGTTTATACAATCTTATCGAATGAGAATCTCAGCATTGGGAATCATGCTCGGGCTATACATACTTTATGCAATCATTTATTGATATCTGATTTTCATGAAGGTTATTGGACCTGCAATACCGGCTTGATTGACTGATCGAACTTCAATGGAATTCTTCCCTTCTTTTAATATTAATTTCATGGTATTACCCGATACTTTTTTCCATGAATTATCTTCATTGAATCTCATTTCATAATAAGAAAACCAGGGCATATTATTGGAAAATGTAAGCGTGAAATCCGGAACGGAAGCCGTCTCTGCCATTCTTTGCAAAAAGAGTTCCTGCGTTAATACAGAATCGCTGGCAGCAACGGAACCGGCATCACCGGATGGAATATTGAACTCAAATAACATATGAGTTCTATTAAGAGAGAAATATGCTTTTTCATAATCATTCAAAAAAATGAGCGGCCTTGTATTTCCACCTTGATTTGTAAGAAATTGCGACTGTTTACCCATTGTCCAGACATGCATGACATCGCGTCCACTCAATCGAGCATTGAACATTATAACAGCATTGTATTGCTTGATAAAATCAAGATAATCCATGCGTAACTGATCTTTCTCTTTGATTGTTTTTTTTCTTGTATCATGGTGATCAAACTGTATTTCTTTTTCTTTTTTCTTGGAAAGCAGATCTTGTAATTCTGCATAATTCACATAGTCTTTTCCATGCTTGATCAATAGGCCGAATTGCGGATCAATCAATATCCATTTATTCAAATCATTGGACCATGCTTCGCAAAGAGAATGACTTACACCCATTCCACCATAAGCAATATCTTCATTGGCCACACCAATTGTTCTGCATACATACCCTAGACTATGCATAATATCGGTGAAGACATTTGCATATTCATTACAACTGAAATTTCTACCATTCTCAGCAGCTTCCAATATCTCCATGCTGGACATATTTGCGGGACTCATGGCACCATCATGGTCCCATCGTGAATTTACCCATGAGAGGATATCCCCAAATGACTGAATATCGGATTGCATTCGTGGTTTGAATCTTTGCTGAATAAACTCTTTCAGCATTTGCACTTGTTTCTTGTTATATGCCGCAGGTACAGAGAGATAATAATATTGATCATCCAATGACACATTATTCGATGAATCAATGATGATTTTCTTGAGTGGCTTTGAAATGATTCGCTCTTGAGAAGAGAAGAGTATTCCAATTGATATAAGAAAGGTGAGAAAGGTGCTTCTTTGCATTGTCACAAACCGGAAAATATGGTGATGTTTCTGATTCAATGACAAAGAATAATGGAAAAAGTCACACATTATCATGGCGTTTTTTCACATTTTTGGCAATATTTTCAAAAGTGCTTGACAATTAAGTCACTTACACTTTACATCGATCACTTCTTTTTTTTCACCCCCAATTCTTCGCTCTTTTTGGTCAATCTCCATAATTCTTTCCCGGATTTGTCATAGAGAATAAAAGTAACCGATCGATCACTACTTGTTCCACTGAATTCGAGCATTCCATAATTTCTTTCATAGATGGCCGAACCAGGCAAACTCAATGGATTATTGTCTTGCTCGGTTCTTGATGAAAATGCCCCGGAAGTTAATGGTGATACAGTAAAATCAAGTAGTGGGTATCTAGGACCCGATGCTTTAGGTTGGAGCTCCGACATTTCACTATAATGTCTATCACCTGATAAAAAGAAAACACCTGTGATACTTTCTTTACCCAACAAGTCTATGATCTCTTGTTGTTCAGCTTTATAGTTCGCATAGTTTTCGAAGCGTTCAAGGGGATTCAAAAACTGTCCTCCCATTGCAATCACTTTGAATGTTGCATTACTCGAAGCCAAATTATCAATCAACCATTGTTTTTGTTCTTCACCCAGTATTGTTCGATCACCCGTAATTCTTCGATTTGGCGAGCGGAAAAAGCGATTATCAAGTAAAAAGAATTGAACATCTCCCCACTGAAATGTTGTGTACACTCCTTCTTGCTTTCCACTCCCATAGCTTGGATTACCCCAAAACTGCATGAACACATTTCTTGATTCATGTTTTAAGACATATCCTCGATCGGAATCATTCGGTCCATAATCATGATCATCCCAAATTGCATAATGATGAACAGATCCGAGAAGTGATTGCAATTCAGGCAATGCACGCATATGTTCATATCGCTTGATGATACCATGTTTAGATCCCCAATCTGCTTCACGCAAATACACATTATCTCCAAGCCAAAGCATTAAATCAGGTTTTTTCTGCAAAATATTTGTTACGATAGGATAATCTCCCCCATATGGCTTACCCGGCCTGTCATATTGTTCTTCATTCACATAAAAACAACTTCCTAGAGCAACTTTGAAATTTGGAGGATCGGATCGCCACTGCCATAAAGCAGGAATTTGAAATTCAAGTGGATGATTGACTTGTGTTTTCTTTCCATTGATGACAATTGAATAGGCATATCTTTTGCCTTGTTCAACAGAATCGATCTGCATGAGTAATCTGTAATCAGTAACAGAATCTGCGACATATATCTTGCTCATTCTCTCTTTGGATGCATCATTCAATGGCGCATATGAGATTTGTACATTTCCCTTTCCGGACATTTGAATCCAGATATTCACTTGTCGAGTATCCGCATGAGTGACCATCGGACCCGATACGATATGTGTTTCACTCTTTGACCAAAGAATAATAGGCGCAAATAATAGAATCAACCATGCAATTGCTTTCATGCGTTTTCCGAGGGAATGATTGGAAAGTCATTCCAAATTCATTGTTTTGCCGTGAATTCACAAATCAAAATCAGGAAAAGTCCATGACTTTCGATGAAATCGTCAAGTATTGCACATTGAAACCGCATGCTGAAGAAACATATCCATTCGATGAAGTGACTTTGGTCATGAAGATAGGAGGTAAAATGTTTGCACTGCTCGATACAGAAGGAATGGAGTCCATCAATCTCAAACATGATTCTGAATATATCCCCGAACTCTTGGCAAATTATTCCTGTATAAAACCGGGCTATCACATGAGTAAAAAGCATTGGATAACCCTACAGTATACACATGCAGACATGCATGATGCCGACATTTTGAAATTGATAGACAGATCTTATGAAATGGTTAAATCTTCCCTTCCCAAAAAGATGAGAGCATTATTGGATATTTCATTCTCAATATTCGACATCCAATCACCTGCCTATACACAGGCCTTGAAATTGCGACAAGATATATTAAGAACGCCACTGAACATGACAATGACTGATAATGATATTGCAGGCGAAGATCTTGATATTCACATTGGTGGTTTTTACGAAGATGTATTGATCGCTTATTGCATCATCAGTCGAATAGACAATCAAGTAGCTAAGATCAGACAAGTGGCGGTTTCTTCCAAATTGCAAGGTGCTGGGATTGGAACAAAACTCATGGGATTTGCCGAAGATGTAGCCATGGGAAGGGGTTTTCGAACCATTCATCTTCATGCAAGAAAAACCGTTGTTCAATGGTATGAGTCCATTGGTTATGAAATCATCGGTGATGAATTTCAGGAAGTCGGGATTCCACATCACAAAATGTTCAAGAATCTATAGTTCCTTCCGGCAATCGTGGTTCAACCATGATGACTTCTTCCCTTTCCATCAATACTGAACCCGGTCCTGCTCCTTTGGGTTTTCTTACATACTTTTTCAAAGCATAAGCAACCGGAACAAAAGTACCCTTTCTCGATTTTGAAAAATACGCAGTGATCTCACAAGCTATTTCGAGGATATTTTTAGGGGGATTCAATGGTCCGCGCAGAATCCCATGCGAACCGCTCACACCTCTTGCATGCAACCATAAATCATTCGGTTTGGCAAATTTAGTGGTCAATTGATCATTGTTTTGGGCATTTCTTCCGATATACAGCACATATTTAGGAGATAAAATAAATTCTCGAAAAGGATGCTGAGGGGTTTGTGTTGTTTTTTCAGAATTTACATTGTTCAATTGCTTATGAATCGACTCAAGAGTACGAAGATCTTGAGCTCCTGACAGGGCTTTCTGCATGGACATCACTTGCTCAAGTCGAAGTCTGAAATTCGGCAGAGATTTCTTGCGAATCTCATTTCTTTCCTTGGCATTTTTTGCCTTTTTGAAATAATGTTCGGCATGTTCGGCATAGGTTTTTCCCTTCATCGCAGGAATTGTGATCGTACGTTCTTCATGCTGCAGAATAATGGAATCATCATGTACTCTTAAAGCAGGATAAGGCATAGACAAAAGAAGTTGCGCAATGAGCTGAGATTCTGATATTCTATCATTACTTAATTCATCTTCCGACACATGTGCAATTGTGTGTTCAAGCTTCTCTCTTCGAAGTGTTAAGTCAGACTCAATTTCAAGATATATCCTTCGCATGCGCGCGCGCTTTTGATTCAACCCCTGGAATCTTCTTATGGCTTCGCTCATTGATTCGCCCGACCAAACTTCTCGTAGAGACTCTTGCAATGGCAAACATGATAAAGCCAATATCCCATCGGGAAGTTCAAGAATATATGCTTTGACTGAATTGAGCGATTCTTCCATCACGCCTTGAAAACACTGCTTGAGTTCAGACAGTTGAAATTCATCCAAACTCATCAAAGCATGATGAGAAAGTACTTCAGGATACAAAGCCGAAAATCTTGCAAATATTTCTCGTGCATAGGATTTTCCCGCATTTCCTGTCTTCACCAATACATCAAAAATTGATAATTCAGGATTCGCTTCTTCAATTGCTGGCATCGCATTGATGGAAGGAATATAATGCTCACCGATGGGTAATGGAGATCGTTTGAATGAATCAAGTATCTGATCATCATCATCGATGATAAACAAAGAAGTATTCGATCCACCGAAGAATTGACCAATGACACTTGCTCCTGTCAATCGAAGAAAGATGATGCGATCAGTCGGATGCTTCATGCAGGAGAGGATTTTTCTGCCAATGATGAAAGGGAACAGATTAACATTATTACTTTTTGCCCTGTGCAGATGTTCTTTCAATATAATGATAGGCGATCCGCTTTGCATTGCCCATTCGATATGAGCATGTGTTTTCCCATCCGGAGATTCACAATGCATGATCAGATTATTCTTTTCTTGCGAATAGCACTCAGTGATGATCATTCCATTGCAATGATCATGAATTTCTTTAGCTAGATGATGGAAAATATGGTGATGTCGCATCGTAATTTCAGACATGAAGTCTTGGGTCTTTTGTAATTTGCACACTTTCTTACTGCAATATACTGTTCTGAACGGAGCCCATGAATTCTACTTCTACTTCACAAGGTTTGATGCGATCTCTCAGTTTGAGGGAAGCAACAGCATTAAACATGATAGATATGGTTGGGATCGGACCATTCATTGTGCTGCCGATCGTTATCCAATCAATGCATGGTCCACATGCGATCATCGCATGGCTAGCAGGTGCATTATTGGCAATTGTTGATGGCACCATCTGGGCTGAACTTGGTGCTGCAATGCCCCAAGCCGGTGGAAGTTATGTCTTTTTGAGAGAAAGTTATGGGAAATCCAAATGGGGTTCCATGATGTCATTTCTCTTCATTTGGCAAACGGTCTTTCAGGCGCCACTTGTCATTGCATCCGGTGCAATCGGATTCTCTCAATATTTCACCTATTTGATGCCCTTGGATCCAATTGCACAAAAAGCAATTTCAGGATCGGTGGTATTGCTCATTTTTGTTTTGCTGTATCGCAATATCAAACAGATAGGCAAAATTTCTGTGTTCATGTGGATTGCAGTCATAGGTACCATGTTATGGCTCATCATTGGTGGGGCCATACATTTTGACGCGCAGAAAGCATTTGGAGGAATGAATGAAGGCCCCGATTTCTTCTCTTCGATCTTCTTCGTAGGATTGGGACATGCCATGCTCAAAACCGTATATAGTTATCTCGGATATTACAATGTATGTCATTTGGGAGGCGAAATTTCTCAACCTGACAAAGTGATTCCCAAGAGCATTTTCATTTCAATCATTGGCATTGCTATTTTGTATTGTTCAATGCACTTAAGCATAGTCGGTGTCATCCCATGGCAGGAAGTACAACAATCACCATTCATTGTGAGCACATTCATTGAGACATTACATGGTCCTGTAGCTGCTCAGATTGCAACAGGACTCATCTTGTTCATTGCATTTGCTTCCCTATTTTCGGTCACACTTGGATATTCACGCATTCCATATGCAGCGGCAAAAGAGGGATCTTTCTTTTCAATCTTTGCATCTGTTCATCCCAAAGAGCATTTTCCTCATATTTCACTCATGGTATTATGTGGTATTGCATTTGTTTTCTCTTTGCTTTTCAGAATGAGTGAAATCATCAGTGCGATTGTCGCAATGCGAGCATTGGTGCAATTCATCGGAGGAGCAATTGGATTGATGCTTTTGCGAAAAAGAAAAGGAAAAGAATTCTTCCCATGGAAAATGCCTTTATATCCAATACCGGTGATTATGTCAATCATTATTTGGTTTGGTTTATTTCTGTCAACAGGATTATATGCACTCATGGGCATAGGCTTTATTTCTATAGGAATCATCGTATTTCTCATATTGGCTCATAAAAAATCGACCTTCCCATTTTCTCCAGCTCAATCATCATGAAGCGTAGAACATTTTTCCAACAGACAATCAAATATGCTTCGCTAAGTGGTCTTTCTTTATTGACTCTTTTTGGATTATTCCCCGAACTGATCAATCAAAAGAAATCCTTAAGAAAAGTGATTCTTGGGAAAGCATCGATGCTGTTTTCCGGTGGAAAAGCAATCGTAAGAAAGGTAAATGATGAAACCGTGATCATTTTACAAAAGGATACAGGCGACATTGAAGCATTCAGCGCCAAGTGCACACATGCCGGATGCATGGTTGAATGGAAGGAAACACAGCATGCATTCCTATGCAAATGTCATGGCGGTGTATTTAATGAAAAAGGCGACCCCATTGCGGGACCGCCTAAGAAACCACTCAACAAAATTCAGGTTGACATCAGGAAATATAGTGATGAAATCATTCTTTACTTTGATGACAAATCAGCTTGAGAACCTATCACCATGGTATCGAAATTCACTTCACCTGTGCGTATATCATGATAAGCACTGACTATACCCAACTCACCTGTACTGATTTTGTCTGCCAAATATGGACTGAGAGTCAATATTTCTTGAACCCCTTCAATTGCATTTTGCCTTGAGACCTTCTCAATAACTTCCTCATCCTTTCCATCATGCTTGAGTGGGAAAGCATCCATTCCTTGAGCTACTTGTTTAATCTTTGTAGTTATCGAACCCATGCTATGGTCACTAATATCATTCATTGCCAATGTAACAGCACCGCAAAGTGAATGTGCTTTCACAACAATGAGCTTTGCGCCCAATTTTGAACAAGCGATTTCCAAACTACCGATAATTTCTTGAGTTATAATATTTCCGGCTATACGGATGGTAAGAATATCACCAAGTTCTGTATCAAATAGGATTTCAGGGGTTGTCCGTGAATCAATGCATCCAATGATCACACACATCGGATTTTGTTGTTTGGAAGTGATTTCAACTTGCTTGCTAAAATCTTTCTTGGACATCTCTCCGGCAACAAATCGTTGATTTCCTTTCTTTAATAAATCAAGAATCTCTTTTGAAGATAGACCATCTCTTTTTTCTCTGCCAAGAACATTCACAAACTGCACATGATCTTTCAATTGATATTTAGATCTTTGACCAAGAATATTGACTCTGATTCTTCTCTCGACTGCAATTGTATCTTTGAATTCTTCAATTATCTCTATGATATCATGATCAATATAATCGCTTGAAGTGGCATCAATAACGACATACATATCTTCCGGAATTTCATGGAGTGTTTCTTTTATTGAAGCTTTATTCAAAAAAGTGACTTGATTTGGTAATTCCAAACGCATCACTTCACCAACATGTAAAGTATAGTTTTGCTTCAAATACGGATTGCGGAAATTACTAATCATCAAGAATGCTATAGAGATGGCAAGTCCGACCAATACACCAATCAATAAATCAGTGAATACAATCGCCAAAACTGTGGACACAAATGGAATAAATTGCTCAATACCCTTCGCATACATTGATCTGAACAATGTTACATTCGCTAGCTTATATCCTGTTATAAGCAATATTGCAGCCAATGAAGCCAGAGGTATCATATTCATGATTGGAGCCAAGAATAGAACACTCAATAGCAATAATAATCCATGAAATATTGCTGAAAATTTTGTTTCATTTCCTGTTTGAATATTTACTGAACTTCTCACAATGACGGAAGTCACGGGAATACCACCGAATAATCCTGCGAGCACATTGCCGACACCCTGAGCAATCAATTCCCTATTTGGAGGGGAATGTCTTTTGTGTGGGTCTATTTTGTCAACCGCCTCAAGATTTAGAAGTGTTTCAAGCGATGCAACTACTGCCAATGTAATTGCAACAGTCCATATATCGGTTCTAGTGAAAAGTGAAAAATCAGGGAGATAAAAAAAAGATCCCAAAGAAGAGTAGTCAATCGCAGGAATATTCACCATATGTTCATGTCCAATGATGAAAGCCGGTGCCATATCATGAAACAGTCCCGAAAGACCAATTCCAATCACCACTACTGCTAGAGATGGAGGAAGAAAAGTCAGCTTTTTCAGCGGTGTTTTTTGCCAGTACAGAAGAATAATGAGTGAAACAATAGATATGATTACAGCCCCGGGAGTGATATACTCTATTGCATGGAATAATCCTGCGAATGTATTTTCACCGGTGGGGTTGATGAAACTAAAATCACCTTCCGGATCCGCATCATATCCAATGGCATGTGGTATCTGTTTCAAAATGAGGACGATACCAATAGCAGCCAGAAGTCCTTTGATTACATTCGATGGGAAGAAATCAGCGATATACCCCATCTTTGCAAAACCTAGTGCCAATTGCATCAAACCGGCAAGGATCACGGCCAACAAAAAAGTCTCAAAAGATCCCAATTGCTGAATGGAAGCTAATACTACGGCAGCTAGTCCGGCCGCAGGACCACTCACGCTAGTTTGGGAACCACTCATGAAACCTATGATGATTCCACCGATGATTCCTGAGATAATTCCAGACATCAAAGGAGCACCGGAAGCCAGTGCAATTCCCAGACACAATGGTAAAGCCACAAGAAATACAACCAGTCCTGCCGGAATATCTGTTTTTAATGCTTTAGTGTTCATGATTCAAAAAAAAATGGCCGAATGTTTAATTCGACCAAATATAACTAATATGTTTCAAGCAGGAATTATTCTGCAGACATGGGGTCTTCCTCGGGTGATGGATCATCCACACTTTCAATGGTTTCATGTGCAGGAAGTGAAAGTTTTGGCTTTGGAAGCACACTGAATGTAAGTTCTTGCAATTGGGTGGAAAAATCCACCTCAACAAGTGTATCTTCCTTTACAACAGACTTTAACAATTCTTCTGCTAGTGGGTCTTCCAAATACTTTTGCAATGCTCTGCGGAGAGGTCTTGCTCCATATTTCTCATCATATCCCTTATCAACAAGAAAATCTTTTGCTTCGGGTGACAATACAAGTTCAATATTCATTGATTGCATGCGCTTTAGCAATTTTTCAAGTTGAATATCGATGATTGCATGGATATGTTCTTTCTTCAATTGTTTGAACACGATATAATCATCGATGCGATTCAAGAATTCAGGATTGAACATGCGTCTCATTGAATCTTCAATCGTTGACTTCATTTGATCATATTGTCCGTCTGGCGACTTATCGGAAAATCCAATTGAACCACCCGCTTTGATGTCACGCACGCCAACATTTGATGTCATGATGATGACGGTATTCTTGAAGTCAATCTTTCGTCCCAAACCATC
>Ga0315906_10007954_pt1 | contig 12767 bp, 9 predicted proteins | sample LakEriMetagenome_4_FD_203526 | JGI IMG/M metagenome (GOLD analysis project Ga0315906, IMG submission 203526) | Freshwater fungal communities from buoy surface, Lake Erie, Ohio, United States - Buoy 2 MA122 | ecosystem: Environmental > Aquatic > Freshwater > Lake > Lake biofilm | place: USA: Lake...
AAGGGGAAATCGCGGCTCCGCCGCGATTCTCCTCACCGATATCGCTGCACAGTTGTGCGCTGCATTTTTCGACCGGCCGGGCTACCCCACCGCGCGCTGCACTTTTCGACCGGCGTTCACACGTGTGCCACTTGATCCGGCAGGCCGGGCCGGAGCCCGCCGTCGGCGACCGCATTGACGGTGACTCGATCCGCCGCGGCGTGGGGCTGGCCCGGTGGGCGGCTCGGGAGTGGCGACGAGTGTTCCGCGACATTCAGCACGGCACCGCCCTGGAGGACGATACGGCACTCCGCCGGTGGATCGCGGCCCGCGGGGGCGTGGCCACCGCCCGCGATGTCGCCCGTGGGCTCGCGAAGTACCGCGCCCCCGGCGCGGCCGAGGCGGCGCTCCAGCGGCTCGCCCGGACCGGCGCGGCCGAGTGGACCGCAGCGGCGACCGGCGGCCGGCCGGCGGATGCGGTGAGGCTCAAGTGATCGAGGCTCGGGCACGGTGCCCGGGCGAGACGGTGACACACAAGACAGGGGATCACGACATGGAGACGAAGGTCGAGACGTTGATCGTGGCCGGTGAGGATCTGGCCGCGTTGATCCGCCGCGAGCACGAGGCCGCGAGCACGGCGGCCCGTTCGGCGCTGGAGCATGCCCTGGAGGCCGGCCGGCTTCTGGCCCGGGCCCGGGAGGGGATCGAGCACGGCGGGTGGGAGACGTTCGTCCGCGACCGCTGCGGCATCGCTCCGCGGACGGCGCGGCTCTATCTGCGGCTGGATGCCAACCGGGAGCGGCTGGCAAACCGGCAACGCGTTGCCGGTTTGACGGTCCGGGAGGCGGCGCGGGTGCTCGCGGAGCCGAGGCCGTCCGCGGCCGACCAATGCGATCGCGTGGACCGGCTCGGGCCGCACTGGCTGGAACTGACGCCCGTGAGCGCCGAGTGGAATCCACACTGGCCACTCGCCGAGGATCACCCCGGCGAGACTGTCACCGCGGGACCGCCGCGACCGCCGCAGTGGTACGCGCCGCGATGTTGGCATTTTGGCCAGCACTCAAGTGGCTGGTCTCTTGAAGTGTCGCCCGACGCGTTCACGGCTGGCCGCGTCCATGCCGTCGTGCATGATCCGTCCGGAACAATCCATCTTGCGTCATTCGACGGCATGAGCCCGGCGGCGCTGGTGCCGTTCCTGACTGCATGCGAGCGGCATCATGCGGTGCCGGAGCAGGGAGACGGCTGGACGATCACTACATGCCCGGAGCACGCGGCGCTCAGGCGAAGATCTCCGCCATTCCCGTTCCGGGTTTTTCATCTGGCGTGGAACACCGGCCATCGGGCCTACTGTTGGGCGATGATCGACGAAGGGATCGGTCTCGCCGCCCGTGGCGAGGATCCCGGCCCGCGAGCGTGGGAGATGTTCATGCATGCCCTGGCCGCAATCGTCAAAGCGGATCCGGTGGCGACGAAAGCCCGCTAGACCCGGGAAAAACGAAGTTCTGTCACTGTCGCTGCGGCGACGATCCGACAAGTGAGGTAGGTTCCCGGTCAACCCAGGAGGTGACGCATGGCCAGTTTGAGCATGGACAAGAACGGCACGACCCGGATCCAGTTCGTCGCCGGTGATGGGGAGCGGCGGGCGATCCGGCTCGGGAAGGTGCCCGTGAAGATCGCGGAGACGGTGCTCCGTCGCGTGGAGCAGCTCGCCGCCCACCGCATCGCGGGCACGGCCCACGAGCCCGATCTATCCGCGTGGCTGGCCGCGGTGCCACCGGTGCTCTATGGGCGGCTCGTGCGGGTGGGGCTCGCGGCTCCGCGGGCCGAGGATGTCGCCGCGCCGGTGGCCGCGCTCCAGGAGTTGATCGACAAGTTCCTCCGCCGTGCCACGGGCAAGGCCGCGACGGTCAAGGTCTACGGTCAGTGTGCCGCGAGTCTCCTCGATCACTTCGGGCCCGCGGCCCCGGTCGCGAGCATCACGCCCGAGGCCGCGGACGCATGGCGGGCGTGGCTGGCGGAGCCCCATCCCATCCGGATCGGGCGAGCGCGGAAGCCGGTCGTGAAGCGGCTCGCGGTGGCCACCCAGGCGAAGCGGCTGGAGGTCGCCCGGCAGATCTTCGCGAAGGGCGTCCGCTGGGGCATGATCGACCGGAACCCGTTCGAAGGTGTCCGTGGCGGGTCGAAGGTGAACGTCTCGCGGTGGCGATACGTCTCCCGAGCCGAAGCGGCGGCGATTGTGGACGCGTGCCCGACGCACGAGTGGCGGGCGATTGTGGGGCTGGCCCGATATGGCGGGCTCCGCGTGCCCAGTGAGTTGATCGGGCTCCGGTGGGCCGATCTGGAGCGGCGGGCGGTGGACGGCCGGGAGGTCTGGTCGCTGCGGGTGCGGAGCCCCAAGACGGAGCATCACGGGGACGGGCACGGCCAGCGGTTCGTGCCGGTGGGTGAGGAGTTGCTCGCGATCCTGGAGGACTGCCGGCGACGCGCCGCCCGAGCGGAGACGAGGATCCTGCCGGGCGTGGCCGACGGCACGGTGAATCTACGGACGGAGTTCTCCCGCATCGTTGTGCGGGCCGGGCTCCCGATGTGGGAGAAGCCGTTTCAGAATCTCCGCTCCTCATGCGAGACGGACTGGCTGGAGATGTTCCCCGGGAGGATCGCGGCGGTCGCCGGCTGGATGGGGCACTCGCCGACGGTGGCCATGCGACACTACGCCCAGGTGCTCCCGCAGCACTTCGGCGGGGCCGCGGCAGCGGTGACGCGGCCGCAGGAAAATGATACGGCCCCCGAACTAGCGTTTTCCGCGGAGAAACGTGCGCCGCTTTACGGCGGCGCACTGCCCGAAACCAAAGCGGCGCACAATCCGGCGCAGCATGAGCCCGCAAGAGGCCGCAAGGCCCGGCAAGCCCCCGAGGCCGAAACGCGTATTCCCCGAGAAAAACGAGGATCGCCCCGGATCGTGCAGGCCGAGGGATCCCAAAGAGTCGGGGCGACTGGATTCGAACCAGCGACCTCTACGTCCCGAACGTAGCGCTCTAGCCAGGCTGAGCTACGCCCCGAATGGTGCGGCGGACCACCGCACGCGGGAGAGATTCCAAAAGATTACACGGTTCGTTGCCGCGGGACAATGTCGCCGCTTGGCGACCGCCGCCGAGGCCGAAACCGCCTCCATGACCGCCAAAGAACCACAGTTTGGCTGCTCACTCCGCCGCGTTCACGCACACGAGTTCGCGGTCGTTTCGCACGAAGATGCAGCGGCCGGCGAACGCCGGATGGCTCCACACCACCTCCCGGCCGAAGCACTCGTTCGTCGGGGCGAGGAGACGCATGCGGCCCAGTTCCTCGTACTTCTCCGGTGACAGGCGGGCGAGGATCAGGTCGCCCGTCTCGCTGAACAGCCAGGTGCGGGTCGTGCCCGGCGGATCGCCCGCGACGGCCGCGGCCTGCCGCACGAGAAACGCGGTGCCGTGCTTGCCGCGGCGGTCGCCCGTCGTGGGAGCGGCGGTCTCCCAGAGTCGGCGGCCGTCGGCGAGCGCGACGGCGGTCAGCATGCCCGTTTCGCAGTCGCAGCCGTAGAGCACCTCGCCGGCGATGCAGGGCGTGCTGTTGGCGCAGTAGACGGCCGACTTCGGCGCCCCACGCCACACGACCTCCGCGCCGGGAGCGTCTGCGGCCAGGCGAAAGAGCGCCCCCACGCGGCCGATGCCGCTGGCGAAGAGCACGCGGCCGGCCTGCGTGTCGGCCACCTGCGGGGCCATGATCGACATGCCATACATCGGCTTGAGAGGCCGCGACCACAGCACCTTGCCCGTGGCCACGTCGAGGGCGTTGAGATTGTCGGCGTCCCAGATCACGAGTTGCCGGCGGCCGGCCGCCTCGATCATCGTGGGCGGACAGTAGCCGCTCTCGCTGGCCGTCAACGCCCGCCACCGTTCCGCGCCCGTTGTCTTGTCGAAGGCCACGGCCACGCTCCCCGGTCCACCGACCAGGCAGACGAGCAGATCGCCTTCCACGAGCGGATGGCCGCAGAAGCCCCAGATCGGCACCGGGGCGGCGAAGTCCCGCTGAAAATCCTTCGTCCACAGCACGCGGCCCGAGACCGCGTCGAGGCAGGTGAGATGACCCTCGGCGCCGAGCGCGTAGACCCGGCCGTCGGCCACCGTCGGCGTGCACCGCGGCCCGGCGGCGTAGGAGATCGAGTAGGGACAGGCGTACTCGTGCTTCCACAGGAGCCCGCCGGTGGCCGCGTCGAGGCACAGGATTCGTTCGTTGCCCGTGAGCACCGTGCGGTCGTTGGGGGCATTGGCCAGGTCTCCGGCACGGCGGTCGTAGTCCATGAGGTACACGCGGCCACCCGCGACGGCCGGGCCGGCGTAGCCACCCTTCACCTCCACCCGCCACTTCACCGGCAGGCCGGCGGCAGGCAGGGTGGCGGTCAGGCCGGCCTCGCGCCAGATCGCGTCCCGCCGCGGCCCCATCCATTGCGGCCAGTCGTCGGCCCAGGCGGCCGGAGCGAGGAGGAGCGAAACGAGGCAGGGGAGGGAGAGAATGTGACGCACGGAACTGGCTCCTCGGGTCAGGTGGCGGCCGGGCATGATGTGGCGGCGACGGGCTCCGGCAGATCGAGGCCGACGTCGATGCCGTCAGGACGCCAGTCGATGACCTCCATCTCCGCCGTCCGTCGTCCGCGAAACTCGTTGATCTTCGGCTTGAAGGCCACATGGAAGGGCTGGCCGGGCGCCGGCAGGTGTGGCAGCCACTCCGCGGCACCGAAGGCGACCCCGCGCACCTTCGCACCGTGCTGCCGGAACTGCATGGCCAGGTGCTTGCCGCCGGCGCCGATCACCCGCGGCGGCTCGGCGAGCATCACGGCGGAGGCGCAGAGCACGGGCCGGCGGTTGGCCTGGCCGAAGGGCGCGAGCCGCTCCAACTGCTCCACGGCGTCGAGCGTGAGGCCGCCGAGCGTCGTCTCGCCGTCGATCGTCACTTGGGCCCGCCGCAGTTCCTCGGGCAGCCGTCGGTCGACCGCCGCCCGGAAGGCCGCGCGGAACTCCTCGATCCGGTCGTCCTCGATCCGCAGCCCCGCCGCCGCGGCGTGACCACCGCAGGTGACGAGGTGCTCGCGGCAGGCCAGGAGTGCCTCGTGGACGTCGAAGCCCGGCACGCTCCGCACGCTCCCGATCCCGGCCCGGCCCTGATGGGCGTCCTGGGCGATCATCACCACGGGCCGGTGGAACTTCTCGGCGAGCCGGCCGGCCACGATGCCGATCACGCCGGCGTGCCAGCCGCGGTCGGCGAGCACCAGCGCCGCGTCGGCCTCGGGGTCGAACCGCTCGCGGGCCTGCTTCGTCGCCGCCAGTTGGATGCTCCGCTCCTCGGTCTCACGCTGGGCATTGAGCTCGTGGAGGTAGGTGGCGAGGTGCGCGGCCCGGGCGGGGTCGGTGGTGGTGAGCAGCTCGATGCCGCAGGCCGCCTGGCCGAGCCGCCCCGCCGCGTTGAGCCGCGGTGCAAGCCGGAAGGCGACATCTTCGGCTTCGAGGGCCGACTTCTCGTGCAGGCCCGCGAGTTCGATGAGTCGGGCCAGGCCGGGCCCGCCCCGCTGCCGCAGGCATTCGAGGCCGTGCTTGACATAGATGCGATTCTCGTCGAGCAGGGGCACGACGTCGGCCACCGTGCCGAGGGCCGCCAGCCCCATGCCGCGGAGGAGCATCTCCCGGAGCCGGGGCGTCACCTGCTTCGCGCCGCTGGCCCGCGTGGCGATCGCCCAGGCCAGCTTGAAGGCCACGCCCGCTCCGCAAAGCTCGCCGCAGGGATAGCCGGACCCCGGCAGCCGCGGATGGACGAGCACGGCGGCCTCCGGGAGGGTGTCGCCGAACGAGTGGTGATCGGTGATGATCAGTTCCAGGCCGAGCTCGCGGGCCCGCCGGGCCTCGGCGACACTGGCGATGCCGCAGTCGACGGTGACCACGAGGCTGGCGCCGCCCGCCGCGAGCGATTACAGCGCGTTGGCGTTGAGGCCGTAGCCCTCTTCCAGCCGGTCGGGCACGTACCATGACGCCTGGGCATCGATCGCCTCCAGGCAGCCCATCAGGATCGCGGTGGCGCACATGCCGTCGGCGTCATAGTCACCATAGACCACGATCCTGCGGCCGGCCCGCGCGGCGGCCAGAACGCGGTCGGCCGCGGCGGATATGCCGGGCAGCGACTCCGGATCGCGCAGGTCGGCCATCGTGCCGGAGAGGAACGACTTCACCTGCTCCGGGGCCGTGATGCCGCGGGCCGTCATCAGCGCCGCGACGATGCTCGGCACGCCTGCCGCACGCTCGAGCCGGGCCACCGCCGCGCGGTCGTGGGGGCGAATATGCCAGCGTTTTGGCACGGCCGGATTCCCTTCCTCGAACGACGGCGAATCGGAGGCAGTATAGCGGCCCGGAACCGCCGCCCAAACACGCTATATTGTCGGCCCCATTCCGGAGGAGCGTCATCATGCCGATCGCCGACCTGCCGCTGCCCGTGCTCGCCGCGAAGCCGAAGCGGGGCGACGTGCCCGAGGACAAGGTGCTCTGCGAGTTCTGCACCGCGAAGTGCTGCCGCTACTTCGCCCTGCCGCTGGAGACGCCGACGACCCGCGAGGAGTTCGAGTACATCCGCTGGTTCCTGCTCCACGACCAGGCCACCGTGTTCACGGAGGACGGCGACTGGTACGTCTGCGTGCACACCGTCTGCAAGCACCTCGGCGCGGATCACCGCTGCGGCATCTACGACACCCGGCCGCAGATCTGCCGCGAATACACGACGAAGGAGTGCGAGTACGAGGACGACTGGGTCTACGACCAATACTTCGAAACCTGCGAACAGGTCGAGGAATACATGGACGCGGTGCTCGGCCCGGGCGGCGAGCACGTGGGTGACGGTCGCAAGAAGAGCAACCGCCGCAAGTCGATCCGCAGCCCGAAGCCCCCGTTGCTCCAGATCATCTGACGGGAAGAGCCTCGTGATCGAACCGCGCACCCTGAAGGGCTTCCGTGACCACCTGCCGGCGCAGGCCCTGGGCCGCGAGCGGATCCTCGACGTCGCTCGGCGGGTGTACCGCTCCTACGGCTTCGCCCCGATCGACACGCCGGCGCTCGAGTACCTCGAGATCCTCACCGGCAAGGGGGGCGAGGAGACCGACAAGCAGATGTACCGCTTCACCGACCATGGCGGCCGGGAGGTGGGCATGCGGTTCGATCTCACCGTGCCCTTCGCGCGGTTCGCCGCCCAGCACGCGCATGATTTGGGCCTGCCCTTCAAGCGGTATCACATGGCGACCGTGTGGCGCGGGGAGAACACCCAGCGCGGCCGCTACCGGGAGTTCATGCAGTGCGACTTCGACACGATCGGCACCACCAGCCCCGTGGCCGACCTGGAGATGGTGCTCGTGGTGCACGATCTGCTCGCGGCGATCGGGGTCGGCGGCTTCACGATCCGGCTCAACGACCGGCGGGTGCTGGCCGGCGTGTTGACGCGGCTCGGGCTCGCCGACCGGGGCCCGATCGTGCTGCGGAGCCTCGACAAGCTCGGCAAGGCGACCCCGCAGGCGGTGGCCGCCGAGCTCGCCGGACACGGCGTCGGCCCGGAGGCGGTGGCGGCGCTGCTGGAGATGGCCGGCCTCGCCGGGCCGGTCGATGCGGTCTTGGACCGACTGGAGTCGCTCGGCGGCGGCGTCGAGGCGGGCCGGCAGGGCGTGCAGGCGCTGCGTGACATCGTGGCCGGCGCCGCGGCGGCCGGTGTGGCCGCTGGCCGCATCGTCGTCGATCCGTCGATCGCCCGCGGCCTCGACTATTACACGGGCATCGTGCTGGAGAGTTTTCTCGACGATCTGCCGGCCCTCGGCAGCATCTGCTCCGGCGGCCGCTACGACAACCTGGCCGGGCTCTACACGAAGCAGCCGCTGCCCGGCGTCGGGGCGTCGCTGGGCATCGATCGGCTGCTGGCCGGGCTCGAGGAGCTCGGCCGCCTCGAGATGGTGGAGACGCCGGCCCAGGTGTTCCTCGTCCACTTCGACGCCGACCGCCGCGCCGACTACCTGCGGATCGCAGCCGCCCTGCGGGCCGCGGGACTGGCCGTGGAGTTTTTCCCCGAGGCGAAGCGGGTCGGCCAGCAGTTGAAGCTCGCCGCCAAGCGCGGGTTTCCCGCGGCCCTGATCCTCGGCGGCGACGAGTTCGCGGCCGGGACGGCCCAGTTCAAGAACATGCGGACGCAGGAAAGCGTCGTCATCGACTGGCACGGCGACCTGCCCGTGCTCGTCGATGCGGTGCGCTCGCTCATCACGGCTCTGGGCGTGGGCTGAACCGGCCGCAGGCTCGCATCCGGTAGAGGGATAGGCCGTGGGCCGCATGGTACAGACCGCCGCACTCGACATCGACGTCGGCGGTCTGTTCGAGAAGCGTGACCAGCCGTTGGGCGGCGCGGTTCATCCAGGGCTCCGCGAGCCGGTCGTCGTCGAGTGCCAGCGCCAGCACCTCGAAGACGTGGCCGGTGGCGCCGAGGCGGGCGAAGACGTCGGGCGAGGTGCCCGGCCGTTCGAAGGAGTGGATGGAAAAACAGCCGTCGGCCTGCTGGAAGATGCGGGCCCGCTCGATCGCATCCTCGAGCACCGCCTCCGCCAGCGCCCAGCCGCTGTCGGGGCCGATCGGCAGCCCGGAACTGCGGCGCGCGGCGACCGCGGCAGCCAGGCCGTAGAGCCGATGGGCGCCGCCGCAGGCCGCGCCGAAGATGTCGGCCTCGGCCTCCATGCGGACGACCCGCTCGACGGTCCACTTCGAGCCGTCGCCGGCCGTCCACGAGGCGTCGGTGGGGAGATAGGCGGCCAGGGCCATCAGCGTCCAGGTCGCCTCCTGGCCGGCACGGATATCATGCTGTGCCTGGGCGAGCAGATCGCCGAGCGTGAAGGAGCGGCCGGCGATCGAGAGCGGGGTGTCGAGCGGCAGTCCGCCCGGGCCGTCGGCATCGACGCCGCACTGTGACAGGTAGCCGAGCCATTGGTCAGGGTGGCCCTGCCCCATCGTGCTGCCCTCCTCGACGACGGCGATCACGCCCGGCTTGCCCGGCCGCAGGTGCCAGCCGGTGAGCCGGCCACCACCGAGCAGGTGCTGGAGGGCGGGTGACACCGTGCCGTCATGGGCCAGCGGCAGGTCCGGGCCGAAGGCCAGGATGCCATGCACAACCTGCCAGGCACCCTGCACGTCGGCGTCGAGGAGGCGGGCGTCGCGGACGTGTGCGAGGGCCGCCTCGATCCGGCGGCAGAGCGCTGCGGGGGGGCGATCGCCGGCCGATCCGGCGGGGGGGCCTGCCGCCGTCGGAGCCCCGCAGCCGGCCCCCGCGAGCAAGCCCAACGCCAGGAGCGGTCCCCAGGGGCGGGGAACAACCAGGGGGGCGGGTGCGTAGAACATCCAACAACCTGCGAAACGCGAATCGGAGCCGACGGCGGGCCGCACCTGCCTACAATACCTTCGGTTCCGCAGGAAGCCGGCCATTCCAGGAGAAAGCAGCCCGATGCCCTTCTTCTACTTCGATCCTTACTACATGCTCGCGATCGCCCCCGCCGTCCTGCTGGCGATGTGGGCCCAGTGGCGGGTGCACGCGTCGTTTGCGGCTGCCTCCCAGGAACCGGCCCCCCTGACGGGGGCTGCCGCGGCCCGGCACATCCTCGACTCGGCGGGCGCCACCGACGTGGAGATCGAGGCCGTGCCCGGCCATCTGACCGACCACTACGACCCGCGGTCCAAGGTCCTGCGGCTGTCGCAGGACGTGTATGGCGACCGCTCGTTGGCGGCGGTGGGCATCGCCGCGCATGAGGCCGGCCACGCCCTCCAGGATGCCCAGGGCTATTCGTTGATGACGATCCGCAACGCGGCCGTCGGCGTGGCCAACATCGGCAGCGGCTTCGGGTTCTTGGTGTTCATGATCGGCCTGGGCTTCGCGCTCAAGCCGATCGCCTGGCTGGGCATCGCCTTGTTCGCCGCCACCGTCTTCTTTCAGCTGGTGAATCTGCCGGTGGAGCTCGACGCCAGCAACCGCGCGAAGGCGCAGCTCGTGGACCTCGGCATCGTGCCGGCGTCAGGCATGCCGGCGGTGAACCGGGTGCTCAACGCCGCCGCCTGGACCTACGTCGCCGGCACGCTGCAGAGCATCCTCACGCTGCTCTACTACGCCAGCTATCTGACCGGCGGCAGCCGCGACTCCGAGGCGTAGGCGACGAACCTGCAGGCTCGGTCCTGAAGACGAACCGCCGCGAAACGCAGCGGCCGGGGGCACCGCTGCCCCCGGCCGCTTGTTCGTGCATCGTCATCAGCCACGGCCGCCCGGATCAGGCGGTGGCGGGCCTCTTCAGAAAGCTGACGATCAGGGGCAGCAGGGCGCCGACGATCGCCGACAGGCCGCCCGTGCCGACGAGGTTGTCGCCGCCGCCGACGAGCGAACCGATGGCCGGCACGATGAGCGGCAGGATCTTGCCGCCGAGTCCGCCGCCCACGAGGCCGAGAACGGTGTTGAGCATCGGGCCGAGGTTGCGATTCTTGAGCAGGGCGCCGACGATGTTGCCACCGGCGCTGCCGGCGATGAGGCTCACGATCCAGCTGATGATCTGGGGATCCATAAGAAAGAAGTCCTTCGCGAGGGAAAGAGAAAGTTCCGCAGGCCGCACCCTCCGCCGGGAGCGGCTCTCGGAGGATGAGTTGCCGCCGGTGGGAGCCGCGTCACATCGCGGCCACAATTTTTCCGCGCGTCACTCTGCCAACGCTCGTGTCGTGCCGGTCGTGCCGATCGTGCGGGCTGGAGGCGGTCAGTGGTGCAGGGAATAGAGGAGCACGTTGAGCGCGATCTTCTCGGCGTCGTCCCGGCCGTAGCCCGTGCACTCCATGGAGTTCTGCTTTTCCAGGGCGCAGGACAAGTCATAGGGCGAGAAGATCACCGCCCAGCGGTCGCCCATCCGCACGCCCTCGAGTTTGGGGGCGATCTTCCGCTTCCGCACCCCCAGCGGGCCATCGCCGCCGGCCGGCTCGCGGAGCGTCACTTCGCGGATGTCGTAGCCGCCGTACTCCTGCGCCGTGAAGATCGGGTCGGCGGCGGGAATCTCCTCGAGCGTGTGGCCCGGGAGGAGGGCCGCGATCTCCGCCCGAAAGGCCTGCGTGAACCCGCCGGCGGCGCAGACGCTGTCGGCGAGCAGCGTGCCGCCCCGCTGGAGGAACGTCGTGAGCCGCGCGCGACGTGGGGCATCGAAGGCGAATCCCTGCCGGCCATGCATGAACACGAGGTGGTAGTCGAAGAGCCGCTCGTCGCCGGGGTCGATCTGGCTCGGGGTGTCGTCCACGCGCACGCCGAGCTCGCGGGCCGCCGCGCGGAGGATGTTGGCCAGCGCCGCCGGTGCCGCGTCGCACATTCCCGCATGCTTGAGCTTGCCGATCGCGATCTGGCCGCGGTCGCGGCGGTCGGGATCCGAGCGTTCGGCCGGCGCCACGGCGAAGAGCTCGTCCTTCCGCTTCAGTTCGCGGTTCGTGGCGTAGGCCAGCACGTTCGTGCCGATCGCCAGCGCCGCGTCCACTTCCGCCTGGATCGACACGGGCAACGCCCGCCGGGCGGGGCCGCCGAGCTCCCACAGGCAGGAGAGGCTGGGCATGGCGGCGTCTCCGGGCCGGGCATCCGTCGGTGGAGCATAGATCAGGCAGGTGCGGCAGCCGTAGTCGACGCCCAGCAGCGGCCGGTGCAGATCCGGGGGCACGATCTCCTCGGCGTGCCACGCCGGATGCTCGGGGGGCAGGAGGTTCAATCGGTACTCCGGCTCCGGAAAGATCTCGCCCACGAGCTGCCGAAAGCGGCGGTCGAACTCTCCGCTCTTCGGACAGCAGGCCTCGGCGAAGATGAAGCCGCCCTCGTCGAGATAGCGCCGCAGCCGCGGCCCCGCCTCCGGCCCCAGATCGCAGGCCACCTTGCCCGAGAGCCAGAACACGGGCGCCTGCAGCAGATCCTCGAGGCCGGCCGACGGCGTGTGGAGGACGTGCCAGGAGAGGCCGGCGGGATAGTCCTTGCGCCAGCGCTTCTCGACGTGCTCCACGAGGTGGGCGATGTCGTGGCCGTGGCGGTTCCAGTCGGTGTCGGGGGCGTGACGGCTCTTGGCGACGATCACCGGGCGGCGGCCCTTGGCGAGAAACAGCAGCGCGAAGCTCGTGGCCACGACGGGATCCTCGATTCGCGGGGCCACGAACCGCCCCGTGAGCCCGTCCTGGACGTTGACGAACATCTTCGCCCCCTCCAGGTACCAGTCGTGCTCGCCGATGTACCGCCGCGCGGTGAACCGGCCCACCCGCTCCAGGCCGTAGAGGTAGTAATAGAGCCATGTCTGGCCACCGGTGCCCGGGTTCTCGACGACGGAGAAGCGGCGGCCCAGCCAGTCGATGCCCCGCTCCAGCACCTTCGGCGTCGAGCCGCCTCCGCAACACGAGACGCTGTCCTGCGCGGCGCGGGCGTCGGGCGTGCCGATGTGCTCGGCGGTGATCCACACGCTCGAGATCCCGGCGCAGGTCATGCTGCCCGAGCCGCCCGTGTTGCCGAGCGTGTAGCCCCAGGAGCCGTCGGCGTTGGCGCATGCCACCCAGTACTGCTGGGCACGGACCCACGTCTGCTCCTTCACCCGCACGCCCACGCGGGCCGCCTCGTGCAGGGCCAGCAGGGCGAACTGGGAGTTGGAGTTGTCGCCCCCGCCCCCGCGATCCCGCTGGCCGTAGGACCAGGCGCCCGCGGTCGGGCCC
>Ga0315906_10007955_pt1 | contig 12767 bp, 25 predicted proteins | sample LakEriMetagenome_4_FD_203526 | JGI IMG/M metagenome (GOLD analysis project Ga0315906, IMG submission 203526) | Freshwater fungal communities from buoy surface, Lake Erie, Ohio, United States - Buoy 2 MA122 | ecosystem: Environmental > Aquatic > Freshwater > Lake > Lake biofilm | place: USA...
ATGGGGATTAAGGGTTATTATATTACACATTATTCAAACGTAATTGTGATAGATGCTGCACAAAAAACAAATGAATAATGGTATCGTGAACAATTAAAACAAATCAAATGACACTACAAGAAGCAATTAAACTATTAACAGAATATCAGAAATGGAGGTTAGGGAGTGATTATATTGATATGCATGAACCTTCTGAAATAACCGAAGCATTAGATATTGTGTTAGCACAAGTGAACAATCTATATACAGAAGAACAAGTTAGGGAAGCTATAGAAGATGCAAGAGATTGTACAAGTTATGTAAACACAGATGAAGTTATTAAATCACTTAAACAACCTAAACAATGAAAAGATATCATATAACAATTCTTGGATATTATAGAAATTCAGATACTACAGAACAAATAACTATTGATTGTGATGGTATGAATTATAGTAGTGCAGGCGTATATGAGTTCTTTAATAAAAGAGAAGATGGATGGAATGTTGAAATTGCATATTATCCAATCCAAAGTACTTTAATAACTAAAATTGAATCACTTAAACAACCTAAACAATGACAATAATTGATCCACCATCAGGATGGAAATATGGGTTTCCTAAACCTATTCCTGAAGATAGAAAGAAAGATAGTACTGTATGGTTAGTAGAACAAGGCTATCCACAAAAGCTTATAGATGAGCTTGGGGAACATTTCTATTGTAGTTACTGGGAAACAGAGGAGACTAGTCCTTTAAAAGCAGAGGTTATAACAATTCCTGCTGGAGATAGCGTTACAGCAATAAACTCTGATGAAAAGTATTATGACCCTGCAGAAGTGTTAAAGCTTCATGCTGAGTATAGAGGATTATCTTCTGTTCTAGAATACTTTCCTAAAACCTCCAAACATAAAGCAGCAACATTTATACATAAAAGAATGAATGAACTATTACAACAAATTAAAAACCAGTAAGTTATGACAGAGAAACATCTTCAAATAATGGGGTTTAGACAAGAAGCAGCTGATGACAGCTATTATTATGCTTATAGTATAGGAGGACTTACCTTTATTACTAATGAATGTAAAGATGAAGTAAAAAATGATGAATGGAGCGTAGATGTATTTGATAATGATACATTTAAAATAAAAAGTGCTGTCGATATGATAGAACTGATTAGTATATTAGAAAGAAGTTTAAGAAATTAATAATTAATATCATGTACACACCAAAAGAAACTTTTATAAAAAGTTTAGAGCATTATCTAAATGTAAAACTAAACGATTATTCAGTGAACAGAATCTATGGTTATTTAGATGAGTACACTAGAGAAGAAGCTATAAGAATCAGACAAGAACAAGAAAAACAATCAGTTCTGCAAAGAAAAGTAAGTTCTAAATTAACTACTGATGTCCCACCCGTATCATCATAGCATTTCCTCAGCTAAAAAACATGGAGGTAAATGGCAAGACTATATAAATATACACAGTTGGTTTGACGAAACCAAAGCACACTTTCCAGACATGCGACATAGAACCCTCAGACACCATGCTGAGGGTATTTTTTGGTGTGAACAGCAGTTTGGAACAGTAATTACTAATTCAGATGGTAAAGAAGTACCTGTAAGATTTATAGGTGAACAACATGTTATGGAAGACTTAGGGTGGATACCCACTATCAAAGACTACCTAGAAAACATGACCCAAGCTGGTTGGATGTTTAAACCAGGGGAGGGTAGAAAACTATTACAAGAAATTAAAAAAGAAAAATTAGACTATGTCAAAGAAAACAGAACAGATTGGCCAGAACCTCACATTGGTTGAGTGGTGTGACCAGATGACTGAAAAAGGTCATGAACTAAAGATTAAATGGGATGGTGGAGGAGACTCAGGTTGGTGTGAGTTCCTTATAGATGGAGACAATGTAGAAAATGAGTATACAGAAAGACTATTAAACTACATGTATGATGAACTAGATTATGGAAGCTGGGCTGGAGAGTTCCAAGCTAGTGGTTCAGCTATATATAACCCAGAAGAAAAAGCTTTTGTAGGTGTAGATGAATACTCAGAAGATGAAACAATCAGCTGGGAAGTTAATGCTGAAATCAGGATACCTAAATATATCTGGTTTGATAACTTTCATTTCTCTATAGATGGACATGATGAACCTACAGCACAATCTGACTTCTTCATTAAGAATGGTTTTAGAAGCCCAGATCATGATAAAGTTATTCAAGATCTAAACTCTAAGATGAATGATGTTATAGATGCAGCTATAGAAGACTTTGAACAAGTTCATAGTTTTAGAAGTATTTGGGAGAATGAAAATATCCCAAGATCAGAGTTTATACCAGATGGAGACGATATAGTATATGAAGTGACCCACCTAGATATGGGAACTACACATGGAAGTGATAGAGAGATCTATTTATCTCTAAAAGATATTAACGAACCAATAAATTCAGAAGAATGAACTACGCAGATTATACATATGTAGTAAATGGTGTGTCAGGTTTTGATTTAACTACAGCTCTTAGACTATGGAAGACTAAGTATGCTGAAGACTATAGAGATTTTCAGAAAGATGTTATTACTACTGATGCTTTAAATGACTTTGATCAGTTTGTACAAGAATGTTGGAATAAGATTAAACCGGTCACTGTACAAGAAGCTCTTAAGGTAGAAAATACAGAAGAAAGACGTACCTACTTTGATGCTATAGGTATAGAAAAGCTGTTTAAGTCATTGGATCCCAAGCTTTTAGACAAGCAAGTGATTAAAAAGAAACGCACTAAATGGGATGATGCTAACGATCCTATAGAATATAAGTTTAAAGATGTCTATGAGCTCTATGAAATAGATGGATTAAAGCTGTTTGAAAAAGACAGATGGGGTAACCAACCTAATAGTATTTTTGCTGTAAGATGCTGGTGTACAACAACTAATAGAGAGTATTGGTTATATGTACCTAGAGAAGCAGCCTTAGGTGATAGATGGTGGTCTAGTGATGAAAAAGAAAGGACTAAACCAGATGCTATACGAGCTATAGCCTGGACTATTAGACTAGATGTTCAAGACCCAGAAAGGATCTATAGACAAGGTGATATTATTGTAGCTAAGATTGGTTCAAATACCACTGAGAATAGCTTCTTTAGACATCTTGACAAAGATAAATATCTCAAATTAATGTATTCAGAAACCTAAAAATTTAGTAACTTTAAAACTTAAAAAATGAAAAAAGCTAAACGTATTGTCCTAGGTGAAGGTGAAATCATTGGACATAAGCATATTCTTGAGAGCTCTCAAGATATAGAATATTCTGAAGATAGTAACGGTATTACATTTATGTTGAATTCTATGGGTATTCTTACACATGATGAGCATGCTAAGATGGTTTTCCCAAAAGGAAAGTATCGCAGCTATAATCAGGTGGAGTTTAATCCTTTTGATAATTCAGTACAAAGAGTATTTGACTAATGAGTAAAAGAGACCAAGTCCAGAATGAAGCTCTGGGCACAGCACTAAAACATAGTAGATGTGGACTAGGCATCAGTATGGGAGTTGGTAAAACTCTTATAGGTCTTAAATATATTGAGCATTTACAGGGTAATAATATAGATAAGCTTAGGGTGCTAGTAGTAGCCCCTAAGCTGTCTATATTTGATTCTTGGAAAGATGATGCTGTCAAGTTCAACATCAATATAGACAAGATTGCATTTAGTACTTATTTGTCTTTAAATAAGTTATGTCCTGCAGATTATGATTTGATTGTTTTAGACGAGTGTCATAGCTTATTATATTCTCACAAAGAGTTTTTAGATGAGTTTACAGGTAGAATATTAGGACTCACAGGTACCCCTCCTAGATGGAATAACTCTGAGAAAGGAGAAATGGTGAGTAGATTCTGTCCTATTGTATACAAGTATATCACTGATGAGGCCATAGATGATAAAATATTGAATGAGTATAAGATTATAGTTCATTTACTGCATCTAAGTCCAAAGAAGAATATTCCTGTAGAATATAAAGACAAACGCTGGATGACCTCAGAGGTTGATTCTTATTTATACTGGACAAATCGTTTGAGCAAGTCTTCAACAGACAAGCAGAAACAGATTAATAGTATAATGAGAATGAAGACTATGATGACATACAAAAGCAAAGAACAATATACAGTAACTCTCCTTTCCACTATAGAAGATAAATGTATTGTATTTGCTAATACGCAAGAACAAGCTGATAAATTGTGCGATCATTCATACCATTCTGCAAACCCAGATTCAGATGATAACCTTCAAGCTTTTAAAGCGGGAGCTATTGATAAGCTCAGCTGTGTAATGCAGCTTAATGAAGGTGTAAACATCCCAAATTTAAAGCAAGGGATTATTTTACATGCTTATGGCAATGAGAGAAAGTCTAATCAGCGTATTGGTAGACTTCTTAGGTTAAACCCTGATGATACAGCTACAGTGCATATATTATGTTATGTAGGGACAGTAGATGAGTCTTGGACCAGGTCAGCCTTAAAAGACTTTGACCAGTCCAAAATCACCTATATTAATGAAAATGAACAAATTTTAAGACTATGAAATCCTTCTCAGGACTATTAAGAAAAACAGGAGATATACTAGAGTATGCCACTAAAAAAGATGAGGTGGGATATAATATGTTTAGGGACCATCTCCCAGAGGGAGTCCTCGTAGAGATCTATATGGATATTCAGACTGATGATGGGTCTTTAGCTCAATTAGCCAAGATTCATGCTATGGTGAGACAATTAAGTATTCACACAGGTGATAGCTTTGAAGATATGAAGCTCATCATAAAGCGCAGAGCAGGTCTCTGTATAGAAAAAGAGATTGAGGGAGAAAGATTCCTTTATTGTAAAAGTCTAGGAAAATGCAATAAAGAAGAACTATCTCAAGTTATTCAGGCGATTCAGGAGATATCTCAGATTCTGGAATATCCTCTACAATAGTCCATCCTTGTTCTTGAGCATTCTTCTCAATATTTGTTATTAATATGAGCATAATATAAATTGCTCTTTCCCAATCATTTAGATCATCAGGATTAAAATCTGCAGACTCAGCTTTTTTTAGAATTTCAGCTGTACTTTCAGGGGGCTGCATCATTCCTAGAAATACTGTAACATATTGTAAATCTTGGAGAAATTGATTACCTATTTTGATATCAATTATTGCTCCTCCTTTAATAGTTTCAACTTTCATATAATATTTTTATGACAGACACAAATATAAACATTATAGCTGATACAAAAGAAAAAATCATCTCTTTATTAGCTCCCACAGGATGGGGAGAAAAGCTAAGAATATTCTTAAAAGGGGGTGAGATGGATGTATTATTAGACCGTCTTTTAACAGAATCTCAAGAGGGTAGACATTTTACTCCTACATTAAAAGACGTATTTGCTGCTTTTGTCAAATGCCCATTTAATAAGACTAAAGTGATATTTATGGGACAAGACCCCTATCCTTACTTAGGAGTAGCTGATGGACTAGCCTTCTCCTGCAGCAAAACAGGGCGATTACAGCCTAGTTTAAAGTATATGCTAAAGGCGGTAGAAGAACAGACTAAAACCCCTCAAAATGACCCAGATTTGACCAGGTGGGCAGATCAGGGGGTATTATTACTAAATAGCGCTCTCACTTGTCAAATAGACAAGGTGGGAAGTCATTATGATATATGGAAAGACTTCATCTTTATGGTGATAGACGCTATTAATTTTTCTAACCCAGAAGCTATATTTGTTCTAATGGGTAAACAAGCACAGTCTTTTGCTTCTTATATCTCTCCTACAAATCCTGTTGTAAAAATATCGCATCCTGCGTCAGCAGCATACGCTAGTGCAATAAGATGGGAGTGTGATGATTGTTTTAACAAAATCAATCAAACATTGATAATTCAAAGAAAAGAACCTATTAAATGGTAAGATTATGGGATTAAACATGTATTTATATAAAAAACACTATGTAAAGAACTGGGATCACTATCATAATGATGAACGATTTGATATAAAAGTCAAAAAAGGTGGTAAAAATTATAAAAAAATCACCACTTCTAATATTAAGTATATAATAGAAGAAGTAGCTGACTGGAGAAAATTTAATGCTTTACACAACTGGTTTGTTGTAAACTGTCAAGATGGAAAAGATGACTGTAAAGAGTATTTTGTATCTCAAGATAAGCTAGATGAATTACTACAGATTCTTTTGAGAATAGATAATAATCATGATTTAGCAGAAGAACTCCTTCCTTCAACAGATGGGTTTTTCTTTGGAGGAGTTGATTATGACGAATACTACTTTGATTGTATAAAAGACACTATTGAAGTATTACAGAAGTTATTGTTTGATTGGGATGATGAAGCTTATATAATTTATAGATCTTCATGGTAGTAAAAAGGCCCCTTAATTGGGGCCTCTTATTATCTTCCTTGTCCTCTATACTTGGACACTTTCTTACATTTAGGTCCTTTAGACTTGCGAGGTTTACCACCTTTGCGCTTACCAAATGTAATTTTTGTTACTGATGATAGTGTTCTAGCCATTTTGTAAAGTTGTTGTAGTTGTACAATATATTTCTTGACAGCAAATATCAACAGGTATTTCTTTCCAGCATCCTATCTCAGGAGGACAATAGGGACTTATGAGCATACTACCAGGAACTATATGTCCATCATTAGCAAATCTAATGTAAGCATGTTTTTCACCGTTAGCTACACACTCGCAGTCTGGTTCACAGCATATATTCTCTGTAACCTCAACCCAAACTCCTCCATCTTTGGGATGATTTCTAGCTATAATAAGACTGCCAGAAACTAATTTACCAGCTTTAGTGTATTTAACAAAAGCATGCTGATATTTTCTGTCTTTTTCCATTAGTTAACTAATACACTTATTTTCTATCCTTAGCTACGCTTTTGAGATATTCTAAGTATTCTTTTTCTGCTTTTTTCTTAGCTTCTTTTTGTTCTTTAGTAAGCTCAGTGGTTTTTTCATCAGGACCACTATAAAAGTCTTTAAAAGTTTTAAAGTCTGACATATTTATAAATTTTAATTAAGAGTTATAATAAACACTCCATGATTTAGCTTGAAGATTAGTAATATGACCCATAGCACTAACAGAAGGAACAGCATTTGTTCCACCATCAATAGTTAAATAACCGCCAGTATTACCTAAAGCATCAAGCGTTGATGTAATATGATCAATTGTTTGCGAGCTCAAATTACAAGTATCCAGTGCTAAATCGACTAAAGAAGAACATCCACTAATATTAACTACGCTCATGTCTTCATTACCCCATGCATCTACATAATATAAATTACTTAAACCAGATAGATTTAAAGATGGTAAATTAGATTGATCAACATCCAACCAGTATAAATTTGTTAGATGATTGATGTTAATACCATTAAATAGATTACTATCATCAATACGTAGTTCTTGAAGAAGTGTGCATCCTGATAAATTGATAGATGTTAAACTATTAGTGCCGCTACCTGGAATATTACAATCACTAACGTCTACGTCTACAAGATTTGAAAGTCCTGATAAGTTTAATGTATTAAAACCATTATAATCTGCATTGAAATACACTAAATTATTACTAAGTTTTTGTAAACCGGTTATTGAAGTTACTACTGCGCTCATTTTATTTATTTTTAATCGTTACCATAAAAATTTAATTCAGATACTGCTTCTATAAGATCAAAACACACTGTTACAGTGTAAGATTGATTTATTTCAGGGAATTCATGAAGTTCTTCATAAAACCCACCAGCTCCAGCATCAACATGTGTTGTCCCATCTCCCCAATTTACAGTAAAGTTTATGGGTGATGTACTAAAGAATGAAAATCCAAATGAGGTTCCTTCAGTTGTATCAACATCAAATTGAATACAATTATCCTCACAACATGTATCAACAGACACTTCCTTCCATATTCCTCCATCTTTAGGATAAGAATTGCCTATAACCAATGATCCTGGCACTATTTTACCAGATTTTGTATAACGAATAAATCCTTTTAGTCTTAGACTGGTAGAATAAAAAGTATCTTCACAACATATATTTGTGCTTACTTCTTTCCATACAGCTGGTCCTTTGGGATAATCGCCATTTGTTACTATCATACTTCCAGGTACAATTTTACCTGATTTAGTATACCTTACAAAGGCTCTTTGTTTTGACATAATATTAAAGTTTTAAAAGTTTAATTAGTTGATCTACCTAATAATTGTAAAAGTTTAAGTGTATCATCTTGAATAATAGTACAACCTCTTCCTGAAGTTCCTATAATCCACTGATTTTTATATGGATAGAATGGATTACCCATTATAGTGTTAGGTTTATACTCATTTAATTTAACACAATTAGCATCGTATTCACTTTGATGAGCAAGACCAATCATATGTCCTGTCTCATGTGCTATAATAGAGGCTATATCTCTGTATTTAGCACGAGTATTTGGGAATACATCAGCAAATACAAATCCATCATTAAGATCTTCTATATAAAGTCCATTGATAAATGCAACCCCGCTAGCATATCCTATTAATTGTGATTCTGTTGTTGCACCGTCTGATAATATTTTATATGATACTAGATGGATTTTATCTTTATATCCTATAAAATTTGCATATTTGACTGAGTCTCTTGTGAACTCAATTTTCCATAAACCATATAAGTTATTAACGATATTGATATAAAGCTTTAGTTTATTTGTGTCTGTTACCACTTGTTTAGTAGTAAAAGGTACCCCTCCATTCCAATAGGGTGATGCTATTCTAGTTGAACGATGTTCTACATAAATCATAGCTATTGGGGAATATCTATTTGATGCAGGTTGTACCTCAACATCATACATAGTCCCTATAATATCATTTTCTACAAGTTCATTCTTAATAGAATCAGGAACCAATGGAATATCACATATCTGTGGTTTTAATACAAGATTAGGTACTTGCTCTACTTCTTTAGTGCAAGAACCTAAAAATATTAATATGATGAACAATCTTAAAATCATGCCTCATTTGTAGATGTGGACTCACTAATATTTAACTGGATTTTTCTAATGTTCAAAGGAGGAGTATGATAAGCGGGTCTCCTGGCGTCTAGTAATCTTTTTTTAGATATCCTAAGAATATTAACCTGATTACCCTGATTACCACCAAGAACAAAGAAGTTCTTAGCATCTTCTCCTACATAAAAACCTACGTGACCTCCACCATTTCTAGCAAACACTAGAATATCTCCTAACATGGGAGTTTCAGATTTAACACCAAAATTCACCCAATTACGAGATGATAGTAAATTATCAACAGGTTCTCTTTTAGCTCTCTTAATACATATACCAACAAAGAGACCGCACCAGGGGGTCTCATCTGAATTGTATCTAATATCTAGTTCTTTTGCCCATTCTAATATTACAGGGTTATGTTTAGAACCTATGATTTCTGTAACACCATAAAGCTCCAAGGCTTTTACAAGATGTCTGGGAGCTCCTTCATATGCTAACCATAAGTATTTCTTAGGTAGTTTCATATATTAGTTATTTTACAAATAAGACAATTGCTGTTAGTCCAGTGACAACAGCCACTCCTAAAAAGCTTACCACTTTAGTAAGTTTTTTATAGCTGGTGTATTTGTTCTTTAAAACATCATACTGCGATTTGCAGTCTTCAGCAAGTCCTTTATAAGTGAGTTTAAGATTTTTCTCATTTTCCATCATACCCTTACATCTCCACAAATCAGCAGTGAGAGTATCAATAAGATCTTCCTTGTATTTAATGTTTCTGCCAAGAAGCATGATTTCATCATTAGCAATATTCAGCATTGTAATAGCTGAATCTTTAGCAATTAGGTCTGACTGAATTTGTTTAGCCACCCTAAATGGTATTGAAATAGTTTTATCATCTTGAGCTTTAATTGATAAACTACCTAATATAAACAAAATAGTTAATAAATATTTCATATGTGTTGATTTTAATATTCAGATTCACCAGCATATTCATATCTGGTCATAAAAAAAGAATCCACCTCTGTGGGTGTGTATTCAGCAGCTATTGCCATTTTATCTTTATAATACTCAGATGCTTTAGACCTTTCTTTTATAATGTTACTCAGTTTAAAGTCTAAATCATAAATCATTAATTTATAAGCAGCAAGTGTACTATCAAGTTTTACATTCTCTTCTTTGAGAATAATGTTAACTTTTTCTAAACTATCTATTTTAGTAGTTGCAACGGAATCAAACTTAAACTCTGATTTTCCTGGATCTACAAAAATATAAGTGCCCATTAACACAGCAAGAATAGCTAAGATCACCTTAACTATATCTCCTTTGCGAGAGGGCTTAACTTCTTTTACTTCTGACATAGTTGATTATTTTTACATTAAGAAAATAATTAATATTCCCAGCAGAATAAATCTACTGGGAATATTAACATCATATTAAGCTGTTACTTTAGCTTCAGCTTGGAACCTACCAATGATAGAAACAACAGTACCTACACCTGCAAATACTTGTCCTATAATAGTAGACCAATTACCCTGAGCAGCTTTGATAGCTTCAGCATAAGCTTTTAGCTGTTCAAAATCTGCATTTTCAGGAAGAGAGGGATAGTCAACACCTATAGTTGACATAAAATAACCTAGAGCAGCAATAAGAATGCCCCAAATTGTCTTAGACTGATACCACTTTTTACTTTCCATATTATTGTATTTTGGTTAAAAAATTAAAGAATGTGATACATATTACCATCTTCACGAGTCTTCATAGAATATACATATCCAGCAATTGTACCAAAAAATGCATAATCAACCCATAATCTACCATTGCAACCCCAACTTGGACCCCAGCTGTTTTGAATTAAAAATGCTTGTTTAGCATCATCATAACCAATAATAGTTACAGCGTGAGTGTACATTAAATCTCCTCTTGAATTCCAAATATAATTACAGTTACCAAATCCTGCATTATAGAAATTAGTATCCATCTGGAAAGAAAATGTAATAGGATGATTGTTGCAAAGAAGTCTTTTAAGAGTGAAAATATCAGTACCTACTGTATAAAAATACCCGTAGATTTTATTCAAAGCAGCATCATCAGCCATAGCTTGTGTAAATCCAGTTGTATCACAACCATTCTGATCGCTATAAGGACAAAGACTCCATTTACATTCACCAGTATTTTTTAAGAATCCCATTGATGCTAACATACTAGAACCCGATCCACAACCACTATTAACTTTAGTGTAGTTATATAGATATTCTGGACTTAGAATATTAGTACTTTGAGAATATGATCCATCTCCATTAATATGATATTTCTCAATTGATTGTGTTAATGAAAGCGCCATTGCAAGACAACTTCCCTCGCCACCTTGATTAAATACTTGAGGAGCAATTAACACTTTAGAAGAAGGCAATGTTGGAGGAGGAGGAGGTGGTGTTATAGTAGTAGTGGTACTAATAGCAGAAACATAAGATATAGCTATTTCTTTAGTAGATGAATTGCCCGCAGCATCAAACGCTTTTGCAGTTATAGAGTAAACTCCATATCCTGGAAAACTATATGTTCCTGAAAGAGTTCTTGTTGCGCTTTTAGAAGCTGTATAAGTTTGTTGTGCAACAGTTACAGTTTCTAAAGTTCTATTATTTTTAGCATAAATTATAAGACGAGTGACACCTTTGTTATCAGTTCCAGAAATTGAAATTGAAACTGATGCTGATGTAGTTTGACCACTAGAAGTAGGTGTTACAAAATTTACTACTGGTGGTGTTGTATCTAAACGTGGCATTTTTATTTTTGTTTAATAAGATAAATAATTAATTAACTACAGAAGTACGATTTCCTGAAGTAATTGTTTTAAATCCATTTGCAGTGAAGTCTGCAGAAAGTCTGAATTCTTCTTCATCTGGATCTTCTTCATCATCTTCTGCTCCATTGTTTTGTTCAGATTCTAAAGGTAGAGTAACAGTACGATTTGCGAATACTTCTAGATAATTTCCTTCTGGAATATCAGTTTCTGCAATCAAACTACCATCAATAACTTCAGAATTTGCATCAAGTTCTACAAAAAACCTTTTTGTTCCACTAAAAGATGTTTTAAATTCATCTGGAACTGGAGAGTTAACTACTGCAGGAGTTTCTGCCCATCCTACTAGACCAGGAGGTCTGCTTGTCGCTGTTTTGTTTGAACCAGGAACAGGTCTACCTTTCTTGTTTTGTTTGTAAAAAAGTGGCATTTTCTTAATTGTTTTTAAGGGTTAAAGAAAAATATTTTATTAGTTAATTACATAAAATCCTTGTGAACCTACATTACCATCCTCCTGCCAAAAACTTACACCTATTCCATAAGTACCAGGAGAGTCTACAACAATCAAAGTAGAACCTGAGTAACTCTTGCCTTTTACAGGTACTTCTTCCCAAATCTTATTGTTAAATACAACTCTGTACTTAGACAATCTTGTGGGGCCTCCCCACCAAGTTCTTCCTGCTTCACCGTAAAATTTAATGCTAAAAGTATCCCCTACAGATATGGGTGTGGTTATCTCCCCTCTATCACCTCTGATTGGGCTTGATATTACTACTTGCGGAGGTAGTGGGTTTTGTGGATATAATGAACGAGTCTGTAGATTGTTAGTATTTACAGATTCATCTTTAGAACATCCAATTGCAAATGCAATCACAAGAGTTATTAATGATAGTAATGTTAGGTTTTTCATATATTTATATTTAAGGTGTAACATATGATGTGTATGTAAAT
>Ga0315906_10007956_pt1 | contig 12767 bp, 8 predicted proteins | sample LakEriMetagenome_4_FD_203526 | JGI IMG/M metagenome (GOLD analysis project Ga0315906, IMG submission 203526) | Freshwater fungal communities from buoy surface, Lake Erie, Ohio, United States - Buoy 2 MA122 | ecosystem: Environmental > Aquatic > Freshwater > Lake > Lake biofilm | place: USA: Lake...
ATCTGCTCTTTCGAACCCCTCGCACCAGAATCTAACATCATATAAACAGGGTTAAATCCTTGTTGGTCTTCTTTTAACTGCTTTAACAAGGTATCAGCTAAACGCGAGTTAATACGTGTCCAGATATCAATTACCTGATTATAACGCTCATTGTTTGTAATGAAACCATTGTTATAGTTATCCCAAATTTCATCCACTTCAGCTTGCGCTTGCTTAATAAATACTTCTTTTTCATCTGGAATATTTACATAAGACAAGTTAAATGACAAACCACCACGGAATGCATATTGGAATCCCAAATATTTAATATCATCTAAGAAGTGTGCACAATAATCCTGACCAACTTTCTTATACATGTTACCAATGATATCCCTTAAAGATTTCTTGGTTAATAATTCATTGATGTACTCATGCGCTTCTGGCACCACTTGGTTAAAAATAATTCTACCCATGGTAGTATCAATTACTTTCTGAACCAATTGACCATTTTCTAGAACCCTTACTTTACACTTTACCCATGCATGTAAATCTACTTTACCTTCGTTATAGGCAATAATAGCTTCTTCAGATGAATAGAAACGTAATCCTTCACCTTTAATAACATGCTCTGGCGTGCTCTTACGACCTTTGGTGATGTAGTATAATCCCAACACCATGTCTTGAGAAGGTACTGTAATTGGCGCACCATTAGCCGGGTTAAGGATATTGTTAGGTGCAAGCATTAACAACTGAGCTTCTAACACGGCTGCGTTACCAAGTGGCACGTGAACAGCCATCTGGTCACCGTCAAAATCCGCATTAAAACCAGTACAAACCAATGGATGTAATTGAATGGCTTTTCCTTCAACCAATTTAGGCTGGAAAGCCTGAATACCTAATCTATGGAGTGTTGGTGCACGGTTTAACAATACAGGATGTCCTTTTAAAATATTTTCTAAAATATCCCAAATGATTGCCTCCTTACGATCTACTAATTTCTTGGCAGATTTTACCGTTTTAACAATTCCACGCTCTAATAATTTCCTAATTACAAATGGCTTAAATAACTCAGCAGCCATATTCTTAGGAATACCACATTCGTGTAATTTTAGGTTCGGACCTACTACGATAACTGAACGACCAGAGTAATCAACACGTTTACCTAATAAATTTTGACGGAAACGACCTTGTTTACCTTTAAGCATATCACTTAAAGATTTTAACGGGCGATTACCTTCAGTTTTAACAGCACTTACACGACGCGTATTATCAAATAATGAGTCTACCGCTTCTTGTAACATACGCTTTTCGTTTCTTAGGATAACCTCTGGCGCTTTAATTTCCATTAAACGCTTCAAACGGTTATTACGAATAATTACTCGGCGATATAAGTCGTTTAAGTCGGATGTTGCAAAACGACCGCCCTCTAAAGGCACTAAAGGACGTAATTCTGGTGGAATAACAGGAAGAATTTTTACTACCATCCATTCCGGACGATTATCTCCATGACGCTGAGAATTACGGAATCCTTCAATTACCTTTAAACGCTTTAATGCTTCATTTTTACGTTGTTGAGAAGTTTCAGTACTTGCCTTAATACGTAAATCAAAACTTAATGCGTCTAAATCTATACGAGATAGCATAAACCATAAGGCCTCACCACCCATTTTAGCGATAAACTTGTTAGGGTCGTTATCATCTAAATGCTGATTATCTTTTGGTAAGGTATCTAGAATATCTAAATACTCTTCCTCCGATAATAAATCTAGGTTGGCCACTCCATCATTGGCTTTAATACCTGGCTGACAAACCAAATATCTTTCATAGTAAACCACCATATCCAATTTCTTGGAAGGTAATCCTAATAAATAACCAATTTTGTTAGGTAATGAACGGAAATACCAAATATGCGCTACAGGTACCACTAAGTTAATGTGTCCCATGCGCTCGCGCCTAACTTTCTTTTCTGTAACCTCTACCCCACAACGGTCACAAACAATTCCTTTGTAGCGAATACGCTTGTATTTACCACAATGACATTCGTAATCTTTTATAGGTCCAAAGATTCTCTCGCAAAACAAACCACCCATTTCAGGCTTGAAAGAGCGGTAGTTAATAGTTTCAGGCTTGGTTACCTCGCCAAAAGATTTAGTTAAAATACTCTCAGGAGACGCTAAGCCGATACGAATTTTGGTAAAATTCGCTTTTATTTTTTGTTCTTTTTTCAAAGACATGTTTGCGTTATTTTATTATGTGATATCATATTGCAGGGAAAATATTTTCCCTGCAATATGATGATTATTTTTACTCAAGTGTTAATTCTAATCCTAATCCGCGTAACTCATGTGCCAATACATTGAACGACTCTGGTATACCTGGTGTAGGTAAGTTATCGCCTTTCACAATCGCTTCATAAGTTTTAGCGCGACCAATGATATCATCAGATTTCAAGGTTAAGATTTCCTGCAAGATATTAGCCGCACCATATGCTTCTAATGCCCATACCTCCATCTCACCAAAACGCTGACCACCAAACTGGGCTTTACCACCCAAAGGTTGCTGTGTAATCAATGAGTATGGTCCGATTGAACGCGCATGCATTTTATCATCAACCATGTGTCCTAATTTAATCATGTAAATTACACCCACGGTAACAGGCTGGTCAAATTTAGCACCACTTAAACCATCATTTAAGTATGTTTTACCCCAATCTGGAATACCTGCTTTACGTGTGTATTCTAATACCTGATCATCTGAAGCACCATCAAAAATTGGTGTTGCAAATTTAACATCCAATTCTTTTGCGGCCCAGCCCAACACTGTTTCATAAATCTGACCTAAGTTCATACGTGATGGTACACCTAATGGATTCAACACGATATCTACCGGACGGCCATTATCCATAAATGGAAGATCTTCTTCACGCACGATACGGGCTACAATACCTTTGTTACCATGCCTTCCGGCCATCTTATCACCTACTTTTAATTTACGCTTTTGAGCAATATATACTTTAGCTAATTTCAGAATACCGGTTGGTAATTCATCTCCTACACTAATCGCATATTCTTTTCTTCTGTAATCTGCTAATTCTTGGTTGTGGCGGTTTTTGAAATGGGTTAAAATAGAACGAATCAACTCATTCTTTTCCGCATCTCCTGTCCAGTTGTTGGCCATTACATTAGAGTAATCAATCTCATTCAGGTTCTTCATGCTAAATTTAGAACCTTTTGCAATCAACTCTTCATTGTAAACGTTGAAAACACCAGATGAAGTTTTTCCAGAAAGTACAGAGAATAATTTTTCAATTAAAATTTCCTTGATATCCTTCAAATTCTTTTCATGCTCTTCCTTCAACTTAGCTAATTTTAACTTATCGTCTTGCTTAGCTAATTTTTCTTTCTTAGCGCGGGCAAACAATTTCTTGTCTATCACCACACCATTCGTAGATGGAATTGCTTTTAAAGAAGCATCTTTTACATCACCCGCTTTATCACCAAAGATGGCACGCAACAACTTCTCTTCTGGAGAAGGTTCGGTTTCACCTTTTGGCGTAATTTTACCAATTAAAATATCTCCTTCACCCACTTCACAACCTATACGAATCAATCCATTTTCATCCAAATTCTTAGTAGCTTCTTCACTCACATTTGGAATATCATTGGTTAATTCTTCCTCACCACGCTTGGTATCACGCACCTCTAATTCATACTCTGTAATGTGAATAGAAGTAAAGATATCTTCTTTTACCACTTTTTCAGAAATTACAATCGCATCCTCAAAGTTAAATCCTTGCCAAGGCATGAAAGCTACTTGTAAGTTTCTACCTAAGGCCAATTCACCACCTTCTGTAGCATATCCCTCACACAATACTGTACCTTTCTCAACTTTTTGTCCTTTACGAACAATAGGCTTCAAATTGATACAGGTATTTTGATTGGTTCTACGGAATTTAATGAGTGAATAGGTTTTGGTATCTGTTCCAAAGCTAACTAATTTATCAAGATCAGTTTGCTCGTAGCGAATACGTATCTCTCTTGCATCAACATACTCAACTACACCGGTACCTTCAGCTACCAAAAGTGTGCGTGAATCTTTGGCAACTCTACCTTCTAAACCAGTACCTACAACAGGTGCTTGTGGCCTCAACAAAGGCACAGCCTGACGCTGCATGTTTGAACCCATCAAGGCACGATTCGCATCATTATGTTCTAGGAATGGAATTAGAGAAGCGGCTATAGATACAATCTGATTTGGAGCGATATCCATAAATTCAAGCTTGTCTGATTCAACCATTGGGAAGTCGCCTTCATAACGCGCTTTAATTTTATGATCTAAGAAATTGCCAGCTGCGTCGTAACGCGCATTAGATTGGGCAATTACTTTTCCTTCTTCATCTTCTGCACTTAAATAAGTTACTGGTTCGCCAGCTTTCACCTTACCACCTTCAACTTTTAAGTATGGCGTTTCAATGAAGCCCATGCCATTTATTTTGGCATGCACACACAAAGATGATATTAATCCAATATTCGGACCTTCAGGAGTTTCAATTGTACACAAGCGCCCGTAATGGGTATAATGTACGTCTCGCACCTCAAAACCTGCACGGTCACGACTCAAACCACCGGGTCCGAGTGCAGACATTCTACGTTTGTGGGTAATCTCAGCCAAGGGATTGGTTTGATCCATGAACTGTGATAATTGGTTCGTACCAAAGAATGAATTAATAACAGAAGACAATGTCTTTGCATTAATTAAGTCTGTTGGAGTGAACACTTCATTATCACGAATATTCATACGCTCACGAATGGTACGCGCCATACGCGCTAAACCTACTCCAAATTGAGAGTATAATTGCTCCCCTACTGTGCGCACACGACGGTTACTCAAGTGATCAATATCATCCACATCAGCTCTAGAATTTGATAATTCAATCAAATACTTAATGATAGAAACGATATCATCTTTACTTAATACACGGTTGCTCAGCGGTTCGTTTTTATTCAACTTACGGTTGATTCTATACCTACCTACATCACCTAAATCGTAACGCTTTTCAGAGAAAAATAATTTTTCAATTACCCCTCTCGCAGTTTCCTCATCTGGTGGATCAGCATTTCTTAATTGGCGATAGATGTGCTCATGCGCCTCTTTACCACTATTTGCCGTATCCTTCTGTAAGGTATTTAAAATAATAGCGAAATCATTATGACTTGATTCGTTTTTATGAAGTAAAATAGATTTTACTTCCGCTTCAACAATTAGCTCAATATGATCTTCTTCTAAGATGGTATCGCGTTCAATGATAACTTCATTACGCTCAATAGATACCACTTCACCTGTATCCTCATCCACAAAATCCTCAATCCATGTTCTTAACACACGGGCTGCTAATTTGCGACCAAGAACCTTTTTTAAACCAGATTTACTCACTTTTGCCTCTTCGGCAAGTTCAAACAAGTTCAAAATGTCTTTGTCTGATTCAAAACCAATGGCACGTAATAATGTAGTTACTGGAAACTTCTTTTTACGATCGATATACGCATACATAACGTTGTTTACATCGGTTGCAAATTCTATCCAACTTCCTTTAAATGGAATCACACGAGCAGAATACAACTTAGTACCGTTCGTATGGTAGCTTTGACCGAAGAAAACACCAGGTGAACGGTGCAATTGTGAAACAATGATACGTTCTGCACCATTGATCACAAAAGTACCACGAGGTGTCATGTAAGGGATTGTTCCCAAGTACACATCTTGTACAATGGTTTTGAAATCTTCATGCTCTGGATCATTACATGATAGACGTAATTTTGCCTTTAAAGGCACTGAATAAGTTAAGCCACGCTCAATGCACTCATCAATAGAGTAACGCGGTGGATCAACAAAATAATCCAAAAATTCTAAAACGAAGATATTGCGTGTATCGGTGATAGGGAAATTCTCTAAAAACACCTTGTACAAACCTTCATTTGTTCTACTTTCTGAAGTAGTATCCAATTGGAAGAATTCTTTGAACGACTGTAATTGAACATCCAAAAAATCTGGATAATCAATAACAGGATTAACTGAAGAGAAGGAAATTCTTCCTGCAGTTGTATTTATATTTTTGGCCAATGTTAAATAATATTAAATGGTTAACCAATTCTTGGATTTACATAAACAAAGATGTGACCCACGACATTAGTCGGGGTCACATTTTCAAAATCTATTGATTTCGAATTACTTAACTTCAATCTCAGCTCCTGCTTCTGTAAGCTTAGCTTTAAGATCTTCAGCAGTTGCTTTGTCAACGCCTTCTTTGATTGGCTTTGGAGCACCGTCTACCAATTCTTTAGCTTCTTTCAAACCTAAACCGGTAAGGTCTTTTACAATCTTAACCACGTTAAGTTTGTTTGCACCAGCAGCTTTCAAAATTACATCAAAAGATGTTTTTTCAGCAGCAGCCTCAGCAGCTGCACCAGCAGCAGGAGCTGCAACAGCTACAGCAGCAGCTGCAGGTTCGATACCATACTCATCTTTCAAAATTGTAGCTAACTCATTAACTTCTTTAACTGTTAAGTTAACTAATTGTTCTGCGAACGCTTTTAAATCTGCCATTTGTCTAAAATTTAATTGTTATTAATTGTTGTTTTTATTTTTTGTCTTTTGTTTTTATTCCGGACGCTCTGATAATGTTTTTACCACACCGGCGATGGTATTTCCACCTGATTGTAATGCACTGATTACATTTTGTGCAGGTGATTGTAGTAAACCAATGATTTCACCAATCAATTCGTTCTTCGATTTCAATGCCATTAATGCATCTAGTTGGTTATCACCAATAAATACATCTGTATCTATGCAAGCACCTTTTAAGGCTGGGATTGAATCTTTCTTTCTGAATTCTTTAATCGCTTTTGCTGGCGCTTTCATGTCTTCACAAAACATGATAGCTGAATTGCCTTTAAGCGTATCTGTTAGGGCGCCAAAATCGCGACCAGATCTTTCGAATGCTTTTTTAATTAAGGTATTCTTGGCTACTTCTAAAGTAATATTGTTCTTAAACAACATTCTTCTTAAGTCGCTCGTTTTTTGCGCATTTAAGCTAGCAATATCCGTGATATAAACATTCTTGTATTGGCTAAACTTTTCAACCAATGCATCAATTACTAATTCTTTTTCTTCCTTTTTCATACCCGAATATTATTAAATACCTGGAACAGATTTAGTATCAACTGTGATGCCCGGACTCATAGTACTGCTCACATGGATACTTTTAAAATAGGTGCCTTTAGCACTTGATGGTTTCATTTTCGCAAGGGTTTGAATCAACTCAACTGCATTTTCATACAATTTCTCTGGAGCGAAAGTAGACTTTCCAATTGAGGTGTGAATATTACCTTCTTTATCTACCTTAAAATCAATCTTACCCGCTTTAATTTCCTTAACAGTTTTACCAACCTCTTGCGTTACAGTACCACTCTTAGGGTTTGGCATCAAATTACGTGGTCCTAAAACCTTACCTAATTTACCTAACTTAGCCATAACAGCTGGCATGGTAACAATGATGTCGATATCAGTCCAACCTTGCTCAATTTTTTGAATATACTCATCCAAACCTGCGTAATCAGCACCGGCTGCGATAGCCTCAGCCTCTTTGTCTGCAGGAACCAAAGCTAAAACTTTAATTGTTTTACCTGTTCCATGAGGCAATGCTACTGTACCACGAACCATCTGATTCGCCTTCTTAGGATCAACACCCAAACGGACATCAATATCCACTGAAGAATCAAATTTAGTATAGGATATCTCCTTTACCAATTTAGAAGCTTCAGTCAAAGTGTAGGCTTTATTACCATCCACTTTTTTCAATGCTTCTTTTCTTTTCTTACTTATCCTTGTCATCTCTTAATTATTTTAATTGTTAAAAGGATTTTCACCAGTAACATTTAATCCCATACTACGGGCGCTACCAGCAACCATTTTCATTGCAGATTCAACTTTAAAACAGTTCATATCTACAATTTTATCTTCTGCAATCATTTTAATTTGATCCCAGCTAACTGATCCATTTTTCTTACGGTTTGGTTCAGCAGAACCTTTCGCAATTTTAGCAGCCTCTAATAATTGAGCAGCCACTGGTGGGGTTTTGATGATGAAATCAAATGATTTATCACTGTAAACAGAGATTACAACTGGTAAAATCTTCCCTGCTTTATCTTGGGTTCTTGCATTGAACTGCTTGCAAAATTCCATGATATTTACACCCTTTGATCCTAATGCAGGACCGATTGGAGGAGCCGGATTAGCTGCGCCACCTTTTACCTGAAGTTTAATAAAACCTGTTAGTTCTTTTGCCATAACATCTAAATTTTTATCGGTTATACCGACCTTTTATTCTACAATTAACTTTCTTTTTCTACTTGTGAGAAATTGAGCTCTAGTGGTGTTCTTCTTCCGAAGATTTTAACCATCACTTTCAATTTCTTTTTATCTTCACTTACCTCTTCAATAACACCACTGAAACCGGTAAATGGTCCATCTATAACTTTCACATTTTCTCCAACAATGTATGGCTCTTCCATTGTTTCGCCTTGTTCAGCGATAACATCTACATTGCCTAAAATTCTACTCACCTCCGACGGTCTTAAAGCTGTTGGTGTTGCTTTACCGCCTAAAAATCCAACTACACCGTTTACTGAAGTAATAATGTGACCTACTTCTCCAGCTATATCAGCATTGATCAAAATATAACCTGGCAGATAGGCTTTTTCCTTACTCGTCTTTTTACCATTTTTTACTTGGTAAATTTTCTCTGTTGGAATCAAGATTTGAGGAACCTGCCCTTGAAGTCCAGCCCTCTCAAGCTCCACCTCTAGCTGTGCTTTTACCTTTTTTTCTTGGCCGGTAACCGCACGCACCACATACCATTTAAATTGTTCAGTTCCTTGTTCTGTCATGGTTCAATCTTAGCTTTGAAATAATTGATAAAATAAGCCTAACGAAGTACTACTCGCTAAGTCTATTACACCAATTAATAATGCGATGATCAATGAGGCAACCATCACAATAATGGTGCTTTCTTGCAAGTCTTCCCAGCTAGGCCATGAAACCTTGTTCATCAACTCATCGTATGATAATTTGATATATTCTCTAAACTTGTTCATATTTTTATCTTAGCACGGGAACAAGGATTCGAACCCTGATCAGCGGTTTTGGAGACCGACATTCTACCATTGAACTATTCCCGTATAGACAGCAAATGTTGGCTAGTAACTAACCAACACTTGCGATCGTATGAAAATGATATTATTCTAAAATTTCAGTAACCTGTCCAGCACCTACTGTTCTACCACCTTCACGGATAGCGAAACGTAAGTTCTTTTCCATAGCAATTGGAGCGATTAACTGTACAGTAATTGTAACGTTATCACCAGGCATTACCATTTCTACTCCTTCAGCTAACTGACACTCACCAGTAACGTCTGTAGTACGGAAGTAGAATTGTGGACGGTATTTGTTAAAGAATGGAGTATGACGACCACCTTCTTCTTTGCTTAATACGTAAATTTCAGCTTTGAATTTAGTGTGCGGTAATACTGAACCTGGCTTACAAATAACCATACCTCTACGGATTTGATTTTTGTCTACACCACGTAACAATAAACCTACGTTGTCTCCAGCTTCACCTCTATCAAGGATCTTACTGAACATTTCAACACCAGTTACTACTGAAGATAATTTTTCAGCACCTAAACCAATGATATCTACTTGCTCTGAAGAGTTGATAACTCCACGCTCGATACGACCTGTAGCAACAGTTCCACGACCAGTGATTGAGAAAACGTCTTCGATTGGCATTAAGAAAGGTAATTCAGTTGCACGAGGTGGAACTGGAATGTATGAATCTACTGCATTCATTAATTCCATGATTTTTTCTACCCACTTAGCATCTCCATTTAATCCACCTAAAGCAGATCCTTGGATAACTGGAATTTCATCACCAGGGAATTCGTATTTGTTTAATAAATCACGGATTTCCATTTCAACAATCTCTAATAATTCTGGATCGTCTACCATGTCAACCTTGTTCATGAAAACAACGATTCTAGGTACACCTACCTGACGAGCTAATAAGATATGCTCACGAGTTTGTGGCATTGGACCATCAGTTGAAGCTACCACTAAGATAGCACCATCCATCTGAGCCGCACCAGTTACCATGTTCTTTACGTAATCCGCGTGACCCGGACAGTCAACGTGTGCGTAGTGACGGTTAGCTGTTGAATACTCAACGTGCGCTGTGTTAATTGTAATACCGCGTTCTTTTTCTTCAGGAGCTGAATCGATTGAATCAAATGAACGAGCTTCTGACAAACCTGCATCTGCTAATACTTTAGTGATTGCAGCAGTCAAAGTAGTTTTTCCGTGGTCAACGTGACCGATTGTACCGATGTTAACGTGTGGTTTACTGCGGTCAAATTTTTCTTTAGCCATTTTGTTTTATATTTTAAGTTTTAGTTTTATTTGAGCCGTTGAGCAGAATCGAACTGCCGACCTCTTCCTTACCAAGGAAGTGCTCTACCACTGAGCTACAAAGGCGAATTGCAAGCTATTTTTCAATAACCTGCAACCTGTAAAGTGATTAAATAAAAGAATGGAATCTGTTACTTGCTCACTAAAAATGAGCGAGAGACGAGGCTCGAACCCGCGACCTACAGCTTGGAAGGCTGTCGCTCTACCAACTGAGCTACTCTCGCTTTTATTTCTGACATAAACGCCCGTTTATAAATAAACGAATGTGGTGGGGAGAGAAGGATTCGAACCTTCGAAGTCGAAACAACGGATTTACAGTCCGTCCCATTTGGCCGCTCTGGAATCTCCCCCTGCTTCAACTATCACTAACCCTTCAGCTACTGACAGAGGAAAACAAATGAGCCACTTGCCGGAATCGAACCAGCGACCTACTGATTACAAATCAGTTGCTCTACCAGCTGAGCTAAAGTGGCATTTATTTGGTTTTACCCAAAAAATTCCTTCGACGTTTATGTCCAATAAAAGATTCAGCTAAAAGCTAACAAGCTTATAATCTGAATTTTAACCTGCAAAGAACTTTAAATACATTTGCCTTTCTTTTCTTAAAGGACTGCAAATGTAATGTTTTGCAGGATGTTTACAAGTAGGAAGCAAAAAAAAATATTTAAAGAGAACTTTGAAGCGTAACAGTGGTGCAAAAGTAAGCGGCAGTTTTAATAAAGCAAATATTTCTTACAATCTTGTTTTATTTTCTTAATTCCTTTCTGCTTTTCAGCATTTTATTATTGTGGTTTTATAAAAACACACCCTTTCTTGTTTGATTTTAGCCATTTTTTATGGCTAAAATTTTGAAAAAAATCTTTTTTAAGGCCTAAAAATAACCCAAATTGCCAGCAAATTTTTATTCATGCAAACTATTTTACGCCTCTTTCATTGCTTCAGCCTGTTTTTAATTAGCTTGATTTCTACCGCTCAATTACCTAAACCGGTTTTTGATAAACAAACAAGTCCCACCTATGAGGTGTTGGTTCAGCAATATGAAAAAATTGCAGCACAATCTGAATGCATGAAATTTACGAAAGCGGGATTATCTGATGCGGGCAACTTCATCCATCTGCTCATTATTGATAAAGACAAGCAGTTTAAGCCCATGCAAAACAAAAAACCAGTAATGCTTATTATGAATGGCATTCATCCGGGAGAAACAGAGGGTATAGACGCCTCTATCTTGTTAATTGAAGCCATGGCTAAAAACCCAAAACTTATTCCAGATAGCCTAACTTTGCTGATTATACCCTGCTATAATGTAGATGGAATGATTAACCGCAAACAATATACACGCGCCAATCAAAATGGCCCTATAGAAAAAGGCTTCAGGGCAAGCGCCAATAACCTGGATCTAAACCGTGATTTCATTAAAGCTGATGCAAAGAATACTTTCGTTTTCTATTCCATTTTTCAAGATTGGCAACCGCATATTTTTTTAGATACTCATACTTCAAATGGGGCAGATTACCAGTATACTATGACCTTAATAAGTAGTCAGAAACAAAAACTAGGCGGCCCTGCGGCCGAATTTCTGTACGGTAAAATGAATCCGTTCTTGTATGGCAGTATGAAAAAGAAAGGTTTAGAAATGGCGCCTTATGTAACCGTTTTTGGAAAATCTCCGGATGAAGCAGGTTACGATGTTTTTGTGGAAGGCCCAAAATACTCTACGGGATATGCGTCCTTGTTTGGTTGCCTGGGTTTTGTAGCAGAAACACATATGCTCAAACCTTACCCAAATCGGGTGAAAGCTACCTATCATTTGTTTGAAAGTTTTATAGATTTTGCGCAAAAAAACAGCTCAAATTTGGTTCGAACCAAAGAAAAACAAATAAACTGGATGCTGAGTCAGACGCAATACAAAAGCAATTTTGAAGTAGACAAAAGCAGGTCGACCCCACTCCCATTTAATGGCTATACCTTAGAACTTCAAGCTAGTAAATTAGGCAATTATAACAGACATTATTACAATAGAAATAGGCCTTTTACCAAAACAATCCCTTATTATGATTCAACCCTCGCCAAAATTAGCCTAGACATTCCAGCATACTTCATAGTAAAGCAAGAATGGCGAGAGGTAATTGATCGTTTAAAAGCTAACAAAATTCAACATGTAGCCATAGATAAACCACAAATTTGGGATGTTCAGGCCAAATATATCCAACACATTAGCTATGCCAAACAACCCTATGAGGGACATTTTGTGCATAAGCAAATAA
>Ga0315906_10007957_pt1 | contig 12765 bp, 20 predicted proteins | sample LakEriMetagenome_4_FD_203526 | JGI IMG/M metagenome (GOLD analysis project Ga0315906, IMG submission 203526) | Freshwater fungal communities from buoy surface, Lake Erie, Ohio, United States - Buoy 2 MA122 | ecosystem: Environmental > Aquatic > Freshwater > Lake > Lake biofilm | place: USA...
TTTAAATCAATTAAAAGAATTTTATTTCAATAATATAGATACTATTTTATCTCTTCAGTCTACTGTTGGTAGGGGAACTGATCAACCTATATATAATTACCTACTACAAAAAAATAATATCAAAGTAAATTATGACATACCAGCTTCATATTGGTTAATGCATATGAATAGATTTAATTGGTTTTCTCATAATTGGCAATTAAAAGAAGATATGACACCTTATTTTATCAAGTATGGTTACATATGGGTGTTTAGTGGTTTTGATAGAAGACAAAGAGTTAGTTTAATGGAACAAACATGGAATATAATAAAAACAAAGTATGTCTAAAAATATTATTTTTCTAATTAATGTAGTTCATGATAAAAAATTTCAGGGTGGGGGAAATACATTAAATGGAGTTTTTGAATACTCATCCCGTAGTTGGAAACATTATGCTGATAGACATAATTGTGAGTTATTTGTTTTAGATCAACCTTTATTTGATATTGAGTATATGAAACCTAATTGGTATAAAATGTATATACTTGATATTTTAGAAGCTAATAACATTGATTATGACCAAGTGTTATATGTTGATTATGATACTATAGTCACACCTAATGCTCCTAATATATTTGATTTAACTGAAAATAAATTTACCGCTGTTAGAAATTATGGTGATGTAGATTGGATTTTAAGAAGTATAGAAAACTACTCTAAATTTATATTTGATGGCTTCACTTTTCCTTATTATAATTATTTTAATTCTGGGGTGATGGTGTTTAATAAAAAACATAAATCATTGTTTAAGGATTTACAGTTGTTTTATGAGAAGAATAGAGATAGATTAATATGGATGCAAAACACATATTGTGTAGGTAATGACCAACCTGTATTTAATTTTTTTGTAAATGATATACCTAATAATTGTAAATTGTTAGGTTATGAGTGGAATATGCAAGACATGATGAGATTTGAAGTATTAAATGAAGATATGTTACATACAAAATATGGTTATATATCTCATTATAACGCTGGGACACCACCTTCATCTCAATATTGGATAGAAAAAACTTATAAGTATTTGTATGAAAACAATTGATGAGTTATTAATTGAGATAGGTGAAGACAAAACACAAAATTTATCTACCACATCATTCCAGTTTAAAAGAGATGTTTGGGATTATTTTCAAGGATATCAAGATAAGGTAGTTGTTGAGTTTGGTACACATAAAGGACAAACAACTAGAATATTATCTCATTTATTTAAAAAAGTTTATACTGTTAATAATAATAATAATGATATAGCTAAAAAATTTAATAAAGATAGAGATAATATTGTTTATTTAAATTTTGATTTGTATTCTAATAATTTATTACCTATATTAGATGTTGTAGATGTATTTTTGATAGACGCGGGACATGAGTATGAGCATGTTATATATGATATAAACAGAGTCACTAGTATGAATTGCTCTGAGACGTGTTATATTATTTTTGATGATTATGGAGCTGATTGTCACTCCACTACAGTTAAAAGAGCAGTTGATCATGCTATACAAATGAATGTTTTATCTTTAATTAAAGGTATAGGACATAATAAAGGATATAATTTTGGAAATGGAAATAAAGGTGGACCAGATAGAATATTAGAAGATTATGAAGGATTAATAACTAAAATAAATTTTTATGAATAAATTAGGAGGATGGGCTATACAAGAGTCATGTTTAAATTTTATTAAACAAATATTACCTGAAGGAAAAACAATATTAGAATTAGGCAGTGGATTAGGAACTGATTATTTGAGTAAACATTATGTTATGTACTCAATTGAGAATTATAAAGAGTGGGTAGGTGTATATAAATCTACTTACATATATGCTCCTATAAAAAATTATAATAATGAATGGACTACTCCTGACTTGCCTGGAGAAGGATCTCCAAAACAAACAGGATGGTATGATCCTGATATTGTTAAAAACAACTTACCAACTCATTATGATTTGATTTTAGTTGATGGACCAAATGGAATGTTTGGTAGAGGTGGATTTTTAAAACATTTAGATTGGTTTAATACAAATGTGCCTATTGTATTTGATGATATTAATAGAGAAGCTGATAGACAGTTAATGATTAAAGTGTCTGAAAAAATAGGTAAACCATATATTGAATTAGATAAATACACAGGTTATATTTTATGACAACATTCGCAATAGGTTGTTTAGTACAATGGTATGAGGTAAAAATTATTAAAGAATATATCTCATCAATTAAATCAGCTATAGACAACTATGGTAAAGATAAAGTTATAATTGATTTTGCTATAATACAAGGACAACAATTAGAAAAATTTGATGGTGATGATGAGGAGTTTGATGAGTTGATTTATGAGTTAATGAGACCTATAACTGATTTATTTGATAATGACTATAAGGTAGATTGGAAATGCTATACTAATGAAATATATTCAATAGCTGATTATAGAAGAGAATTCAATGATCGTTATTGTGAACAAACAGATATTCTAATATGGGGTGAATCAGATATGTTAGCCCCAAAACAGATGTTTATTGTATTAGACCATTTACATCAGCAAGTAAAAGATCAAACACCTAAATATTTAAGTTTCTTTGGTGGATGTAAAATGTGGGATACAAGTTGGGAGTTATTAGAACATCCTTTATTCACTGATAAACCATTTATTGAAGGTGATACTACTAACTGGTGGAGTTTAAGATACACTATGAGTGAAAAAGAAATGGATGATATAAATGATCAAACTGAATCACCTGAAGTAATAATATTACCACAACATAAATTTAATGGCTGTGGTTTGGTTATATCATCTGAAGTGATTAAAGCAGGAGCTAATATACCTAAAGGAATGTTTTTTGTTCATGAGGATACAGCTATGATGTTTACAACTAATAAGTTATTAGGTAATATACCTCAATATGTTATTAGAAATATATTATTAGTTCATAATAGAAAGCATCATAGTAAAAGATATAAAGTTAAAGGTGAAGTAGGTATTGATCCTACTAATACAGGTTTATTAAGAGAACAACATGATTGGTATAAACAAGCTTATAATGCTAGTAGTGAAAATTTAGCTAATTTATTTAATCCTAATTATAAATTTAAAACTTGGAAAGATGTCTTATAATGTTTTAGCTATAGGCGCACATCCAGACGATATTGAATTTGGTTGTTTTGGTACTTTAAGAAAGCATATTGAAGCAGGTGATAATGTTACTTTAGTTGTTATGACTAAAAGTGATGTTAAAGATGCTTATACTCAAGAGACAACTCGTGACGCTAATATTAGTTTACAAGAAGCAATAAACGCTGCTAATATATTAGGTTCACCTGAACTTATAATAGGTGATTTTGAAGACACTAGAATACCTTTTGATAACACATCAGTAGCTTTTCTAGAACAAATAATTAAACAAAGAAATATAGATACTGTTTACACTCATTGGGCGGGTGATACTCATCAAGATCATATTAATACATTATCATCTACAATGGCAGCTGCTAGGTTAGTTAAAAATGTTTTATGTTATGAACAAGTACCATTACCTAGAATAACAACAGTATACCCAGTAGCTAATTATTATGTTGATATAACTGATATGATGGATTATAAGTTACATGGGTGTGAGGCTCATAAAAGCCAAATTGATAAATTCAATAAGCATGGTTTTGATATGTTAGATAATGTTTTAACATTAGCCAAGTTTAGAGGTAATCAATGTGGAGTTAAATACGCTGAAGCATTTAATATTCTAAAAATGGTTAAATAATGTATAAACAATATACTCATAAAACAAATTCAGGCACTGAAGCATTAGTTATAGCTTTAAAACAACTTGACTCTAAAAGAGTTATTATACCAACTTACACTTGTACTGATATATTAAATGCTGTTAAACAAGCTAATTGTGAATACACAATTGTTGATTGTGGATATGATTTACAAATTGATACTTTAGATGTTATTAGTAGAGCTAATAATCATGATACTGTTATAATACCTCATATGTTTGGTATTAGGGCTGATGTTCAAACAATTAAAGAAAAAACATCACTTAAAATAATTGAAGATCTAAGTCAATGTCATGGTTTAAAAGATTTAGGTAAATGGGCTGACATAGTGATTTCATCTACTAATAAAAGTAAATGGATTGATTTTAAAGGAGGTGGATTTATATTTTCAAATAATAAATTAGATTTACCCTTATATAACTTTAATGATCTTAAACCATTAATAAGAGACAATTTTGATAGGCGAATTGAATTAGCTAATGAGTTAACTGAAGCAGGTATTAGATTAATAGGTAAAGAAAGTGCTTGGTTACGTGGAATGTATTTTGTAGGTGGTAAGTCAAGTAGAGAACCTTATATCCCATTACATATTATTGAGGGAATATTTGGTTGCGTTAAAGTAGATTCTTATATTAACAAAGTAAATTGGATATCTATTATTATATGAGTCAAGAACGAATGATCAATTGGTATAATGATTCTCTAAATCAATATGGTGAAAGTGATTTTAGATCACTTACTTGGGGTAACGCTGAAGGTACTTCAGCTAAAGCTAGATATGAAATTATGAATTCAATTACTCCATTCTCAGATAAAAATATTATTGAGTTTGGTTGTGGATGGGGATCATTTTTTGATTTTGGTTTCACCTGTGAAACATATTATGGGTTAGATATAAATTCTAATTTTATAGAGTTAGCCAAGACTAAATACCCAGAACATAAATTTGATTTAAATGATGTTTTAACATTCAGTCCAACTAACAAATTTGATTTAGCTATATCATCTGGAGTAGCAGGTAATCAAGGAGGACCAGCTGATCATCCTTTGAAGTTGAAAAAGTATTTATCTATTATGTTTAATAGCTCAAATAAAGTAATAGTTAATTTTCCTAGTACATGGGCTACAATTCGTAGTAAAAACATAGAATATTTTTCTCCATCATCAACTTTAGAAATAGCTTTATCCATTACTAATAATGTTCAATTAATTCATAAAACCAATTTTGATTTTATATTAATATTAGAATGAAAATAACAATACATCAACCAGAACATTTTCCATATTTAGGTTTCTTTCAAAAAATGAAGGCAGCTGATTTATTTGTTATACTTGATGATGCTCAATATACTAAAGAGAATTTTCAAAATAGAAATAAATTTTTAAATAAAAATGGAGTTGATGAGTGGTTCACTATAGAATTAGAACAAGGTGCTAATAAAAAACTAATTAAAGATGTTTTAGTTAATGATAAAACTAAATGGCGATCTAAGATATTAAGTAAATTACAAACTAATTTTAAAGTTGATTTAACTGAGATTTATAAATTTGATAAGTTAGTTGATATTAATATAGCATCAATTATCTATTGTAAAGAAAAATTAGATATAAAAACACCTATGGTTTTAAGTTCAACATTAAGTCTAACAACAACCAAATCAGAACGTTTAGCTGATATATGTAGATATTTTAATGCTACTGAATATATTAGTGGAGGTGGAGGTAGAGCTTATTTAGATGAAAGTGTATTTGATTGTAAAGTATCTTATTTTCATCCTGATGTACCTAATTATTATACAACATTACAACATATATGAAAATAGCTTTTTTCACAGAAGGTAATTATATAAGTAAAATACCAAGGCAACACACTAATATGAGAACAGATCAAGCTTGGATCTGTGCTTTGGATGCTATTCATTATCCAGTCACTCAATTACCTAATGATCATTTTGATATAGGTGTAGTTATTATACCTAAAGAAAAAAATAGAGAACATTTAGCAAATAAAAATTATCCTTTAGTTAGCAATTTAAAAAATATTTGTAATAAAGTTTTTGTAATGCAAGAAGGAACACATTGGGATTGGATGGAAGATTCTATATCCACTATGTGTTGGTTCTATAATCAGTTATTAGAAGCGGATGTTTTACTTTGTCATAATGAAATAGATGTTAAATATTATAAAGGTATAACTAGTAAACCATGTTATGTATTACCTACATTAATGTTAGAAGATAATATTAATATATCTAATACTAAAGAAGATAAAGTATTTGTAGCTGGTAATTGGCATCAAACATATAGAGGATTTGATGCTTGGATTATAGGTAGAGAATTTGATTTACCAATGGCTGGATTTAAATCAGGTAAATTTAAGCAGGGAGAAGAAGTAACAGGTATTAATTATTTACCTTGGATACCATGGAACCAATTTATGTTTGAATTATCCAAATGCAAATATGGAGTTCAAACATATGAAACATCAGCAGGACAATTTCCCTTAAATTGTTCTTATTTAGGTATACCTTGTATTGGATATGATCAAGTGGACACTCAAAGATTATTACATCCTCAATTGTCTATTGAAGTAGGGGATGTATATTCAGCTAGAAAATTAGCTAACAAATTAAAAGATAATAAAGAGTTTTATAACGAATGTAGTTTACAAACTAAAGAGTTATATAATAAATTATATAATGAAAATAAATTTATAGAAAAATGGAACCAAATAGTAAAAGAGTCTTAGTAACTGGTGGAGCGGGATTTATAGGATCTAATCTAGTAGATGTTTTATTAGATAAAGAATATGAAGTATCTATTATAGATGATTTCTCAACAGGTAAAAGAGATAATATTAATCCAAAAACTACACTATATGAAATATCATTACATAAAGCTACAGTTGATGAATTAGCTGATGTGTTAAAAAATATAGATGTTGTTTACCATACAGCTGCTTTAGCTAGAGTACAACCCAGTATTAAAGATCCAGTTCATTATAATGAAGTTAATGTCACATCAATAGTTAAATTATTAACAGCATGTGTTAAAGCTAATGTTAGACGAGTTGTTTATAGTGCTTCAAGTTCAGCATATGGTAACGCTACTCAATTCCCAACTCCAGAGACACATTCTACTGACTCATTATCTCCATATGGTTTACAAAAATATATAGGTGAGTTATATTGTAGAATGTTTAGTAAAGTTTATAATATTGATACTGTTTGTTTAAGGTATTTTAATGTGTATGGTGAAAGAATGAATTTTGAAGGTGCTTATAAAACAGTTATAGGAGTATTCGCTGAACAAAAGAAAAATAATAAACCACTCACTATAACAAATGACGGTAAACAAAAACGAGATTTCACTTATGTTAAAGATGTAGTCGCTGCTAATATATTAGCTGGTGAAAGTAAAGAGACATTTATAGGAGAAGTATTTAATATAGGAAATGGAGATAATATTAGTGTTAATGAAGTAGCTGATTTAATAGGAGGAGAAAAAGTATATAATGAAAAAAGATTAGAGCCATTTGAAACATTAGCTGATAATACTAAAGCTAAAACTATATTAGATTGGGAAACAACAGGTAATTTAAAAGAATTTATCAATAATAAACTTTGGAATTTAAAAGAATTAAAATGAAAATATTAGTAACAGGAGGAGCTGGATTTATAGGTACTAATTTGATCAAACATTTGATTAATGAAGGACATAATATAGTATCAGTTGATAATTACTCTACAGGTTATAAAACAAATCATATTGATGGAGTTGAGTATATTGAATTTGATATCAGAAATGTAACTAATTATAACGCTTGGGGTGACTTTGATATTGTATATCATTTAGCTGCTTTAGCTCGTATTCAGCCTTCATTTAAAGTACCTATTGAGACATTTGAGGTTAATGCTAATGGTACTTTATTATTAGCTAAATATTGTTCTGATAGAAATATACCTCTTGTATTTGCAGGTAGTAGTTCTCATTGGTCAGGTAAATTTAAAAATCCTTACACATTTAGTAAAGATATAAGTGAAGAGATCATTCAGTTGTTTCAACAACATTATGGATTAAAAGCATCTATAGCTCGTTTTTATAATGTATATGGCCCTCACCATTTAAAAGAAGGTGCTTATTGTACTGTGATTGGTAAATGGGAAACAGCTTATGAGAATAAAAAACCATTAACAATATATGGATCAGGTGAGAAACGTAGAGATTTTACTCATGTTGATGATATTATCAATGCTTTAGTTTTAATAAATGAAAAACAAGCTTGGGGACATATATTTGAATTAGGTAGAGGTAAAAATTATTCTATTAATGAGATAGCTGATATGTACTCAACAGATGTAGTTTATGAAGCTGATAAACCAGGTGAAGCCCAAATAACGCTTTGTACAGACACATTAGCTAAAGAAATATTAGGATGGGAAGCAAAATTAAATATTGAAGATTATATTAAAAATTATCTAAATGGATAAAATAACATTTGTACTACCAAGTAGAAACAATTTAGAGTTTTTACAATTAGCATATAAATCAATTCGTAATTTAGAGACTAAACATGAAATATTAGTTTTGGATGATGCTAGTGTAGATGGAACTCAAGAATGGATTAAATCACTTAATGATGAAGACTTAATCACATATCATAATCCAGGACCAGAACGTATTGGTATTGTAGGTATGTTTGATAAGGGTATTGAAATGGCTAAAACAGAGATTATATTTGCATTTCATGCTGATATGATAGCCTGTAAAGACCTAGATAAAAATATTTTAAAACATCTTAAACCAGGTGTGGTAGTGAGTGCTACTAGAGTTGAACCACCATTACATCCTCCAGGACCAGAGAAAATAACTGTTGACTTTGGAGTTGAAGCTGATCAATTTAATTTTGATAAGTGGTATACTGAGAGTGAAGGATTAAAACAACAAGATAAATTTACTGAAGGTATATTTGCTCCTTGGTGTATGTTTAAATCAGATTACTTAGCTATTGGAGGCCATGATGAGTTATTTGCTCCTCAATCTAAAGAAGATAGTGATTTATTTAATCGTTTTGTTTTAAAAGGATATAAAGTAATTCAATCATGGGATGGGTTAGTATATCATTTCACTAGCCGAGGTAGTAGATTTAATAAACATGCTGGTGGAGCCGCTGGTAAGAATAGTGAGGAATGGCTTTACACTACAAACAAAAATGCTAGAAACTTTATTCGTAAGTGGGGACATTTTGTTAAACACGATGCTCTTATGAAGCCAATTATACCTCCAAAATATAATATTGGTTTTATAGTTAATAACTGTAATTTAGAAGCATTATCTATATTAGAACCATGGTGTGACACTATCTATATTAATGATGAAATGGGGGTATTAGAAGCTAGTTATTATGAATTAGAACAAAAACATACTAAAGTTGATTTAATAAAGAAAGTTAAAACAATAAAATATTCAACTCCAGATAATGATATAATAGTTGAATTTGATGCTAAACAATTAAACCAAGAATCATTTAATATAATTCCTCAATTACCAGAAATTATAGCAGCGTCAGGTGAAGTAGGTGAATTTGAATTAGGTATTTTTAAAATATCTATATATGCCATGACAACATATGAACATGAACTTATTCATATTTATAACAAATAAAACATTATGGCTAAAAAATCAACAAGACAAATACCAGCTGTAATTTTAAATGTTGTAGGAGAAGGTAAACCAGATGCTGAAGCACTTTGTAATGCTGAAGGATTTGTTAATGCTGTTTTTATTGAAACTGTTGAGGGAATTAAAGATGCTTTAGCCACAAATAAAAAAACAGCTGTGTTGTTTGAAGTAGGAAAAAGTGATTACTTTATTGAAATAAATAAAGACCAATGGAAACAAGCTTTACAAACATGTATTGATAGATTAATTGAGACAGAAAAATATGAAGAGTGTTCTAAAATAAAACAGTTAATAGATAAAATAAAGTAATATGGATGAAAATAGTTATGATGATATTAAGAAAGCAGTTGATCAATTATTAAAAATAAACTCAACAGTTAAGCGTAAAAAGAAAGCTTATATTGATAAGCAAAAAGATTTATTTATTGGTGTTATAATGGCTTTGCAAGCTGTTCAAACAAGAACTGCTTTATCTCAAGCTGAGTTAAAACTTGATTTTAGTAGTTATGATGAGATGTTTCTACAAATAATTGATTCACTTATACTACTTCATTTTGGTAAAGAAGGATATGAATTAATTAGCTGGTACCTGTATGAGAAAACTAATTCAGATGGTACAATTAATGAATTACAAGATGATGAAGAAAGTATTGTACCAAGTGATACAGCTGAGGACATTTGGAATATATTAGTTAAATTAAAAGCTAATAATGAAATATAGAACAAGAAAATTAGTTAAACCTGAGGATTTGAATCCAAGGAGAACATTATTTGGTGGTCAAGTTTTAAAATGGATTGATGAGGAGGCAGCTATATTTGCTGTTTGTCAATTAGGCAGTCCTAATATTGTTACTAAAGCAATGTCAGAAATAAACTTTGTATCAACAGCTGTTTTAGGAGACATTATAGAGTTTGGAATGGATTTAATTAATGTTGGAACAACTTCTATAACTATAGCTTGTGATGTTAGAAATAAAATAACTAAACAATCAATAGTGAAAATAGATAAGATTGTATTTGTGTTATTAGATGAAAATGGTAAGCCAAAACCACATGGTAAAAAATGAAAGCTAAACCACTATTAAAATCAGATATTGAACGAGCAATGGCTATGACTAAATCAAATCGAGCCGCTGCTAGATATCTTCATTGTAGTTATATTCATTATAAAAAATGGGCTAAGAATTTCAAAACAGATGATAATGATCCTAATTCATTAACATTATTTGAGTCACATAAAAATCAATCAGGTAAAGGCATAGCTAAATTTTTATCTAATAAAGGTAAAGAACCAGCATTGATGGATGTTATTGAAGGTAGAGTACCTATTGATTCATACACGCCTGAGAAATTAAAAAACAGATTAATACAAGAAAGTTATTTACAAGAATGTTGTGCTAAATGTCAGTTTGCAGAACGTAGAGTAGTTGATTATAAAGTACCTTTAATACTTAACTTTAAGGATGGTAATAAGAAAAATTGGTCACTTAATAATTTAGAATTACTTTGTTATAACCATTACTTCTTATATGTTGGAAATGTATTTACTAATAAACAAATTCAACATATTGAAGATTATAACCCATCAACATTCCAAAGTAAATCAGATTGGGAGTTAGATGATCATTTTAAAGAACATCTACAAAATTTAGGAATAATTGAACATGATGATGATCCAGGTTCAGAATTTATCTCTAGAGTCTGACCGTAATTTATAATTTATATTTATTGAAATTAAAGGTTATGTTATATCATGTAATGAATGTTCATGGTGACGGACGGTCCACAAATGAGATTGTTCACTCAAATGAGCCATATACAATTCATCCTAAGCGAGATGATATTATATCATCAAAAGTAGTAGTTCATAAATATGAAATTGAACACCATTTACCTCCAACTATATTTACATCACCCACTGATGGTAAAAAGTATCTAGTACCAATGTGGATTGAAGTACATCCAGAAACAACTTATAATGATGTTAAATGGATTAAACCTAAACAGAAAAAAATAATTGAACATATTGAAGGTTCAATGGGTAAATATAAAACCACTTATGATCCAAATAAGAAAACATATAAGTGTACTTGTATGGGATTTTGGAGAAGTAAAGGTAATTGTAAACATGTTAAAGAGTTAAGAGAAAAAAATAAATAATTATGGATGAGATATTTTTGGGTCGAGGGAATAATTTAACTGTTCAAACATCTAAAAATGTTGAGTTAAGAGAAACACTAGTTCTACTATTAAATACTGGAGCTAAAGAACCGATTGAATTAGATGTTAAAATTATAGCTGATTTTGGAGACATACCTGATGAATATCATGAGGTGTTTCTTAATATGATGACTACAAAATATTATAATAGAGTGTCATTTGGTGATAATCCATTTAGTAAATGTTTACCTGCTAAAAAGAAACGTTGGTATCAGTTTTGGAAATAATATTTATAGTAAATAAAGAATATGTTAACAATAAAGTATTTCACAGCACCATGGTGCGGACCATGTAAAATGTTTGGTCCTATATTTGATCAAGTAATGAATGAAACTGGAATCCAGCATATTAAAATTGATGTTGATCAGAAACAAAATATAGCTGCCAGCCATATGATATCTAGTGTACCAACAGTGTTATTTGAAGCTGGAGGTACAGTTGTTCATAGACAAACAGGCGCTATGAGTCGTGGTCAATTACTTGAACTTATTAAAAAGTTTAGCTGACCTGGATTCCTGTACTATATTTAATTATAAATAAAAATTAAAAGATATGGGACGACACGTAAATTATGCGGATGAGCAGGACAGGTGGTTGAGTAAAGCAGACAAAATCAACCGCAACAATAAGAAACAAAGTTTGGAAGAGCGTGATCCAGGATCATTAACACTTGCTGAGCAGTTTGAGTTGGCTCGTCGTAGACAAAAAGAACAACAATTGCTTAAAGAGAAAATGACCGCGGCTCCTAAAAAAGAAGTTCGTATCAGTCATCACCGACCTAAATAAGGTTGACCCCAATTCTAATATTATATTTAGATATAAATAAAAATTAAAAATAAAAGTTATGAATCCATTTACAGAAATGACCATGGAGCAGGTCAAAAATGCAGCTCCAAGTATTTTTCAGACAAAGCAAAAAGCTAACCTGAGTGAACATTATGTTCATATTCCGACCGATAAGGTAATTACTGATATGATTCAGTTGGGTTGGAAACCATGTCAAGCAGTTGAAATTAAAGCTCGTAAAAAAAGCACTAAAGGTTATCAACGC
>Ga0315906_10007958_pt1 | contig 12764 bp, 10 predicted proteins | sample LakEriMetagenome_4_FD_203526 | JGI IMG/M metagenome (GOLD analysis project Ga0315906, IMG submission 203526) | Freshwater fungal communities from buoy surface, Lake Erie, Ohio, United States - Buoy 2 MA122 | ecosystem: Environmental > Aquatic > Freshwater > Lake > Lake biofilm | place: USA...
TCGGCATCACCACTTCGAGTGATGAGCAGTATCCGGCGATGGCCGAGGTGATGCGTACGGAGCGTCTCGATTTCATCCAGATCGACTACTCGCTCGGTAATCGCAGCGCAGCCGATGAACTGCTGCCGCTCGCCGCGGATCGCGGCATGGCCACGCTCATCAATTTACCTTTTGGCGGCCGACGCGAAGGCGGCCTGTTCGCCCAAGTGCGTAACGAGCCGCTGCCAGGCTGGGCAAAGGAAATCGGCGCTCGCAGTTGGGGTCAGGTGTTCCTCAAGTACGTGCTGTCACACCCGGCGGTGACCTGCGCGATTCCCGGCATGACGCAGGTGACGAATCTCGAAGACAACGCCGCTGCCGCACGCGGCGTGCTGCCCGATGCAGCGCTGCGCCGTCGGATGGAACGAGACTGGGATCAGATCGCGAGCCGCAGCAGCTGAGAGGCTCGCACCGCCCGATGAGCCAGCGTCGACCCATCATTTTCGATTGCGACCCAGGCGTGGATGACGCCGTGGCGCTGCTGCTCGCGTTGGCGGCGAGAGACGAGCTCGACTTGCTGGGAATCACCACGGTCGCGGGCAACGTCAGCGCTGCGCTCACGGCACGCAACGCTTGCCTGATCCGTGACATCGCTGACCGCAGCGACGTGCCGGTGCATGCCGGGGCGCAACGCCCGTTACGGCGCGAACCCGTAGAGGCCGGTCACTTCCATGGCGAGTCGGGCCTCGGCGATCTGCCGATCGGAGAGCCACGACAGGGCGTGACTCCGGGTCACGCGGTCGATTTCATTGCCACGACGCTGCGCACTGCCATCGACACGGGGCGCAAAGTCTGCATCGTCATCACCGGCCCCATGACCAATGTGGCGCTCGCCTTGCAACGCGACCCGCGACTGATCGAGGGCGTCGAGTGCTTCGCCATCATGGGTGGCGCACGGAGCGAGGGCGGCAACATCACCGCCTCCTCCGAATACAACATTCACGCCGATCCGGACGCAGCGCAGTACGTGTTCAATGTGGGTCCCGTGGTGTACGCCTTCGGACTCGATGCGACGCATCAAGTTCGCGCCACTCCGGCGCGTACCACACGCATCCACGCACTCGGCTCGACTTCGGCAGTGGCGGCTGCACGTCTGCTCGAGTTTTCCAATGCGCTACCGGCCAACGGTCCGCGCGAGCAAGGCGCACCCCTGCACGACCCCTGCCCGATCGCCTGGCTGCTCGCACCGCAGCTCTTCCGATTCAGACCCTGCCACATCGACGTCGAGGTCGACTCGCGGCTGACGCTTGGGCACACGGCGGTCGAGTTCCGCGCCTCGAGCGAAAGTACGCAAAACGTGCAATGGGCCATCGAGGCCGATGCCGACGGCGTGTTCGCGCTACTCGAGCACTACTTTGCGGCGGGACGATCGGGCAAGGCGTAAGCCTGGATGTAGTCGGCGATCGGCGTGCCTACCTGTGCATTGCCGCCCGCGGCGATCACCACGTACTGCTTGCCGCCCACTTGGTAGGTCATCGGCACCGCCATGCCAGGCACTGGCAGGTCGGCAGCCCACAGCTCCTTGCCCGTCAGCGTATCGATTGCACGCAGACGCGCATCCATGGTGGCTGCAATGAAAGTCACACCCCCTGCGGTCGTGATCGGGCCGCCCACGTTGGGCGAGCCGAGACCTGCGCGCTGCGGCAAGGTGACACCTGCACGACGGATCTGCCCGAGCGGCACCTGCCAGCGAACCTTGCCCGTACCGAGATCGAGCGCCGTCAGCGTCCCCCAGGGCGTCGGCGTGCAAGGGATGCCAAGCGGCGACTGGAACAGCTCCCCTTCCATTCGATACGGCGTGCCTACCAGCGAACGAGTCAGATAATCTTTAGGCGGCGCCTGGTCCTCGCGGGCATCTTTCTTGGCAACCACCTTGATGACGGTGGCGAGGTTCTCCGCCTTGACGAGCAGCAGATTGCTCGCCGGGTCGTAGGCGGCGCCGCCCCAGTTGCCGCCGCCGAGCGCCGAGGGGAAAAGGATCGAGCCGCGGATCGAGGGCGGCGTGTACATGCCCTCGTAGCGCAGCTCGTCGAACTTTTTCTGGCAGGCGTAGCGATCGAGCGGAGTCAGACCAAACAAATCCTCGCGACGCAACTCCTGACGGGCAAACGGCGCCATGCCCTCGGGCACGGGCTGGGTCGCGGCGGCCATCTCGCCCGGCACATCGCTCTTCGGCACCGCGCGCTCGACGATGGGCCACAACGGTTCGCCGGTACTGCGATCGAAGCCGAACAACCAACCCATCTTCGTCTGCAGCAATGCCGCCGGAACCATCTTGCCGCCACGCCGGATGTCGACCAGCACAGGATGGCCCACGAGGTCGTAATCGAAGAGGTCGTGCCGTACCACCTGCCGTGACCACACGACGCGACCGGTAGCGCCATCGAGCGCCACAATGGCGTTGGCGAGCGGGATGTCGAAGCGTCGACCGCCACCGTAGTAATCGGTGGATGGGCTCGTGGTCGGCAGGAACACGAGATTGCGCTGCGGATCGACGCTGATCGTCGACCAGACGTTGGCCGCGCCACTCACGTTTCGATACTCGGGCGGAATCGGATTGAACTCCCAGCGCAACTCGCCGCTGCGTACATCGAAAGCACGGACGATTCCGTCCTTCGCATTTGCAATGCCATCGTTGACGGACATCGCCGCAATGACGAGATCACCGAGCACCACCGGAGGCGAAGTCGAGGAAGCCATCAAGCCTTCGCCGTGATTTTCGTAATCGGCGTGACTCGCCCAACCGGGATGTCCCTTCGCCGCGCCGAAATCGGCGCACAGGAGGCCCGTATCGGCATCGAGCGCGTACACACGCGAGGACTCGCCGTTCTTGAAGATGCGCTTGCGACAGGGACCTTTGTCGTTACCGGCGTCGTCCTCCTGCCAGTACGCCACGCCGCGACAACGGCTCGCCATCACAAGCGGCGGCGACAGTGCCGCGCGGCCCGTGCGCGAATCCGGTCGGTGTGGATCGAACACCCAACGCTCCTTGCCGCTCGCCGGATCGAGCGCGAACACTCGATTGAGCGGCGTACAGAAATACAGCGTGCCGTTCGCATGCAAGGGGGTGACCTGCAGCAGCGAGCCTTTCGGCGAGGGCGCATCGATGAAATCGCCCGAGCGGTGCTGCCAGGCGAGCTTCAGTTGCTTGACGTTTCCTTTATTGATCTGTGCCAGTGGCGAGTGCTGACTGCCACCCGGATCGCCGCCGAATGCCGGCCAATCCGCGCCACTCCCCGCGGCGGATGCGGTGACGGTGGCTGCGCATAACGCGACCGTGAGTGCCTGCGCGACACGCGTAAGAAGGATTCCGATCCGCGTCATCGTCATGAGTTGCTCCGTCACCTGTGCTGCAGTCGATCTTGCATGAGCGTCGCCACTGCCATACGCCTCAGCGCCACCACAACCAAACGCCGCCCGCGACAGCCAGCAGCGTCGCTCCGAGCGCGGCCCACCACCAGACAGGGCCGGACACCGGCTCGCCCGATACCTCCGAGGCAGCCGTGCGAACGAGTGCAGGGCCGATCACATGCCGATCGCTGGCAAAGGCACCCAGCATGGCGCGATCGGCAATGACGTTGATGAGCCGCGGAAATCCGCTGCTCTGGCGATGCAGTTCGCGCAGCGCCGCCGAGGTGAACACCTCGCGGGTCGCGCCGGCCACACGCAGCCGATGGCGAACGTAGGCACTGGCTTCGGCAGCTGACAAGGGCGCAAGGTGATGTCGACCCGTGATGCGCTGCGCGACCTGACGTAAATCCTCTCGCGCCAACAGCTCGCGAAGTTCCGGCTGTCCGATGAGGATAATCTGCAGCAACTTGCGCGTGGCGGTTTCGAGATTGGTCAGAAGTCGTACCTGTTCGAGTACATCGCGCTCGAGCAGATGCGCCTCGTCGATCAGAACGGCCACGCGCCGTCCTGCGGCATGCGCCTCGAGCAATCGCGCCGAAATCTTGTCCATCAGCGTCTTGAGGCTGCCGCGGTCCGTATCGGCGAGCGGAATCGACAGCTCTTCGCAGAGCGTGATGAGAAACTCCGCCACCGTGACCCGCGGGTTGAGCACAAGCGCGATATCGACATCCGCCGGCTCACGCGCCAACAGCGAGCGAACAATGGTGGTCTTGCCGGTACCGACCTCACCGGTCAACTGGATGAAGCCACCCGCCTCGCTCACGCCGTAAAACAGATGCGCCAGCGCCTCCGAGTGGCGCGCGCTCAAAAATAGATATCGCGGATCCGGCGTGATGGAAAACGGCAACTCGGCAAGACCAAAGAACGCTTGGTACATGAGTTCCGCTCGCCGCTCAGCGACCTGGCAGCACGTAGACACATCCTTGACGGGCAGCGCTCAGAGCCGCACAAACCTCCCGCGCTCGTGCCTCGCTCGCCACGCTCGCCTGCAGACGAAACACGCGCGTGGTAGGCGAATTGACAGTCGCCGGCACCTCGACGACCTGCGCCACGAGCCCCTGTAATTGCTCGTGTCGCTCGCGGGCGGCACGCCACGCTTCGAGGGCAAGCTCGCGACTCGAGAACGCACCGAGCTGGATGCGATGCGTGACCGGAGCGGGCTCAGGCGCAGCGAGCGCCGCACGGGCGGATGGGACACCCGTCGACGGCAGGGCCTCCGCAAGCGGAGCACCTGCCCGCGGCATCGTATCCGTCGGCGGTGCACCACGGGGCGGCTGCGGGCCGACCGATGGCAGCAACTCTTCTTCGAGCGGCGCAGGCGGCAACATCGCGGGCGGCGGCGGCGCTTCGACGGGCTCGATGGCGGCAGGGCCGATCACCCCCGGTGTGGTCAAAAAATTCTGCAGACGAACTTTGGCTTCGTTCGCCCAGCGACCGCGCGGGTACGCGTTGATGAAGCTGCGATAAGACTCGGCGCTGTCGCGCTCATTGGCGATGCGCCAATCACGATCCTCGGTCAACTCGAGAATTCGTCGCTCGGCGACCGCAACATATTGGCTGTCGGGATGACTATCCACGAACGACTGGTACGCCTCCAGGGTGTCGGCGCGCTGCGCGCTGCGCCAATCCTGCAAGTCGCTGCAGCCCACCAGCAGGCACACCATCATGAGCGACACGAGGCGAAGACCCATGTGGCCGATTCTAGGGGATGTACCGCCGACGGTCATGGCTGATGTCGCAGGGCGGATTCGAACTCTCGCAGAATGAACCGATCCGCCCAACTTGGGCCGGCCAGCGAGTCGAAAAACCCGCAATGACCGCCATGGCGGGTCGTCTGGATGCGCAAGGCGCCAGGCCGCGCGAGTCGCTCAAGGTCCGCGGCCGGGATGATGGGATCATCAAGGGCGGTCAAGATCACCGAAGGGACCTGCAGCCCGGCAAGGCGTTCGCCGGTCAAGGCGTAGCCCTGAAAGTACTCGCGAACGTCGCTGTATCCCGAGTGCTGCAGGACGAGTTCGTCGGTCATGCGCCGCAGGTCGCCCGAGTCGAGCAACCGACTGAAGTCGAACTCGCCTGGCCAGTGGGTCTGCTTGCGGCGCAGAGACCGCGACCACTTGAGCACGAAGTAGCGGCGGTACAGTGCCCAGCCCGTCTCGAGCGCATCGAGTGTTCGCGCAGGATCGAGCACAGGCGAAACGCCGATCGCACGGTGCAACTGCAAGCCCGCCGAGGGGGCAGCCGCAGCGACGCGCAGCATGAAGTTGCCGCCGAGCGAGAAGCCTGCGAGCAGCAGCGGCTTGTCGGCAAACAACCATTGCAGGCGACGCATCGCCCCGACCACCTCGCCGAGGCGGCAGGAATGGAACAAGTCGCGATTGAGGTGATGGGTATCGCCATGGTCACGCAGATTGAGGCGCACCACATCGAAGCCATGGTCGAACAGCGTCTGTGCCAGCGACAGCACGTACAGCGATCGCGCACTGCCCTCCCAACCGTGCAGCAGCACGGCGACGCTGCGTCGCTCTCGAGGCACGCGCGGCGCGGCGTGGAAGGCTTGCAGGCGAACGCCCTCGCCGCAATCGAGCAGGATCTCGCGGCTCGCCTCGAGTACGGGGCGGGCCCGGCGCTCCACGAGCGGCCGTCGACCCGGCAGACTCGGCAACACGGACTGCAGGTGCCCCCCGCGCAGCCAGCGGTGCGGGCGATAGTCGAGCTCGGAGTCGGACATGGCGTGGACGCGCTCGCGCGATCAGTCGCGCAAGCCGGTGCCACGCCGCATCAGCGTCAGCGCGATGCCGAAGAGGACCGCCGCGGCGCCCAACATGATGGCAAAGGCCAGCACGACATCGACGTCCGAGCGTCCGAGGAAGCCGTAACGGAAAGCATTGACCATGTGCAGCACCGGGTTGGCATGCGAGAGCGACTGGGCCCATGGTGGCAACAAATTGATCGAATAAAACACGCCACCGAAATAAGTCAGGGGAGTCAGGATGAACGTGGGGATCCAGTTGACCTGATCGAAATTTTTGGCGAACACGCCGTTGATGAATCCGGCCAGCGAGAACACCACGGCGGTGAGTACAACCGCCGCCACGATCACCAACACGTGATGCACCGGCAGGTGCGTAAACACCAGCGAAATGATGGTCACCACGAGCCCCACCAACAAACCGCGCAGCACGCCGCCGCCCACGTAGCCGAGCACGACCAGCCAGTCGGGCAGCGGCGAGACCGAAATTTCCTCGAGGAAACGCTGGAATTTGGCACCGAAGAAAGACGACGACACGTTGGCGTAGGCGTTGGTGATCACCGCCATCATGATGAGCCCGGGGGCGATGTACTGCATGTAATCAACACCGTCCATCTGCCCGATTCGCCGCCCGATCAGCGTGCCGAAGATCACGAAGTACAGCGCTGCCGTGACCGCCGAGGGCACGATGGTCTGCCCCCAGATGCGCAGGATGCGACCGCACTCGCGCAGGATGATGGTCTGGAAGCCGATCCAGCGTGCGCGCGCAACGCTCGTGCTCATGCGGGGCTCCCGGACTTGTCGACGAGCCGCATGAAGATTTCTTCGAGGCGGTTCACCTTGTTGCGCATCGAGACGACTTCGATGCCGCTCGCGGTGAGTTGCGAGAACACGTCGTTGAGGGTTTGTGTTTTGCTGATTTCAACTTCGAGGGTGTGCGGGTCGATCCAACGCACCTCGTAGCCCGCGACGGTTGGCGCTGCGGCAAGCGGTGCGCGCACGCTCAGCACGAACGACTCGGTATGCAGCTTGAGCAGCAGCCGGTCCATGCGATCGGCTTCGGCGATCCGCCCGCGATCGATGATCGCGATGTTGCGACAGAGCGTCTCAGCCTCTTCGAGGTAATGCGTGGTGAGAATGATGGTGGTCCCACCCTCGTTGAGCCCGCGCAAGAAGTCCCACATCGAGCGGCGGATCTCGATGTCGACTCCCGCCGTCGGTTCATCGAGGATCAGCAGCCGCGGCTCGTGCATCAGCGCGCGGGCAATCATCAGGCGGCGCTTCATCCCTCCCGAGAGCGTGCGCGCCATCTTGTGTCGCTTGTCCCACAGTGACAGCTGGTTGAGGTACTTTTCCGCGCGCTCGTGTGCGAGGCGACGCGGGATGCCGTAGAACCCTGCCTGATTGACCACGATGGTCTCGCAGGTCTCGAACTGGTTGAGATTCAGCTCCTGCGGCACGACGCCAATGCAGGCCTTGGCCGCCTCGAGCTCGGTGTCGAGGTCGTGACCGAATACCCGCAAGCTGCCTGAAGTCTTGTTGACGAGCGAAGTGCAAATGCCGATGAGGGTGCTTTTGCCGGCGCCGTTCGGCCCGAGTAGCGCGAAGAAATCGCCCTGCGCAACGTTCAGGTCGATGCCCTTCAGGGCCTGTACACCGTTACGGTACTGCTTGACGAGGTTGCGAACTTCGAGCGCCTGCATGGGCGGAGAAAGATAGCACGGGCGCGATGGGCCCGCCGACGCTCGCGACCGATTACCGCACTGCGGGAGGTAAAAAGGGGGGCTCGACCGGAATCGAACCCCCCTGTGAGCACGTTTTTCTGTACCCGAGGCGTCAGAACTTCTGGGAATACCGAACGTAACCAAACCGACCCACATCGAACCCACCGTAGTAGGAGACGTTGGAACTCGGCTGCGAGTACATGATCGGACCGACACGATTGAAGACGTTATTGGCACCAATCGCGATGGTGGCATTCCAAGGCGCGTTCCAACGCAGTTGAACGTCATTAAAGGTATTGCTGCCCACGTAATTGCGACGTGTCAGCTGGCTAGTCGTGCCCGTCACGAGTCCCGTCGGCCGATCCTGGATGTTGTTGCACTCCAAATTCGGCGTCGTTGAGCCCGGGATAAAGTACGTACAAGATTCGAACATTTCGGAGTAGTACCGAGCATTCCAACTGAATCCGAAATCACCGTACTGCCATGTCAGGTTCAAGTTAGAACGAATCTTGAAGATCCCAGGCGCGCCGACCGCGGAGATCGGCACACGCGGATCATTCGTGGATACCGACACATCTTTGTCAGTGTACGTCGTGGTAGAACCGATCGAGAACGTGCCGAACCGTTCCGTCGCGAACCGATAGCCGATTTCCAGATCGTATCCCTCAACCTCACGGTAGCCTGCGTTTCGCCCACCAAAAGCGAGGAAATTCACGTACCCCAAGGCGGGATCGCGAGTAAACAGGGCCGAGGAGCAACGACTGGTAATCGCCGCAACGTAGCAATCGTTGAGAATTTGAGTCGGTGAGTCGGCCACGATCGTATTCTCGATTCGAATGTTCCACCAGTCGACGGCGACATTCAGACCGGCGATGAAATTGGGGCTCCAAACGAGACCCGCAGTCTTGGACACCGATGTCTCCGGTTGTAGTGTCGGGTTGGATCCCGAAGTGAAGGCAACCGGAGTCTGTGCGTTCGGAGCCGTCGCCGGAATGAAACCCTGACCCAACTGGCGGAACGTGCTGCCCTTGGCACCGAGGGCGGCGGCGCAGTTGGCGCGAGTCGTTGGATTTGTCGCAGCGCTGCCGAAATTCGTGTCACAAGGATCAGTAAAGAACGAGAAGGTTTGCGAACCGCCTCCGTAGAGATCGGCGATCGTCGGCGCTCGAAACCCCTCAGCCCATGTGCCACGAACCAGCAACTCATTCAACGGACGCCATTCGAGCCCGATTTTGCTGTTAGTCGTATCGCCAAAAGTATCGTAATCCGAATAGCGGGAGGAGAGATTGAGGTTCAGGGCGCGCGCCAATGGAAGGTCCGCCAACACCGGGATCTGCAACTCGCCGTAGAACTCGTCCACCTGGTACTGCCCGCGAGTCGGGCCCGCTGCAAGGTTCGTCGATGACGCTGTAACGGCCAGGGCGTCGGGTGTGAACGACCCGGCTTCCTTGCGCGTTTCTGCGCCAAGTGCGATCCCTACCGCACCCGCCGGCAACTCGAACAAGTCACCCGTGACGTTCGCCGAGAATACGGTTGTGGTTGTCTTGCCGATGGCATGCTCTTCCTGAAACAGGAAGTCCTGCACTGATTTGTCGCTCAAGCTGCCTGAACCGGCAACGCCGAACGGCAGCAGAGGATTCATGGGCACGCATGACGTCAACGGAATGGGTGCTGAAGCAGTGCCACACTGCACGACACCTTGCGCATTGAGGAACGACGGCCCTACGGCCTGAATAGTTCGCGGTACGTTCCAGTTGCCATACGTCGCTTGGTCGACTTCGTTCGTGGCGTGAAGATAGGACACATCCCAGTTGATCCGACGATCAACAACCTCGAACTCACCGACCAGCGCACCGGTGACTTGGAAGGTAGTCAGATCGCTGCCCGAGACGCGGGGCACTTCCCAACTGCGCCGCCACCAGTTGGTGATGGCAACGCCGAACGGATTGAAATAACTCGTGGCGGCCATCGGCGTAGCAAAGGAAGCCGCTTGCATCGGGTAGCCAGCAACCTGGCGTTCGGACTGACGGTTGCTGTAAAGCAGATTCATTCGAAGCGACACTGCTTCGCTGATGTCGTAAACACCGTCAACGTTCATCGACCGCCGCTTGAGTGGCGTGCGCAAATCCGTCTGTTCGTTGGTATTACTCTTGTCGGCGGTAGAGCCCGGCGTACAACCCGTCTGTTCCGTTGCGCCGGCACAGGTTCCGCTGGCGGTGTTCTGTGCGCGATAGCTAGACGGGAGCCGAGGGTTAGCGCCCGGAGTCAGCACGACTCGAGTTCCCGCAGCGACACCGGGCACCGCAGTCGTCGCCGTAGTAACGAAGCCACCGACTTGTCCGACGGTGGTCCAGCCATCAGTCGGGTGTAAGGAACTGCGCGGAAATGCGGCGTAGGGGCGGTCTGCAGCACGTACACGCTGCTCCTCGACCCACTCGCCCGACACCGCGATCGAGCCTTTCTCGCCCGCAATTCCGGTAATAAAGTCGGCACGCTTGATCATGCCATCGCCCTCGCCGTACTCACCGGCGTAGACATTGGCTGTGGTACCCGTAAATCCGGTTCGCGTAAGGACGTTGATTACGCCGCCAATCGCATCTGAACCGTAGATGGATGAAGCGCCGTCCTTCAACACATCCAAACGCTCGACAGCAACGGAAGGCACCAGTGACACGTCGGCAAGACCGCTTGTGGACACGGGCATACGACGTCCATTCACCAGCACCAACGTACGCGAAGCGCCAAGATTTCGAAGGCTAATGAATGTGCCGCCGGCGTTTTCGCCGGCCGACAGCGGAGAGGCGCGACTGATAGGCGGCGCGCCTGTGACTGTCGTGTTCTGCAGAATGTCTGCGACTGACTGAAACCCCTGGTTCTCAATGTCCTCGCGGGTAATCACCGCGACGGGCTGTGCAGTCTCGGCTTCGGCCCGCCGGATGCGCGAACCTGTAACGACGACCGTCTCTAGCTGCTCGGCAGACGTCCCGCTCGCGGACTGGGCAGAAGCCGCGCCAGCAAAAGCGGTCGCGGCAATGACTCCCGTCAATAGGGTTACGGAGCGCCTGCGCTCCTTGCCGGATTTTTTCGACATTGAAACCTCCCGTTTTATTGTTCGGCCGACCATGAAAAACGTGCCGAAGAACGTCAAAGATACCGAAAAGAAAGGCAGCGGGCAAAAACCGCCGCTAAGCCCGCGCGAGGGCGGCCAGCCGCTGCACGCCGGCGAGCGTGCTCTCCCAAAGCGCAGCGCGATCCGCGGTGCGCGCTGCATCGAGGCGACGCGACCAGAAACGCAGATCGGCTCCCCATCGCAGGCTGACGCACTCGCCGGCGGTCTCGGCGATGGCGTCGAGCTCGAGCAGGTCGAGGGCGCGCAGGGTGTTGCAGGTACTGGCGTTCACGCCGAGCAGCAACGCCGCGGCAGCGGGGCGCGCTTTGCTCGTCTGCCAAGCGAAGTGACACATGAGCCTTGCAAAGCCGCGCCCTGTAGCGGCGCCGCACAGGCCGGTCTCCGCTCGAGGCGGCGGGGCCTCCTCGGGCAAGCGGTGACGGCTCGCCTCGAAGGCGGGCTCGAGCGAAAGATCAAACAGCAGATACGGCGCGTCGGCCACTGCCGCCACAGCGCCGTCATCGAGCGCCAGCCAATGCTCGCGCAGTGACTCGGCGGCGACAGGCAGACCGGGACGCGACGTGGACAAAGCCTCGCGTAGCGCACGTAGGCCACGCAGGTTCATGCCGCCAACCTGGCGGATGATCTCGCGATCGACGCTGCGGGCGAAGTCGGTTTCGGTGGTGGTGATTGCCGGGGGTGTGTCGGTAGCCATGCATTCCTCCGTCTTTTCGTTGGAAATGGTGACCGATGACATCTTGGAATGCAGTGTTTGTTTTGGGATATTTTCGACTGAAACACAACAAGAGAAGGATCGAACTATGCGCCTGACCGACGATCGCTATCGCCGCGACCGCATGCGGCTCGAACTGGCCATGCGGCTCATCCGCCATGAGGCGCGTACCCAGACCATCCGTCGTTGGACGGGTCTCAGTGACGATCGAATCCGCAAATTGTTCCGCTCCTACATCCGTCCAGGGTCGGGCGTACGGCGACACCGCGGTAAATCGCCACAGCAAGTCGGTTACTTCCTGCGTGCGGGCAGCACCGGCGCCGATGCGCACGCACTGGCTTCGGTCCTGCTGCTGTTCGGTGTGTTGCCGACGAAGCCTGATCCCAGCCTCGCCCGGCGACTGCCGTCGATTCCGCGCGGGCGACTGCTGTGCGATGCGTACGAGGCTTACCGGCGCGTGTCGCCCAAGCCGCGCATCGATTTCGAACACGCCGTGTTCCTCGCGCTGGCCCTCGCCGCCAGCGACGAAATCCGCATCCAATGGTGTCCACACTGCGAAGCGCTGAATCTCGTTGAGTGCGTTGTGCTGCAGGAAGGCGACTGCCGCGCCTGTGGCGAACCGCTGTATAACAAGCCGGCCGTCCCTAACGGCCGAAGAACCACCCCCGTTGCTGCTAGAATCCCGGGTGCTCCACAGCACTGAGCGCCCGCGTTTCCACACGGTGCCCGAACGGTGCGAACGAGCGCACCGCATGTCCAGAGCGCACCCCTCCCAAGATCGCAATTTTCTCGCAGGTCCGTACATCGACCGGCGCGCGGAACTGCGCGAGGTCGAGCACTGGCTGGAGGACGCGCGTCGCGATTCCAGCACCCGGTACCTGTTCATACGGGGCACGGAACTGGCCATCCGCGGCGAGCCTGCCACGGCCGCCTTCGTCTCGGCCGAGCACCCCTTGGTGCAAGCGGCGGCACCCGAAACGCTGGTCTTGCTCGGCTGGT
>Ga0315906_10007959_pt1 | contig 12762 bp, 7 predicted proteins | sample LakEriMetagenome_4_FD_203526 | JGI IMG/M metagenome (GOLD analysis project Ga0315906, IMG submission 203526) | Freshwater fungal communities from buoy surface, Lake Erie, Ohio, United States - Buoy 2 MA122 | ecosystem: Environmental > Aquatic > Freshwater > Lake > Lake biofilm | place: USA: Lake...
GGCTTGGCAAGCCGTCACCGCGAGAGCAAATGCAGTCGCGGCCACAATCCTTTTCAGACTCATTGGTGTCTCTCCATCACCTGTTCAGGAACATGGCGCAGGCGCGCGAGTTAGCAAGTGGAACATCCGCGAGCCTTCACGGCGCCAGCACCTTGCCTCAAACGCGATTCGCGCGGCACGTATGAATCTGGCCTGAAAACTCTGAAGATTACCAATGGCGCTAAGGGCGAAGACCCGCCGGGTTCGCCAGGGCAGGACGAATGGCAGAAATTGAGCGCCCTTGCCGTTCGTAACCTTGTGCTGCTCGGGCCGAACCGGGGCCCTAAACGGTCACTCAGCATACGGCAGCCACCGCGCCGTGCGGTCAGCTCACCGTAACCGGCAAGCGCTCCGGGTTCACACCGAGCACCTGCACCCAGCGAATGTTCGCCGGCGCGACGGCGAGCATCGGTGTCAGACCGGCAACGCCACGAACGACTTCCTCCAGCGTAACGCGCGCCAACCAGGTGCCGAGGCAAGCGTGTGGCCCGCCGCCGAAGGTGAGCAGCTTCGGCGCCTCGGGCGACGCAAATCGGCGCGGATCGAACGTATCTGGATCGGGCCAAACATCCGGATCGGTATTGGCAGTCATGGTGCTGAGCCAGATCATGGCGCCGGCCGGGCGCTCGACCCCTCCGATCTCGACCGGTTCGATCAGCGTTCGCGGCGCCATCGAGATGCCGGGTTCGAGGCGGATCGTCTCCGTCACGACAGACGGAATGAGCGCGGCGTCCGCGCGCACCTCGGCCAATAGGCCGGGCTGCGCGAGAAGCGTCAGCAGCGAGCACGCGATCTGGCTCGACGTCGTGTCGTGACCAGCCACCAGAAGATTGGCGATCATTGCGGCCGTCTCGGGCCGGGTCAGGCGGTCGCCCTCATGCTCCGCCGCGATCAGCGCGGAGATCAGGTCGTCGCCTGGCGCGGCTTCGCGCCGCTCGCACAGGTCGGTCGTATAGGCGAGCAGCTGCGTGATCGCGGTGGTGGCGGCTGCGATCTGGTCAGGCGTCATGATGCCGAAAATCGGCGACAGCGCGCTGACCCATGCGGTGAACATCGGAACGTCGCCGTCGGGCACGCCAAGCAGCTTGCACATGACGCGCATCGGAACATCGGCAAGCGCCTGGACGAGGTCGCCGCCGCTTGCGGTGCGAACACGCGCGAGTCGCTCGGCGACGATGGCCGCCGCGACGGGGCGCATCGCCTCGACCGACCGCGGCGAAAATGCCTTGCCCACCAGGCTGCGCATCCGGTGATGCGGCTTGCCCTCCGTAGTGAACATGATGGCGCCATACCAGGCTCGCAGCGGCCCGTCCGTGATGCCCATGAGATCGAAGAAAGACAGTCCCACGCCGCGCAGGCGCGTATCGGTGAGCAGGCGCTGAACGTCAGAATGGCGCAGCACGAAGATCGCGCCGCTCGCCCTGTCGATCATGGTCGGACCGACGGCTGCTCCCCGGCGGAGGGCCCGCCGGCTATCGACGGGATCCATCGCAAAGAATGAGTCTATGGCTTGCTCGGTCATGCAGTCCTCCCGAACTCAATTGGCCATGTTCTTCGATGTGCCACCAGTGCAAATCTGAGCGGCGGGTTTTTGGACGAGGTCCCGCCTGATCAGTAGGGCAGAAGCGACCGGCAATTCCCGGGCGACCCTGCCATTGGTAACATCATCGGAAGGGCGCGAAGTTGGGGCCCAAAACGGCCTCTCGGTGGTCGAGGCCTAAACAAGCTCGCACTGTCGCCTACCCTGGCTCGCAGATGGGTTTCCCGTAGACACAGCATCGCTAGGCCGCATCAGCAGCTTGATCGACGGCGTGCAGTACGCGAAACAGTGCCGTGACGTCGATCGGTTTGGCGAGGTAGTCCGTCATTCCGGCAGCAATGTAGCGATCTCGATCCCCCGGAAGCGCATTCGCGGTCAGCGCTACAATCGGAACATTCTGGTTGCGCGAGGGCAGCTCGCGGATCTTCCTGGTCGCTGCGAGACCGTCCATGCCGGGCATCATCACATCCATCAAGATCAGATCGAAGCTAGTGCTCGCGGCTGCCTCGACCGCTTTCTCGCCATCCTCGGCAAACGCAACGACATGCCCCGCCTGTCCGAGAAGCGCGGCCATGATCTTGCGGCTCACCTCATGATCGTCCACCACCAGGATCCGAAGCGCTTTCAGCGGCTCATGTTGTTCGGGTACAGGCATTTCCGGATCCGGACGAACCGTGATTGACGCCCTGACCTCGAACCAGAACCTGCTTCCTTGGCCAGGTTCGCTGTCGAAGCCGACGCTTCCTCCCATCAGACTGGCAAGCTGCCTGCAGATGGCCAGTCCAAGACCAGCGCCGTCGTGGCGACGGGTTGGAGATGTGTCTGCCTGAACAAAGGCGTTGAAAAGGTTTCCTGCGATGTCCGGCGCCACACCAACTCCGGTGTCGCGTACCTCAAAGCGCAAGAGCATCTGTTCGGGCTCATACGAGGTCGACACGTCGATACGGCCCTTGACGGTAAACTTTACCGCATTGCCCACGAGATTGATGAGGACCTGACGAATGCGCCGTTCGTCCATCATCACCCATAGGGGCACGGCGGGATCACTGTGGGTTTCGATCGTCAGTCTCTTTTCGTGCGCCCGCGGGGCAAAGAGCTTGACGACCTCTTGCACCAGCCTGGCAGGCATAAGTGGTCCTAATTCGACACTGACGCCTCCGGCTTCGAGCCTTGAAATGTCGATCACGTCATCGAGAAGGTGGCGAAGGTCGTTTGCCGATTTCAGGGCAGTCGCTGCCTGCTCGGACTGTTCCTCCGGTAGGTGGCTTCGGAGCAGAACTTCCAGCATCCCAACGACGCCATTCATGGGCGTACGCAGTTCGTGGCTCATGCGGCCGACGAATTCAGTTTTCGCAAGCGAGGCCTCCTCCGCGGCCTGTCGAGCGGATTTCAGAGCGTCGATCGCCTCAACGTGTTCAGTGATATCACGGACGATCACCGACGAACCCCATTCCACATCGTTGGTATGGAGGGAGGGGGAAAAACTCAGAGACAGGGTCCGATCGCCAGCACCAGTTTGGCTTTTGCGGCGTATCTCTACGCTCTTCAGACGGCTGCTTGCGGCCTGAGATCGGATCATATCTGAAACATCGACGTTCTCGATCTCAGGTATCGCCCAAACCAGAGGTTTGCCAACTGCAACAGCAGGCTCGGCCTCCAGTACATTCGTGGCGGCGGCGTTCCAACTTGTGATGCGCCCGTCGGGCCCCAGCCCGACGATTGCGTCCTGCGAAGCCTCGACGATAGCCGATCGCAACTTCCGTTCCTCTTCCAGTACCTTGCGGTCGGTGATGTCCACATAAGTCAGAACAACGCCGTCAATCACATCGTCCACACGTCGATAAGGACGCATGCGCATGAGGAACGTCTGCGCCGACTGAGATACGCGAACCTCCCGTTCGACGACACCCAGCGAGCGCAAAACCTTGGCGACGTCCTCGGGAAGGGCCTTGTCCTCCAGTCGGTGGGCGATCTCTGTGATCGGGCGGCCGAAGTCGTTATCTCTGAGATGGAAAATCTCTTGGGCCGATGGCGTGAAGGCTTTGATGCCCAGTTCCCTATCGAGAAAGATCATTGCGAGGTCGGCGTTATCGAGAAAGTTTTGCAAGTGGCTATTGAGCTGCACAGTCTCCATGTTCCGAGCGTTGAGCTCGTTGTTGACAGTTTGCAGCTCCTCATTCACCGCCTGCATTTCTTCCTTTGAGGTTTCGAGCTCTTCGTTGGTCGACTGCAGCTCCTCGTTGACCGACTGGTGCTCCTCGATTGCGGAGTTCAGCTCCTCGTTCTTGGTCTGGAGCAGGTCGATGCTGACCTGAAGTCTGTCGCGGACTGCGACCAGTTCGGCCTGCGTACGGCGTTCGCGTTCGGTGGGCGTCGACTCATCTGACCGGGGACTATCAACGCCGCGATCCAGGAGGCTCAGCACGAATAGCGGATCCCCGGGAACTCCCTCCAAAGGCGCCACCGTCAGATCGACACGATGTATGACGCCCGCGATTTCCAGCGTCAGATCCGCCTGAAGGCAGGCCTCTCCAGTCGCCCGGGCCGACTTTAGGACAGCATGTGCAGCTGGCCGGAGCTCTTTCCTGATCAGGAAATCGAGACTGAGACTGGCGGCCCCGCTGGATGGCCCGAGGAGGATGGTGGCATTGTTCGAAAAGCGGATGATCTCTTCACGGTCGTCGACAACGACGAATGCTGGGACATGAGCGCCCAGGGCACGCAAGGCCAGCACGTCGATTTGGTCTACGGTCGGCAGAGCACGCACCGGCGGCTCGCTCGCGGCCTGTTGCCGCCGTTGCTTCGCCGACCCATCGACCAACGACGGCCCCGCGACGCCCTCGCGCACAAAAATTCTGTTTCGCTGGTCAATCGCGTTGAAGAGGCGGGTCTGGCGTCCGCCCCCCTCCGAGCCGCCGAGAAAGAGAAAGCCCTCCGGCCGCAGCGCGTAGTGGAACACACCGATCAGTTTGTCTTGCGCCGGCGGAAGCAGATAGATGAGCAGGTTGCGGCAACAGATAAGGTCCAACTTGGAGAACGGCGGATCTCGTAAAACGCTGTGGGTCGAGAAGATGCAGGCATCGCGCAACTCCTTGCGCGGCGTCCAGAGCTCGCCCACTTTCACGAACCACCGATGCAGCCGATCCTGCGAAAGGCCCGCGAGACGCGTCGCGTCGTATCGGGCAATGCGGGCAAACGAAATTGCGGCTTCGTCTATGTCGCTTGCGAACACCTGCAGCTTAGGCAGTCCGTGTTGGCCGAGGCCTGCCTCAAGGAACAGCATCGCGATGGAGTAGACTTCCTCGCCCGTGGAGCAGGCGGGGACCCAAACCCGGATGGCGTCCTCCGCGCTCTTTCCGCTCAGAAGACGGGGAATTACCTTTTTGTTCAGGGCTTCAAATGATCCGGCGTCGCGGAAGAATTCCGTCACACCGATCAGGAACTCGTTAAAGGCGGCTCGCACCTCGGCGGCATCGTTATCCAGCAGTTCGATATAGGCCCCGATACTGGCTGCGTGTGTGAAGAGCATTCGCCGCTGGATACGCCGCCAGAGCGTCTGCGGCTTGTACTGACTGAAATCATGACCCACGCCAGCACGGATCCGCTCGCAGATCGCTGAAAGGTTGTCCGCTGATTGTTCTGACGACGTTGCGGTCGCCAGCGCCGAAGACAGGCCCTGGTTCCGGGTGACGTGCTCGACCAGCGTCTCCGCCATGCGCTCGATTGGCGCTAGGACGTCGATCATACCGCTTGCGGCGGCGTTTGCGGGCATGCCCTGCAGCGCAAGGCCATCCTCTCCGGCTTGCGCAAGCGTAAGGCCGCCCATTTCACGGACGGCGCGCACGCCCAGGCTGCCATCAGATCCGCCGCCTGCCAGTACAATCCCGACTGAGCGATCCTCTGCGGCATCAGCCAACGACTTGAAAAGCTCGTCTACCGCATGCCGAGCAGCTCCGCGTGGAGCGGCCCGGTCGACATCAAGGATATCGTCCAACAGGCGCAACGTGGTGTCTGGCTGGATGACATAGACGGTGTTCGGGGCGATCCGCGTCCCGTGCTCGGCATGTTTGACGGGCATCGTAGTCGAGGTCGAGAGGAGTTCTGAAAGATGGCTTTCATGCTGTGGGTCGAGATGCTGCACGACGAGGAACGTCATCCCCGTGTCTGGGGGCATGTTGGAGAACAAGGTTTTGAGTGCAGCAAGGCCGCCAGCCGAGGCTCCAATCCCAACTACGATCGGGCGCGCCACGCCACCAGCGAGAGAAGGCTTCCCTTTCGAATTGTTTGCAGATTTCACTTTCGCCAATGGCCGGATCCCCAAATGCCCCTTCTGGAGCGTGGGACGCTGCGAGGAGCATGTCACGTGTAAACACAAACGCAAGGCAACAGGGCCTCGGGGTTCAGCGACAAACCTTCTTGTTGTGAGCCTAACGACCTTTCGAAATGTGGATGCGCAGACACTGTTCGACGACGCCGGATGTCGTTTTTTGGGCGATGACCCGCCGCAACGCAGCGTCAGCGGTGAATGACCTAACTGGATCGACTCAGCCGGATCGCCACATTCCGCGCTCAGAAAAACTTGGGGGCCGATGCAGACATCGGCCTCCTGCAGGCGTTGAGCCTATTTGGACGACGGCGACAACGAATTGCCCTCGCAGGTTGGCTGCCAGGTCACCTTGTCCCGTCCGAGTTGCGTCACGACGGCATTCACGAACTGTGGTGTGTTTACGGCCAGCGGATTGTAGAAGCCAACGACGCGCGGCGTAACGACGACGTCCGATTCCGAGGAGAAAAGCGCAGACTTGATTGTTGCCATTGAGGTGATGGCGTTCTGGATCGTCGTGGCATTCAGCTCACTCGGCAGCGGCAGCGCCGACGTTACCTTGGCGCCAGTGATGCCCAGTGTTTGAATCACCAGGTCGCCGGAGAGTTTCTTGGCGTCGGCAGCAGCGCCGATCGAACCCAATCCGGCCAAGTTTACCGTGCCGCTTAGCACCGTCAGATTCGACGTAATTCGAATTCCCACGCCTACATACACTGGGAAGTTCACGTCCTCGGCCAGAGGCATTTCGTTGCCAAGCTGCTGGTAGTGTTTGCAGGCTGCTGTATCGGTCGGCTCCCTGCTGTTTTCGGTATCGCAGTTCACTTCCTTGAAGGCCACGCCAAGCCCACCGACGATGTCGTCCATGAGGCTGTCGCGTTTGACCTCATAGAGAAGCGCGTGCTCGTTCTCTTCGAATAGGGGAGACCATACGCGTTCGTTCCCGATCATCGCGTACTTGCCGACGCTCATGTCCTCGTTGACCGTGTCGACCATGATGTAGTCGATGACAACGCGGTAGCTGCTGCCGGCGATACCTATGCTGCTGCTACTTCCAGGCAATGTCCCGCCAATGCCCGCTTTGCCTGATACATCCGTGATGGCGATGCGCACGGCATTGTCGGGAAACGCGTTGAGGACGCCGCCAACGCCGCTGCAGGGCAAGTATTTTTCCTTGGAGACGCCCAGAGGATCAATGGGAACATAGGTGTGGCCGGAGGCCCGGGCGGCCACGGTTTGTGGAACATCGTTCAACGCTTCATTGTCGGTGTTGGGATTGAAGGGCAGGCCAAGCGTCCCGCAGGCCGAGATCGATCCGCATACCGCCATAAGGGCGACAGCTCTTGCGTGTGAAGACACGGCGTTGATGACCAACATGATGAGGATTCCCCGGCATCGCGAGCTCGCGGCCTCTCACACCCTAGCAAACATGTTCCCTCGCCCCTAACGGAGCTTGAGGCGGAGGCAGATCGGGTGTCGCATTCTGGGCGCAGAATAGACCGGATCCGTTGGGGCAGGACGACTGGCAGCTATTGAGCGACTCAGCCGGATCACCACAATTTTCAATCCGGAGGACCAGAGCCGATCGGTGGCCGCTCGGCTGAACCGCATCGTGTATCACTTAAGTTGAGAGACACTACGGGGTTGAAAGCAGTGTAAGTTAGTCCAAGTCTAGCACCTTCGCGTTTCGCGATGGTCCCACGGACGCGACGATGAACGGCGCACAGCCGACGGCGTCCTCATGACGGCGGGTCTATGCGTCGCCTGCGGCTGCCTGGATGGCCGCGCCCAGATTGGCCACCATCCTCTTGCCGTCGTCGGGCACTTCAAATGCGTTGATGGTGAAGCGAAGCGACTCTCCGCCCGTGCCGACCTGTTCAACTTCCCAAGTGCCTACAGTGGGATCGAAGCACAACGTCCAAACTCCGGCTTGTTCGCGCTGAAACTCATATCGCCTCCCCCCGGTGGAGCGGCTCAGAGCGTTGCGAACGTAGCCGAAGATGGATCGCGTCTTTCTGAAGCTCACGTCAGTCGCCCGTTGGTAACCAGCAGGGCGAAGCCTGCCTGGACTCTCGCCCGACAGGGATGAAGCGAATATCATTCGCTTCCGGGTGCACGCGGCGTAGTTCGCTCTCCAGATAGTCGAGCGCGTCCATGTCAAAAAGATCAAGGTCGGTCAGCAGGTCGGTGACGACGACCAGAGTATGGGACAGAGACAGAGTCTTGCCTGAAGGAACGCGATGAGCGACCCGCTCAAACCACACCGCCTCAACATGCCTCATCATTGCCCGTTATCCCCTCTGTGATCGTCATATAGCAGACAATTGGTGGTCTTGTCGGTACGCTGGACGACTCGCGCGGAACGGGACAGCGATGCTAATCAGCGGACTTTCCTTCGCGCCCTATCGTTAAGCGCCGCTTCGGGGGCGTACCGGCAGTGCGAAGGCCATCATCAAAGGCTCCCGTACGTCAGTAGGGCGCGCACTCAAAGACAGCTGACTCTGCTGAGTTCACGTTCTCGACTATCGCGAGGCGCTTGATCGCTCGGCTTCGTCGGGCAGCATCCATGACCTGGCCTGATGTGATGCCGAGCGCGGTCATTATCTGTTTGGTGGAGCGTCGGCCTCTGTCCATGCCGGCTTTTCGTTCGAGGCGCAGGTAAGCCTCCATCCGCTCGCAGCGCTTGCGGCCCTTCGCCTCGCGAACCAGCCAAACGAGACCGCCGACACAACTGACAAGCGCCACAATGAGTCCCGCAGCCAGGTCGAATGTCATCGCCACCTCCGGCCCCAAGAAGTGCCACGAGGAAATAGTATCGCGGATCGCGAAGATACGTTGGAATAAGTTACCGCAGTACGCATGGGTCGCACAGGCGAGCTTGTGGTCCCAACCTGGGATGCTGAGCGCACACTCGCGAATTACCACGACACCCCGCTGCCGAGTCTCCGGAGAAGAGTGCCAACACGGGCCCCAAGCGTTCGTTCCTGTACCGACAGCATGGTGCAAGTCTTGCTTTAACGAACCATGGCCACCGCCTCTGAGCTGCACAGACCGAAGTCCGGCTGGGGCGTCCTGCGTCTCTCGCCGTGGCATCTGGCCGGGGTGTTCGAGACCAGCGGAGAAGCTGAAACCAAGATCGCCGAACTCGGGGCGGGATACACAATTCGCTATGGCGATACCGTCCCCGGATCAGACGAGTTCGTTTCAAACGACGCTCGCGCGATGTGAGTGATGGTCGAAGCTATTGAGCTGGAGGGTGCTGGCTCCATCAAGTAAACGCACTGAGGCAGAGTCCAGCTCCGAGGGCGTGGCCGCGCTCAAGCAGCCGCCTGATTCCAGATACAGTTTGCCCGCGCCCGGAAAAGCCTCAGCGACGATCATGCGGCACACTTGGCGGCGAAGCGCGCGGCCTCAACGGCTCGCAGCGGGCACCAAGCCGCCGGCACATTACGAACGTCGGTTCTTGGGCGATGTCCCGCCTGATCAGCAGGGCAGTAGCGAACGGCAGTTCACGTGCGACCCTGCCGTTGGTTGCATCATCGGAAAGGTGCGAAGTTGGGGCCCAAAATTGCCGTTCGTGATTCAAGCTTCGGGAGGTCCGAAACTCCTGGTGCAGGTCACTGTTCACAGCCGGGGTCCATTGCCGTCGGGTCGATCCCGGTCTCCTAGACAATCACCCGTGTTCGGTGACGTTGTGCTTCTCGTGAGCGCCATCTAGTCTCTGAGATAAAGGGGACGGGTGTGGGCCTTATATTCATCAGCCATTCCAGCCTGAACAACGCGCAGGCGGTGCGCGTTCGCGACTGGCTGCGTGAGCAAGGCTGGAAAGAAACCTTTCTCGACCTCGACCCCGAACACGGCCTCGCTCCGGGCCAGAAATGGCAGGAGGAACTCAAGCGGGCGGGGGAAAGCTGCTCGGCAGTCGTGGTGTTGGTCTCGCCTGAATGGGCGGCATCGAAGTGGTGTCTGACCGAGTTCCTGCTCGCCTCGCAGCTCAACAAGCGGATATTCCCGGTCATCATCAAGCCAACGCCGTTCAAAGACCTTCCCTTAGAACTCATCGCGCATTTCCAGCTTGCCGATATTTCAGAGCCAACGAAGGAGACCGATGGCTTCGAGCGGCTGCGGCACGGGCTGATGCGCGCCGGTCTCGACCCGAAAGACTTTCCTTGGCCGCCGCCGAGAGAGCCGGGCCGCCGCCCTTATCGCGGCCTGCGGACGATGGAAGAGGAAGATGCGGCGATCTTCTTCGGTCGCGATGCCGCGATCACAAAAGGCCTCGACGCGCTGAGGCGCATGCGCGGCGGCGCGCCCGACCGAATGCTGGTGGTGCTCGGCGCGTCCGGCGCAGGCAAGTCTAGCTTTCTCCGGGCAGGTCTGATTTCCCGTCTCAGGCGCGACAATGAGAACTTCATTGTCCTGCCTGTCGTCCGGCCCGAACGAGCGGCGATGACGGGCCCCTCCGGCGTGCTGCACTCGCTTGGCGTCGAGAAAGGCGCATCGCCAGCGGCCTTGGCCGAACGCTTCGCCGCTATTCGAAAGCCTGTCGTGGAGAACTTTCGACGGCTGGCTCAAGCCGCCAACGAGACATGGACGGAGCGGCGGCCACTAACTTTGGTGCTGCCGATTGATCAGGGCGAGGAGTTCTTCGCAGCCGAGAATGCAGAAACCACCGCTGCGTTTGATTTGCTTGCAGCTGCGTTCGCTGCCGATCCCGACCTAGTTGCCGTGCTGACCATCAGGTCGGACAGTTTCGAGCAGCTACAAGGAGAGACCCGTCTAGGGAACATTCCCCGGCAACCTTTCGACCTACCGCGCCTGTCGCCAAGCGCCTTCAAGGAGGTGATCGAGGGGCCGGGTCGCCTCGCTTCCCCGCCAATCGCGGTCGAACCCGCGTTGTCGGATCGGTTGGTCAAGGACCTCGACGCCGCTGACGCGCTGCCGCTGCTCGCCTTCACACTGGAACGGCTAGTCGCGGACTACGGCGCTGATGGAAAGCTCGCCCTCAATGAGTACGAGCAGGAAATGGGCGGGCTCGCGGGAGCTATTGGCAAAGCGGTGGAGGCCGCGTTTGTCGCGGCGGCGGCGGACCCAACACTGCCGAAAGGACGCGCCGAGCTTGAAGGGCTCGCACGCGGGGCGTTCATTCCTTGGCTGGTACGGGTAGATGACATCGAGGTCGCACCGAAGCGGCGGGTGGCGCGGCTTTCTGAACTTCCAGAAGCATCGCGCGCTCTGGTGGCTAAATTCATCGACCAACGATTGTTGGTGTCGGACATGATCAAGGACGGAGAAGTGACCGTAGAGGTCAGTCATGAAGCGGTGCTTCGTAACTGGGGCCTCCTAGCGGCGTGGATCGCCGGCGAGCGCGAGGTATTAGGCCGCGTCGAACGTCTGATGCGCGCCGCTCGGGAGTGGAGCGGCGGGGCTCCATCCGAGAGATCGCTCCTGTTGGTTCATCGCGGGGAACGCCTCGCCAGCGCCGAGGCGCTCCTTGAGCGCGAGGACATCAGACGCCTCATGGCGCCAGCGACGGTCACTTACCTTGACGCCTGCCGCCAACAGGAACAGCGCGAACGCCGACGGGTCGCGGCTCGCCGCGTTGTCACGGCTGGCGGCGGGCTGGCGCTGGCGGGCGTGTTCGCCGTGGCGATCGGCTTCGGCGTGCAGGCCATTCGGAGTGACTCGTCGGCCCGGTCGATGTCGATCGACTTCCTGAAGTCCCGCGCCGAGAACGAGGTGGCCAAGGGCAGGTATGCGCGCGGCGCGCGCTACGCCCTGGCAGGACTACGCGTCGCTCCTTTCAGGACCGACGATTTCTGGCCTGTGCTCGCCAGCGCGATGTTCCTCCCCGATCTCAACGCCGGCATACTGCCGGACGACGAAGCGCCCAGGGACAGGGTCTTCAGTCCTGACGGTCGCTTCGTTCTCACCGACAACCGCAGTCGCACCGGGCTGGAGCTCTTCTTCTCGAATGCGAACCTGCGTCCGCTGGCGACGATCACAGGCGCGTACGCGGTGCCGCCGACGGCGGTTTTCAGCGCGGACTCCGCCCGACTTGTCAACTTTACATCTGATGGCTTTGTTTCCGTCTGGCGCACCTCGGACGGCAAGCGGCTGAAGCGCGTGAATTTTCGTTCGATCGAACCGGAAGACATCGTCGTCAGTCCGGACGGCGCGCGGCTGGCCATCATTGGCGCGTCCGGCGGGGTTTCGCTTCACAGCACCGATGATCTCCGCCGGATCGCCGTGCTGGCGGCGCCTGCACCAGCCCCGCAGCAAGATGCGGGCGGCCTGCCGACCGGTTTTGCCGGTTTTGCCCCCGCCGTCGCCTTCAGCCAGGACGGCAGCCGCGTGGCCGTCGGCGTCCGGGGCGTGATCACGATCTTCCGCGCCTCCGACGCGAGTGTGGTCGCCACAGCCAAATGGCCGGGGACAGCTATCATCAACCTGGTCTTCAGCCGCGACGGCGCGCGCCTTCTGACCGGCGGCGACAATGGGATCGCGAGGGAGTGGAGTTCGGCCGATGGCGCCCAACTCGCCGCCTATGGCGAGGCGCGCGGCAACCTCTGGAAGGTCGGCTACAGTCCGGATGGCGCGACACTGATCCTCAACTATGAGACTCGTGCAGAGCTATGGGCCCAGGCGGACCGGAAGCGGCGCGTTGTGCTGGTGACGGACGACGAGCAGATCGCCGATTTCGCCTTTAGCCGCGACGGATCGCGCATCGCTACTGCGGATTATACAGGCAAGGCCCAGCTGTGGGACACCGAAAACGGGCGGCTCGTCGCCGAACTCGGAAGCCAGTTCGGCGAGGTCTACGGCATCCAGTTTGGCTCGTTGAAGGACGAGGTCTTCATCG
>Ga0315906_10007964_pt1 | contig 12757 bp, 9 predicted proteins | sample LakEriMetagenome_4_FD_203526 | JGI IMG/M metagenome (GOLD analysis project Ga0315906, IMG submission 203526) | Freshwater fungal communities from buoy surface, Lake Erie, Ohio, United States - Buoy 2 MA122 | ecosystem: Environmental > Aquatic > Freshwater > Lake > Lake biofilm | place: USA: Lake...
TCCAAAGGAGGAAATGTCATGGTACAAGTTTTCGATCCGGAAGGAAAGCTGATCCGAACGGTTGTTAACGAAGAAAAAGCTCCTGGTTCGTACGAAATCGATTTTGAAAACGAAGACTATGCCACCGGAATTTATCATCTACGGCTGCAAAACGAATCCTTACAGCAGGTGAAGAATATGGTCATTGTACAGTGATAATGGGCTTGCTTGTGCTGTCTATTTTTGTTCACTCAACACGGCGATCCGCGCTCTTATTTTTTGTTTGTTGCGTTGGATTAACGGAGGCTTCAGCGCAGTCGGGACTCCATACGTTTTTACGCTTGAGTTGGCCCGAAAAAAGATGGACGCTTTCACATCCCTTTGTTGCCGGTAAAGCACTGGCTGCAGCACGGGAAGCCCGTTTTGAGTCAAGACAACTGGCGCTATCGCCGCTGTTTGATGGCGACTCACTGGGTGGACAAGTTGATGCATTTCGACATGCCTATTGGATGGCCCGCTGTGCACAAGAGTTTGCCCCGAACAAAGCGTTGCGGCTGGGCAGCGCACACGAGCAAGGTAATTATCGTCAGTTCAAAAAAAGTCGGATGGAAGATGGAACTCCGGCTGATTCCATATTCTGTGAAATGGACCTCTTCAATAACCGCGTCGGGGTCGATTTAGGAACTGAATTTCGGTTCGCTCCTGCGGATTCGCTTCAAAAAATCGTACAAAGTGCCATACTGAATGGACAGCTGCGCATCATCCGGAAAGATGAAAGCGGCGTCGCGTTGGATTGTTCCGGGCGACGTATTGATCCGGCCGAATACCGTGGCGTTTGGGGGATTCCCAAATGTCTGATTACGTCTGACCGGCCCAGGCAGAACTAGTTGCAGGATTAATCGACGTTACCTCCGGCTTTTGAAACAAATTGTTCCGGAGAACGTATTTTAATAGCTAAAACTGTCTACTGCTCTTTCCATGAAAATACCGGCATTTTTCTGTAGGATGATGATTGTTGTCCTTTTATCAATACTAACGATGAATTCTGTTAGCGGACAAGTCGTAATCAATGAAATAATGACGAACAATCAGAATACGATAACCGATTCCGATGGTGAGTATTCCGACTGGATCGAGTTATATAACACTACGGCAACGATTGTTAATCTGAATGGCTTTTCCCTCTCTGATAATCCGGATAGTCTTTCGAAATGGACGTTCCCGTCGTATAACCTACCCGCCGGAGGATTCATACGAATCTGGTGTTCCAATAAGAACAGAGTAACGTCTCCCTTTCATACTAACTTTTCGATCGAGTCGCAAGGCGAAGCGATTTACCTGACCGATTCCACAGGCACTGTCATTGATTACCTCGGACCGGTTTATCTTCCGGCAGATATATCGTATGGCCGGTTACCCAATGGATCACCTACGTTGGCTTATTTATCAGTAGCCACACCCGCATTGTCCAACAATAGTGCTCAGCCGTTTACCGGCGCCCTTCAGGACCGTCCGGCCTTTAGTATTCCCGGAGGGTTTTACACGGATTCGGTATATGTCACCATTACTCATCCCGATCCAACGGTTGTACTGCGCTATACGACTGACGGATCAGAGCCTACGGTACAATCACCACTTTACAATGGCCCGGTGCTGGTGAAGAGCAGAGTAGGCGAGGCGAATAATTATTCCATGATAAGAACGTGTTACAACGTTCATTTTTGGTTACCTGACTGGCGGCCACCGGTAGGTGAAGTGTTCAAGTCGACACCGCTCAGAGCACGCGCATTCAAAACAGGCTTCTTGCCCGGTCCGGTTAAAACAGAAACCTATTTTGTGGATCCTTCGATGTTCACCCGCTACGGTAACTTACCCGTGGTGTCTGTCGTGTCCGATCCCAAAAATCTTTTTAACGATACGACCGGAATCTATGTGCCCGGAATCAACTATGTACCCGGAACTTTTCAGGCAAATTATTACGAAGGATGGAAACGTCCTGCCAACATCGAAATGTATCTGCCTAGCGGACAGCAGGCCTTCAACAGTAATTTTCGAATAGCAATTAACGGAGTGAGCTCTCGCTCTTCGCCGCAAAAAGGATTGAACGTAAATGCATCCGGCGATTATGGAGCAACAAAAATTAAGTATTCTGTTTTTGAAAACACGCCGGGGAAAGCGAAGTATATCCCGGAGTTCGATAAGCTTAAACTCAGAGCCTGGGGAAGCGACCGTGCTTACGCTCTTTTCCGGGATGCGTATGCAGCATCGTTTCTGCCAAAGACCGATCTGGATTACGAAGCCTATCGGCCGTGCGTGGTGTTTATCGACGGTGAATATTGGGGACTTCAGGAAATTCGGGAGCGCGTAAAAAATGAATCGTATTTCCAGGAACACTATTTGTTCGATTCGCCCGTGGATATTGTTGACCTTCAAACGGGAGAACCGATTGAAGGAGACACGGCTGACTGGAACACGTTACGCAGTTTCATTCTGAACAACAGTATGGCCGATACGGCGAATTACAATTTTGTACAATCGCAAATAGATATCAATTCGTTTTTACTCCATTATTTGTTCTCCATTTATTTCTCTCGCGGCGATTGGCCGGATCAGAACGAATGTGTCTGGCGCACACAAGACGGCAGCCGCAAGTGGAAATGGATCTTGTGGGATATGGATAATACGGTTGCGTATTACCTGAATCCCTGGTACGACATGTTTAATCAGGCGATCGTAGGAAACCGCGGATACGGACCTTCTGACATCCTTGTAGCATTGTTGGACAACGATCAGTTTCGTTACGATTTCATCAACAGTTATTGCGATTGGATGAATACGTCCTTCCTTCCAACATTGATGCAGCAACGTGTAGACAGCATGAAAGCGGAACTGGCACCTTTCATGCCTGAATATCGCTTGCGCTGGCAGACGAATTACAACTGGACCAATCAGACGGACAGCATGAAATGGTGGGTCGGTTTGCGACCGCAATATTGCCGTCAGCAATTGCAGAGTAGGTTCTCCTTGAACGCGTCAGTTCGACTCGGACTGCAGGTTTCAGATACACTGAAAGGAAATATCCACGTGAATACGGTGCAACTGGACGGCGCAACGCCACGAACATCCGCTTTTACCTTCCCTTGGGCCGGCTATTATTTCCCGGGTGTTCCGGTGCCGCTGACAGCCATTCCAAAACCAGGCTACCGTTTCCTGCACTGGTTGCCCACGTTTGATACTTCTCGTACGGTTATCGCGAATCTTACCCGAGATACGTTACTCACGGCGGTGTTTGATATCGACCCGAATTACAGTCCGCCGTTGCGCGTGGTAATCAACGAGGTGATGGCTTCCAATACCTTTACAATTCCTGATAACTACGGCGAGTACGATGACTGGATCGAATTATATAATCCTAATCCGGATACAGTCGATGTAGCAGGCTGGTACCTCACCGATAATCTGATACTTCCGACGCGCTTCCGGTTGCCTATAGGCTCTGACTCCACCAGGATTCCGCCGTATGGTTATCGCTTGATTTGGGCGGACAGCGATCCGGAACAGGGAGGATTTCATACCAACTTCAAATTTAATGCGTCTGGCGATCTGCTGGTGCTATATCGTCCGGACGGTGAAACAGTCGCTGATTCGATTTCTATTCCTGCACTGTCAACCGATATATCGTATGGCAGAAGCTATGATGCTTCCCCACAGTGGATTTCTTTTCTGAACAGTACGCCCGATTCTACCAATCGTGAAGGGCAGTCGGTTCATGTCGTGATTAACGAGGTGATGTCTTCCAACAACAACGTTGTGGCAGATAATTATGGACAATTCGATGATTGGGTGGAACTTTATAATCCAACGCCGGATACCATTGACATTTCCGGGTGGTTTATCTCCAATCAGTTAGCGCAAGGAAAACGTTACCGTTTGGGATTCGAAAATGATTCACTCAAAATCGGTCCGTATGGCTTCCGCCTGTTGTGGGCGGATAATCAGCTGGAACAAGGTGTTTTGCACCTCCCGTTCACGTTAAGTTCGGCCGGCGATTGTGTAATCATTTCACGTCCGGAAGGAACGCCGGAAGATTCCATCTGTTTCGGCGCCTTGCTGGCTAACGAGTCCTATGGGAGATCGTACGACGGATCCTTGTTGTGGACGAGTTTTTCTACGTCAACACCGCAAGCCACCAATGTGGAAATTCCCGCAGGTAATTTGCTGATCAATGAACTGTTGTCGGTTAACCTTTCAAGTGTAACGGATGATCAAGGAGAGTACGAGCCGTGGATCGAGATTTATAATCCGGGACAAGACACGCTTGATCTGGCCGGATGGTTTATCTCCAACGATCCGAGTCAACCGGAAAAATTCCGCTTTGGCTTCGGTTCCAATGCAACGCTCGTTTTACCGGGTGATCATAGGTTAGTTTGGGCTGACGGTCAAGTGCAGCAAGGTCCGCGGCACATCGGATTCCGTCTGGCTGCTACTGGTAGCTGTGTATACCTCACTAAGCCGGATGCTGTCACGCTGAGTGATAGTCGTTGTTACGGCGTCCTTGCTGCCGATGCATCTTTCGGACGTGCTTATGACGGAGCTCCAAACTGGATTGACTTTTCGGTGCCTACACCCGGTGCTTACAACTGGACCTACACCAGCGAAACCGTTTTCATAAACGAAGTACAAACTTTCAACACGGCAACAGTCACTGATAATTACGGTGACTTTGATCCGTGGATAGAATTGTATAATCCTAATCCGGATACACTGGATCTCCAAGGCTGGTATATCACCGACGACTTGCTGTTGGCGGATAAATTCCGTTTGCCCTCCGGTAATGATTCCCTAAAAATAAAGCCATACGGATTTCTGCTTTTGTGGGCCGACAATGAAACAGCGCAAGGTGATCTGCACCTTGGCTTCCGGCTGATAAACGCTTCTACGTGTCTACAGCTTTCGCGTCCGGATGTTTCCTATGTTGATTCGGTTTGTTATCCGGTAATAGCTGCTGATGAATCGTATGGACGTATTCAGGATGGATTTCCCGCATGGCTCGCTTACAACATTCCGACGCCGGATTCCAATAACGTTGATTTAACCATTGGAATCGGAAATGTGGTACGTCCATCGCTGCGTGTATATCCGAATCCGGTGCAAGGTGGCACGGTCCATTTCAGCAGAAATATTTCATTTTCGCTGTATGATGCACAAGGAAAATGGGTGGCAAGAGAATTGAACCGAACGCAGTTTGAAATCGGCCATTTGAACGCCGGGATTTACTTGTTGCGTACGGACGACGGCTACTCGGTTACGTTGATGGTGGAGTAATCCGAAGCAACACTACCACGAACGGAGCAGAAAGAGCATTATCAGGATCAGTTATTTATCTGTAAATTTATCGCCATGAAATACGCTGCCATCGACGCCAAGCTCTTTATTGAGAACCGTAAAAAACACATCGCCCATCTTCCGGAGAAAGCCATCGCTTTCTTTAATAGTAACGACGAGATGCCGCGTAACGGCGATACAAATTTTCTTTTCCGTCAGCAATCCGATTTGTTTTGGTTGACAGGAATCGATCAGGAGCAAACCATACTGGTGCTTGCGCCTAATCATCCAGTGCCCGAATACCGCGAAGCTTTATTTGTTCGGAAAACAAACGAGCACATCGCTGTTTGGGAAGGACATAAATACACCAAAGAAGAGGCCCGCAAGCAATCCGGCATTCAATCCGTTTATTGGGTGGATGATTTCCTGACGGTATTACCGGTGATGATGCACCATTCGTCGTCGGTCTTCATCAATCTCAATGAGAACGATCGATTCGTGACGGATGTTCCTTACCGCGATGAGCGGTTTGCCGCTAAGTTGCGTGAACAGTATCCACATCATACCTACGAACGCTCCGGACCGCTGATGGCGAAGTTACGTGCGATCAAATCGGAAACCGAAATCCAATTGATGCAGATTGCGTGCGATATCACTGATAAAGCATTTCGACGGGTGCTGCATTTCACAAAACCCGGTGTATACGAATACGAAATCGAAGCGGAGATCATTCACGAATTCATCCGTAATCGTGCTACCGGTCATGCTTACACGCCGATTATTGCCAGCGGTGCGAATGCTTGTGTGTTGCATTACAACGACAATAATCAGCCGTGTAACTCAGGCGATGTGATCTTGCTGGACTTCGGCGCGGAGTATGCGAATTATGCAGCCGACTTAAGTCGCAGTATTCCGGTTAGCGGAAAGTTTACCGCTCGCCAACGCGATGTTTACCAGGCGGTCCTGAACGTTATGCGGGCTGCCCGCAAACTCTTGACCATTGGTAATACGATTTCGAAGTATCACGAGGAAGTGGGTCGTATCATGGAAGAACAGCTGATCCATCTCGGATTGCTAAACGCCGAGGAAGTGAAGAAACAGGATCCCAAGGCGCCATTGTATAAAAAGTATTTCATGCACGGCACTTCCCATTTCCTGGGATTAGATGTGCACGACATCGGAAGTCGTTACGAGCCGATGCAAGCCGGTATGGTGTTCACGTGTGAACCCGGAATTTATATTCCGGAAGAAGGATTGGGTATTCGGATTGAGAACGATATCCTCATTACCTCAAAAGGTCCGGTAGACCTGATGGAAAAAATTCCTATTGAGCCGGAAGAGATCGAAGAATTGATGGCGCGCTAAGTGGCGCACTACGATTAGTTCTCGGAATAACCGATTGCATCAGCGCTCTTTGTTCAAGAGCGCATCCCAGCCTTGTGCTTTTAACGGAATGCTGCTGCCCGATTTGGTAATCATGTTAACGCCGAGAGATGCATCCGTCATATGACCAATGATAGAGACATCCACGTGTTCGCGGATCTTTTCATAGTCATCCGGACGGATGGTGAACAGTAATTCGTAGTCTTCCCCGCCGCTCAAGGCGCAGACGGTTGGATCGAGACCGAATTCCCGAGCACGTTCGAACGTTTGCGGATCAATCGGAATTTTATTTTCGTACAATTCGCAGCCGAGACCGGATTGCCGTGCAATATGAAAAATCTCAGAAGCCAGTCCGTCGGATACATCGATCATAGCCGTTGGCGTGACGCCACATTCGCGAAGTTTTTCCACGATATCTTTTCGTGCCTCCGGTTTCAGTTGTCGCTCAAGGATGTAGTCGTTGCCTGCAAGGTCCGGCTGAATAGCTGGATTCTCCAGAAATATCCGCTTCTCGCGTTCTAGAATTTGTAGTCCCAGGTAAGCGCCACCGAGATCACCGGAAACGCACAGCAGGTCTTTGGAGTTAGCGGTGTTACGGTAAACGAGTTCCTCTTTTTTTGCCACGCCGATGGCGGTAATGGAGATGACCAGCCCTGCCCGTGATGAAGTAGTGTCGCCGCCGGCGATATCGACCTGATACTGTTTGCAGGCCATTTGCATGCCGGCGTACAGCTCTTCGAAGGCTTCCAGGGAAAAACGGTTGGATAGTGCCACGCTCACCAGAATTTGTTTAGGGGTGGCGTTCATGGCATAAATATCCGACAAGTTCACGACCACTGATTTGTAACCAAGGTGTTTCAGCGGATGAAAAGTCAGGTCGAAGTGCACCCCTTCTGCCAACATATCGGTACTTACCACCGTAAGTTGACCTTTGGAATCCAGTATAGCAGCATCGTCGCCAATGCCTTTCAAGGTCTCTTCCGAATGGTAAATGGTAACCGATTGCTTTATCTGTTCAATGAGACCGAATTCGCCAAGTTCGCTGAGTTCGGCACGGCCGGAGGTGTTTTCAAACATGGTGCAAAGGTAGGGTTTAGGGAAATGGCAAATCGGGAATCCTTATGCGCTGGTGGCTGAGGCGTGAAAAAAGGATTTTGTTTTCTAGTAAAAGAGTAAAATGGTTTTTAAATCACAATAAATGATCCTCAATAAGAAATGTTGATTATTAATATAATGAATAACGAAATCAACGAGGGGACACGAAAAAACGGGCAACGCTGGACAATTCAATTGGGTAACGTTAGTCGGATTGTATATATATAATTAATTATCAATTATATAAAGGATATTCGTCGCTTGAAGGACATCGAGGGCTGATAGGGACATTTTCGTTAAACTATTCCGTTAAATCTTTGTTAATCAGCCAAAAAGGGGCTTTTTGAGGTTGTCCGACACCGGTTAATTTCGTACCTTTGTCATGGATTTCAAGCTAAAATCGTCTGATTAATGATTACAGTAACTGAACGAGCAAAAGAAAAAGCAATGGAACTGATGCAGAAGGAAAGTCGTCCACAAGACGCTTTTATCCGCGTGGGTGTCGATGGCGGCGGTTGCTCCGGCCTGACGTATAAACTCGAATTCGATGATCAGCTTAAATCGGACGACAAGGTGTTCGAAGACAAAGGCGTTAAGATCGTGTGCGACAAAAAGAGTTTTCTGTACCTGGTTGGTACGGAACTGGATTTCACGGACGGTTTGAACGGAAAGGGTTTTTCCTTCAACAATCCGAATGCATCGCGCACGTGCGGCTGCGGCGAGAGCTTTGCCGTCTGATATTTTTTTTGCCCAACCACAAAGTTTAGAATCAGTCCAAATAAAAGTAAGGGAACCTGAAAAGGTCAACGAGGAATGAGCCAGGATCAAAAAATACTTGACGATCTCGCCACCAGTGAATACAAGTGGGGATTTGTTAGCGATATCGAATCGGATAACGCACCGAAAGGACTGAACGAAGACATCGTCCGTTTCATTTCTGCCAAAAAGAAAGAACCGGAATGGTTGTTGCAATTTCGCCTGAAAGCGTTTCGTCATTGGTTGACGATGGAAGAACCGGTATGGCCGAATGTTCACTATCCGAAAATCGATTTTCAGGATATCATTTACTATTCGGCGCCTAAACCCAAAAAAGAATTATCCAGTCTCGACGAACTCGATCCGGAAATCAAGGCGACGTTCGACAAGCTCGGAATTTCACTGGAAGAGCAGAAGCGACTAGCCGGTGTTGCCGTGGATGCGGTCATTGACAGCGTTTCGGTAAAGACTACCTTCCGTGAAACACTGGCCGAGAAAGGAATTATTTTCTGTTCTTTCTCCGAAGCGGTACACGATTACCCGGAACTGATCCAAAAATATCTCGGATCTGTGGTTCCTTATACCGACAATTATTACGCAGCGCTGAATTGCGCAGTCTTCAGCGACGGATCGTTCTGCTACATACCAAAAGGTGTCCGTTGTCCGATGGAACTCTCCACGTATTTCCGGATCAATGCTTCCGGCACGGGTCAGTTTGAACGCACGTTGATCGTTGCCGACGAAGGATCGTATGTCAGCTACCTCGAGGGTTGCACGGCACCCATGCGGGATGAGAACCAGTTGCACGCTGCAGTCGTGGAGATTTACGCTCACAAAGAGTCGCAGGTGAAATATTCCACTGTGCAGAACTGGTATCCCGGCGATAAGGATGGGAAAGGCGGAATTTACAACTTCGTAACCAAGCGCGGCATTTGTGCCGGAGAGCACGCCAAGATTTCCTGGACACAGGTTGAAACCGGTTCCGCCATCACGTGGAAATACCCAAGTGTGATATTAAAAGGCGATCACTCCATCGGCGAATTCTATTCGGTGGCGGTGACCAACAATATGCAACAAGCGGATACCGGAACGAAGATGATTCATATCGGTAAGAATACCCGCAGCACGATCATCTCGAAAGGTATTTCCGGAGGAAGGAGCCAGAACTCTTACCGTGGTCTGGTGAAGATTGGCAAGAAAGCCGACAAAGCCCGTAATTTCTCGCAGTGTGACTCGTTGTTGTTGGGCGATAAGTGCGGCGCACACACGTTCCCGTATCTCGAAGTACACAATAAAACAGCACGTGTCGAGCACGAAGCAACAACTTCCAAAGTCGGCGAGGATCAGATCTTCTATTGCAATCAACGTGGTATCGCCACAGAAGATGCGGTCGGATTGATTGTAAACGGATATTGCAAAGAAGTGTTCAACCAGTTACCGATGGAGTTCGCTGTGGAAGCACAAAAACTACTGGCGATTTCGTTGGAGGGATCTGTGGGGTGATAAAATTCAAGATTCAAAATTCAACATTCAATATTCAAAATGGAGAGTTTAATAATTTGGATGCTAGATTAAAGAGATTAAAATCATAAAATAACTTCTCAAGTAATATTCACCAATTGCAGTGCCAACGATAGTAAAACTCGAAGAACTTCCTTGTTGGCAATTAGCCAGAAAGCTGACCAATGAATTTTATTCATTGTCTTCGAGCGGGCAGATGTCAAAGGATTATTCACTCAGAGATCAAATGAGAAGATCTGTTGTTTCCATTATGTCTAATGTAGCTGAAGGTTTTGAAAGAAATGGTAACAGAGAATTTATTCAGTTCTGTTACATCGCAAAAGCCTCCGCGGGTGAATTCAGATCACAGCTTTATGTCGCTCACGATATCGGCTATCTTGAAGAAGATCAGTTTTTATTACTAAAGTCCTTGTCAGAAGAAACATCAAGATCAATCGGCGGACGTATACGCTATTTGAAATCTACTACTTTAAAAGGAAGCATGTATCAGGAGGAAGAAGTTGAGTATGAAATTTCATTAGTTCTTCCAACCCAATATGAAACAAAAGAGTAATAAATGATATTCATTCTATCTAAATAAGCAAATTCACTTTTCAACAATTACTCTAATATCATAATCTTAAATATTGAATATTGAATATTGAATATTGAATCAGAAAATCAAAACCTATGTTAACCATAAAAAACCTCCACGCCCGTATCGAAGAAAAAGAAATTCTGCGCGGACTTTCACTTGATATTAAACCGGGAGAAGTCCATGCTATCATGGGACCGAACGGTTCCGGGAAAAGCACGCTTGCTTCGGTGCTGGCGGGTCGCGAAGACTATGAAGTGACGGATGGAACGATCAGTTTTAATAACGAAGATTTGTTGGAGATGTCGCCGGAAGATCGCGCACGAAAAGGACTGTTCCTGGCGTTTCAGTATCCGGTTGAAATTCCGGGGGTGAGCAACGCCAATTTTCTCAAGACTGCTGTCAATGAAATCCGCAAGTCGCGTGGACAGGAAGCGATGGACTCCAAAGATTTCCTCGCGATGATGAAAGAGAAAATGAAATTGGTAGAAATGGACAAAGCGATGACGCAACGTTCGGTCAACGAAGGATTCAGCGGAGGCGAGAAAAAGCGAAACGAGGTGTTCCAGATGGCCATGCTCGAGCCGTCACTTTGTGTACTTGATGAAACAGATTCCGGACTTGATATCGATGCCCTGCGCATCGTGGCCAACGGCGTGAATGCGTTGCGCGATAAAAACCGTTCGTTTGTTGTCATCACGCACTATCAGCGTTTGCTCGACTATATCGTTCCGGATGTCGTGCATGTATTGTATAAAGGAAGAATCGTAAAAACGGGCACCAAAGAACTGGCTCTTGAGCTGGAGGAAAAAGGATACGACTGGATCAAGGAAGAAGTTGAATCTGCTGCTATTTAATATAACGTATTAATCTTTCTGACGGAATGTCAACGGTTACCAACTATACACGCACTTTTGAAGACTTCTCCGGTACGGGATTGTCTAACGATTTTATGCCGGTGCGCAAAGAAGCGTTCAAACGATTCTCTGCGAAAGGATTTCCGACCACGAAAGACGAGGAATGGAAATATACCAACATTGCAGCAGTAGCTGCCGGAGAATTTCGGCCGACGGAATCCACAAACACTGTTTCCCTGGCTGCCATAGATCCATTTCTTCTTGCAGGAACTTCCATTCATCGCCTGGTGTTTATCAACGGTAATTACGTCGAAGCACTTTCCAATGTAAAAGCGTTGCCTGCTGGTGTAATTTTCGGAAAGTTATCCGAAAACCGCACCCATTCTGCAGTAAAAAAACACTTGGCAGCGATTGCCGGAAAATCTTCCGGCGCGATGGTGGATCTTAATACAGCGTTTATCGCCGAGGGCGCTTTTGTTTTTGTTCCGGCCAATGTATGCATCGATGAACCGGTTCACCTACTATTTGTTAATGACACCACTGCACATCCAACGATGGTCTCGCCACGTAATTTGTTTGTAGCAGAAACGGGAGCAAAGGTGCAAATCATCGAGAGTTTTCATTCAATTGGAACGGTCAATCACGGGTTTACCAATGCCGTCACTGAAGTTGTGACGGAGAAAAATGCCTTGTTGGACCTTACGAAAGTTCAACTGGAAAACAGTGCCGCTTATCATATAGGATTCACGGCCGCTCGTCAGCATAGTCAATCCGAATTCCATATTACCACAATCACGCTTGATGGTGCCATTGTGCGGAATAACCTGAATATCCTACTTGCAGAAGAACATTGTACGGCGTATTTGTACGGTTTGTATTGCGTAAACGGGAATCAGCTCGTGGATAATCATTCGCTCGTAGATCATGCAGTGCCAAATTGCCAGAGTAACGAGTTATACAAAGGAATTATCGACGAAAAAGGACAAGGTGTTTTTAACGGAAAGATATTTGTGCGAAAAGACGCGCAGAAAACGAATGCGTACCAGTCGAATAAAAACATCTTGTTGTCGGACGATGCTTCCATGAATACGAAGCCACAGCTTGAAATCTTTGCGGATGATGTGAAATGCTCCCACGGCACAACGACCGGTCAACTGGATGAGGAAGCACTTTTCTATTTACGTTCCCGCGGTATCGGTGAGGACAATGCTAAAGCATTTCTCAATACGGCGTTCGCCGGTGATGTGATTCAAAAAATAGCTTTCGA
>Ga0315906_10007965_pt1 | contig 12757 bp, 14 predicted proteins | sample LakEriMetagenome_4_FD_203526 | JGI IMG/M metagenome (GOLD analysis project Ga0315906, IMG submission 203526) | Freshwater fungal communities from buoy surface, Lake Erie, Ohio, United States - Buoy 2 MA122 | ecosystem: Environmental > Aquatic > Freshwater > Lake > Lake biofilm | place: USA...
TGCTGTCATGTCTCCTAATCCTCCTATCTCACCAAAGCCTAGCACGAAAGCCTGCACAGAGTTCTTCGGCGAGCCGGGGAAAGTTCCTATCGTCCGAATCAAGCCTCCATACAAGATGTATCTGTATGAAGACCCAGAGACGATCAGCGGGATTGCTATCCACGCCAAGTGCGCCGAAAGCCTCATGGAAATCTTTGAGGACTTGCTGGACATCTATCCGACACCAGATTCAAGAAGCGCGGCAGGTATCGACAAGTTCTTCGGAAGCTATGTGAATCGCCCCCAGCGCGGAGGTTCAGAGCCAAGCAAACACGCATGGGCAGCGGCAATAGACCTAGACGCTAATCACAATGGTCTACACACAGTCTGGCCAACAAGATCGCGTATGCCACTACAAGTGATCGAGGTATTCGCGCAGCATGGATGGATTAACCTTGGTGCGGTGATTGGCCGCGATGGAATGCATTTCCAGTTTACCCAATAAAAACATTTGACTTAACCCCTAACTATCGTTAACGATAAAATTATGAGTTGCGGAAATAACACCAGTTCTAGATGCAATCCTTGCGGCCCAAGTGAGGCGGCGTTGAATGAGATTGTAAATCGTGCAGCTTACTATGCTCGCATCGCCGTAGAAGCCGCAGGAGGATCAACGGGCGGCAAAGCACCAACTGGCGGAAATACCTTTGGAGTATTCTACGAAAATGACCAAGTAATGGTAACAGACTACACCATCACAACTGGACGCAACGCAATGTCAGCAGGGCCAATCACAGTAAACCCCGGAGTCACACTAACAGTGCCAGCAGGTAGCACATATACAATCGTATGAGTCTCATCAAAGCAAACGCAGTCCAGATCGGACAATCACCTACAGCAACGCAGAACTTCACGCTGGCAGTCCCATCGTCACCAGACGGCACGATTAAGCTGGCACGGGGAAATGCTGGAGCAACTACGCAGGATGTGCTTAGTGTAGATGCAAGCGGTAATATCAATGGTCTTGTTAAATCTACTGGCAGCACTACCGCTCGTTCGCTTGCAAATCGTTTCGCTGATGTAGTGAATGTAAAAGACTTTGGAGCGGTGGGTAATGGGGTTGCTGATGATTATGCAGCTTTTGTTGCAGCTATAGCAGCGTTGCCAGTTAATGGTGGAAAAATCATTGTTCCAAGCGGAACATATCTTATATCAGCCGCACCAGCACTTGGCTCAAAGTCCATTTATTGGGATATTGATGTTGGCGCAATATTTACTGGAGCAGGAACAGGGTATGGACTGTTTCCTAATATTGCAACAAACTTGGGGAATATAGCGGTTGGCCCTTGGGTTTTAAGCAAAACAACTCAAGCTCCATCTTATGCTGGTGCGGCTGTAAATGCAGCTACATTTGAAATTATAGCACCTGCCGCAGTAACAAATGGAATGTATGTTGGATTGTATGCTGGTGGTCAAGGGAATGCACCTTCAGCAACTAATGATGTATGGGCAGCTAATTTTGTTATTGAATCTAAATCCGGGTCACTTGGCGCATATTTTGGATTGGAGATTGATGTAATTAGTGATTCATTAAATGCAATTACAAGAGGACTTTTAATATCAGGGCATGGAACTCAAGATGCCGATGTCGCTATCGAAATTGATAGGAATCTTGTTATAGGAACAGGAAAATGGTTTTATGGATTAACAACAAAAGTTGTTAAAAACGCTATTCAAATTTTTGATGATGGACATTTGGAGAAAGGTATTTCAATTGGGACAGCATATACAACCAACTTTCAAAAGTCATTATTCAGCGGCCAGCAAATGGAAAACGCTACAGGCAATGCGGCTATTGTTGTTCAGAGGAAAACAGATGCATCGCCATTGGGTGATCTAATAAGATGTGTTAATGCTGCAAATACTGCAATTATTTTCAATGTTGATGCAAGTGGAAATGTTGGTTTAAGTGGATTCTTGAAAGCTGATGGAGACATATGGTCTAAAGGTGGAGCATTAAAAATTACAAATACAAACGAAACAGTAACTTATTTTGATGTTCGTTCAACTGGGATTTTGGCTCCAAATCTGCCAACCTCGTCTATAGGCCTTCCTTCTGGAGCATTATGGGTTGACACTACAGCAAGTAATGTTGTAAAAAGAGTTCCTTAAAATGAATACAACAATACAAGACATAATAGCATTGCAGCTCGGGAAACTTCTTTTGAAAAATATTACAGATGAGTTTGAGAAATCGCAGCTTATTGAAAAGCTAAATAATGTTGTAAAACAAAGTCAGAATCCAGCTACAAGCACACCACTCGACGAAAATGGAATTGAAATAAAATGAGCGCAAACATTAAAGCATCAGTAGACGGAACACAGGCAATCATCGGGGTAGGTGGCGTAGACCAGATGACAGTGAGCAACGCTGGCGTAGTCACGGCAAATAGCTTTGTAGGGGCAATCAGCAATACAAATGTCACAGCAACTGGATCGACTACGGCAAGGACATTGGCTAATAGATTCGCTGATGTGGTCAATGTGTTAGATTTCGGGGCATTTAATGATGGAACAAATGCAGCAGCTACAACAAGTGCTATCCAAGCCGCGATTGATTCAATAGGATCAAAGGGAGGATTGGTATATTTTCCAGCAGGAACATATCTTGTATCCTCTACAATTACAATTTCTAAAAATAAAACATACCTTCAAGGCCAAGGTAATAACTCAATCATTACTCGAAATACTGATTACGGCAATACTTTTGTTTTTACAGGAAATACTACTACAGGAGTAAATCTTTTTGATGTTGGTATTTCTGATATTCAAATTACAAGCACAGCTTTAACTACATCTGGAGCGCATATTAAAACAGATGGGGTTTCGAGAATGACCATAGATAATATCTATATCCAAGATGGATTTATTGGATTTGATTTCGGAGGCTTGGTTGCGTCTAATATTTCAAATATTTATTTAGTTTTTACATCATTATATTCTGGTTCAGTAACTGGAAGAAAATACATGACATTCAGAAATGCTGGAGCAGCATTTGCTAAAAAATCTTCTGGAGATGTATTTGTAACCGATTTCAATCTTCGTGGAAATACATCAAATCAAATTACAGAAATTGGATTGGAAATTATTTCTGCTGATGGAATATGGTTTGAAAACGGACATATTGGAAATACAACTTATTCAAACATTCTATTAAATGCTTCAACAGCAGAAATGTTGAATCTTGTATTTTTCTCTAATGTAATGTCAGATGAAGGAACTTTATATAGTTTGGCATTTGATGGGAATGTTCCATCTATAAATAATTTGATTGAGTTTTCAAATTGCACATTTAAATCTGGTGGCAGTCCATCTTTCTGTGATTATGGAATTATATTCTTAGCAAATTCAACAGTTACAAATGTTAAGTTTACTGGATGCACAGTAACTGAATTTGGCAAAACAGGAGTAACGACATCTGGAGCAAATCATCAAAAGATATATTTCTCAAATTGTAATGTTTTTACAAATGGATCAGATACAACTGCAACATTCCCCGGATATAATTTATTGTCTGGATCAAGATTCATTTCAATTATTGGAGGAAGGTCATCTGGAGTAGATCAATCTTATGGAATACAATTAGGAGGAAGTCATGCCAATATTATTGTTGATTCCGTTGATTTAACTGGCAATGCAACTGATTCAATAAATGGATTCCAAAGTGGCATTATTGTTTCTAATTGCAATATTCAAGGAAACATAAATGTAGCCAGCGCATCCACAATTACTCCACCGCTTGGAGAAAATATTCAATATATTACAGGAACAACAAATATTGATAATATTTCCGCATCAAATGTAGGAAGAATAATTGTATTGAATTTTCAAGGAATTCTTACTGTAAATGATGGAGTTGGAAACATTAAACTAAATGGAAATTTCACAACATCTGTTGATGATACTTTGACTCTTGTATATAATGGAGCCGACTGGGTTGAATTAGCTAGAAGCACGAACTAATGAAAATAGACTACGAAATCGACGGGGATGTAGAAGAGGATATTCCAAAAAAAGAATCTGAAATTAATAAAGAAGGACACGATATTTAATTATGTATATTTATTCTGAAGACAAAACATTGGTGATCGGATGCGTAGAAAACGGGATTGAGATTATGTTCAAGAATCCAATTCCAGTCTGGGCTATTAGAGAAGAGTAATGACCTTTACAATAGAAGGTAACTCTAAAAACAATCAAACAATAGATGGCAATGGCCAAGTATTAGAGGGCAATGATTGTTTGCTTGTAAAGTCTGTTCAAGATCAAAACAAAAACTGGCTTGTTCCAGAAAACATTATAATCAGAAATTTTGTAATCAAAGGTTCTGTTAGAGTTATTGGTCTTGGTATTAATGGTGAGGGAGAACTTGTCAGGGAATCTTCAAAGAGCGAAAACCATACCGAGTATGCCCAATCGGTAGCTCCGAAGAATATCGTTTTTGATAATCTTAAAATAGAAGCAAATGTTAGGACTCCGTTCTATGTAGCTCCCGGCTGCACCAATATCACTCTACAGAATAGTGAATTAACCGGCCATACGGAATCAGTTTCAATTTACTTGTGTTGTGAATCAGCTAATAACACGATCAAAAACAACATTATCAAAACAAAAACCAAAAGAGAAGCTATTGCTGTTGATGGTTCCGCACACAATACAATTCAAAACAATACTTTTCATTTTCTTGATTTCGGAGGAATCTATCTTTATAGGAATCTAGGAGAAGGCGGAACGATTCGCCATCAGACTCCGAGTTTCAATAAAATCATCAACAATACATTCAAATACGATGGTTCTTTGAAATCAAAATTGAATCAACTTGCATTTCCTGCCATTTGGCTTGGATCAAGGTCTGGAGTAATCAAATATTTCTACATGGCTGGATCGAAATTTAAAAATAGGGATACAAGCAAGCCATTTGGTTCTAGCGCAAATCCAAATGATCTTGCATCAAATAACATTATAAAAGGTAATTTGCCAAAAAATATTTGCATTCGTGATTGGCAAGTGAAATAAAACTCTTGCTGGACACATTCAAAACCCTTCTCTCTTGACAATCTTTTCGCTTATCGTAATAACAATATCAACAATCCTACAAACACTATGAGCCTCTGCACACCTTGCACTCCCTGCCCACCATGCGATTCCGAATATCCATTGTTGTGCGAACCGCTAGAAACAACTGCCAATGGGAAACGACTAGTAGTAGAAGACTCTGCTGCTTGTCAGAAGACGATTCAGACTCCAGCAGCACAGCAAGTTTTGAAGACTGATGGTGCTGGTAATCTGACTTGGACGAATGGAGTGAGCGGAACTGTATTGAGAAAGGACTCAACAGGACTCGTGGAGTTTTCTACGCTCAATAGCGTTCTGCAATCTGGCCCAGTTGATCTCGGTAGCCAACCATTGACTACTACTGGATCGGTTTCTGCTGGAGCTATTACAGCAACCTCACTAACATCATCGGGCGCGGCAAGCGTATCATCATTGACTTCTACTAATGCTGTAACAGCAAAGACTGTTGCGATTACTAACCCATCCGCGACAACTGCACTTACCATCAACCAATCTTTGGCTGGCAACGGGGTTGTTATTAACTCAGTTGATGGAACTTCATTGTCAATTCAAAGCACAAATACAAATCCATTAAAAGGTGGATCATTAGATTTTTTCCCTACAACTCTTGGTGAAATGGTATTTGATGGGGCGGGTGATGGCATTTTTGCTTTTAACAACACAAGCGCAGCGGGAACCAAAGCTACTTCTTTTTTAGGAGCTAATGTTGGAATTGGAACATCTGCACCAGTCAATACGCTTCATGTTGCAGGAACAGCAAAAGTTGATGGTGCAGTTACTATTGATGGCGCAGCTACTATTGGTGGCGCAGCTACTATTGGTGGAGTTCCAAAACTAACTGGATTGTCAGTATATGCAAGTAACGCAGCAGCAATTGCTGGTGGTCTTGCAGTAAATAGTATTTATAGAAACGCAACTGGTGATTTGTTTATCGTTTACTAATGCCAGCCGAAGGATCAGTCTTTGATGGATTCACAAGTATCATCGCGCAAGACGCAGATACTCATCCATCATATCTGCCAGAGTTTTATGTAGCCGAGTCGGTAAACCGCACCTTTCGCGGTGGCGTTAATAGGACTCGTCCAAGTATTCGGAATATCCAAATAGTTGCAGGAGATGGGCAGCCAGATTCTATCGTTAACGATATTCATATTGGAAATGTGCAAGGCGCGTATTCATATCGCCGCACAAAATATGAAGCTACTGATGGAATTGTTATCTCTGTATCTGGGACGATCTACTTCTTGCAGATCATCAATAACATTGCCTATGCCTACAAGATAATTGACGGCAACGATCCAGATATGATGCACACATGGTTTGTGCAGGCAGAGGATCGTCTTTATATTCAAAACGGATACCAGAACGCAATTAGCTGGGGAGGTGTTCTTGGAGAGGTTCAAGCTACTACTATCCAGCAAGACTTCTACTGTGAGATTACAGAATTAGGAACAACCGACTTTACATTGATCGGCGCGCCATCAAATACGATAGGCACTACATTCTTTGCAACTGGAACAGCAACAGGAACAGGAAAAGTAAAACTTCCTGCATATCGGTTGAATCCATTCTTAGGCAAGATGCCAATTGGCACGATTATGGAGTATGCCTTTGGGCGAGTATTCGTATCTGACCGATTCAATCGCATCTACGCTTCTGACATTATCTACGGAAATGGATTTACCAATACTCTAAATACCGAGAACTTCACAGAGATCGGATACTGGGCAGAGGGCGGCGCGTTCTCAACTCCATCCATGATGGGGAATATTACAGCAATGAAAGTAATGCCAGACTTGGGTGACAATCTTCGCGGCCAAGGGGCATTGGTTGTTCTTTGCGGGAATGGAGCATTCTCAATGGATGTCAGCATTCCAAGGACTGAGTGGAACACATCGAATATCCAGCGCATTTCTTTACTTGGTCGCGGCTGCGTAAGTCCGAATGTTACTACAGTAAACTCGGAGCTTTGGTTCCGTTCACATGATGGCTGGGCATTCTATTCCAATAGCCAGACAGAATTCTACCGATACTTCTCTATGAGGAAGCTATCGCGGGATGTGAACAAGTGGGTTTCGCGTGATACGCCTTGGCTGAAGCGATTCGCCAGCACGATGTATATCAACAACTATCTGATCAATACCGTGGCTCCTCAAACCAAAAGCACCACGGCTACAAATGGGGTAACAGGATTGCATCGCTATCATCGCGGGATGGTTGTTCTTGATCTTGACCAAGGCTCCGCGCCAAATCCAGACGCCCAGCTTTCATTTAGATGGAATGGAATATGGACTGGGGTGAGGCCTACACAACTCGTATCTGCTTTAATCAACGGAGAGCAACGAGGATTTGTTTTATCGTTTGATAAAGACGACAAGAATAGGCTCTACGAAATTACTGGCGAGCGAGGATCGGACTACGGGCCAAGTGGAACAAGGGAAATTGAATCATTCTTTACTACTGGGAAATACGATTTCAGCAATTCACAACAGACAAATAAATTCCTCCGCAAGAAATTAACTGGTGGAGAAATGTGGATTAGCGAAATACCGGGAGAGGTTACTAGTTCAGTTGAATATCGCTCTGATTCAAATCCATGTTGGAGTGAATTAAAGATTCCAAGCACATACGGATGCCCGCCATGTTCTCCTATCGTTAACGATAATTGTTATCCGCAACGAGGCGGAAATAAATTTAGGAGATATAAATTCATATCTCCAGACCCATCGGATTGTAGCAGTATCTCTGGAATACCCGCAGTAGAAGGAAGCGAATTTCAGATCAAGATCAACCTATCAGGAAACGCTACTGTTGACAGGGTGAGGTTGATGGCAAACATAAAGAACAACGAGGATAGTCCTGTAGGTGATTGTCCAAACGATGAAGATGGATATGAATGTCCAGAATTTTTGTGTTGCCAAGAAAGATATTGGGACTACTCTATCGCATAAATGGATAATCTAACTTCCAGCCCTCAATTGGTATTTCCAAATATTCCAGATGATTTCTGCCCATCTGGTAATTGGACTGAAGTATTTCAAGCATTTGTTGACGAAGTTCTTGTTAATGGAACGATCAATGTCCCCGGCTTGGGTGATGTGACTCCAGCGCAAATTACATTAATTAACGATCAGCTTCAATCGCAACAGAATCAAATTACTGCACTTGATACTCGCGTTGATAATCTTGAGAATAAGCCAACCATTACTGTTAGGAGTGGAACCATTACAGGAGTTCCTACAGCAGACTCTGTTCAGACGGTTACATTCGCATCTCTTCCAAGCGCAACCTATGGAGTATCAATAACTCCAATTTGTGGAGCATCCATTGGAGCATCTGCTACGCCTCTATTTTCTTTGAATTCTGGAAGCAAGACCACAACAGGATTTAGCATTCGTGTAGAAAACAATATTTCACAAATCACAAGTATTGATTGGATGGCAGTCCATACTTCGTGAAAATAATACGCCATCAAAACCAATAATAATACTATGACACCTCTTAAAGGAACTGATCCTAAACTCGTCAGCGGTGGTTCTTCCACTCGCGGAACTATTCGTGAAGGCATGGGCAATATGCCTAACCTTGGAGCCAAGAAGCCAACTCCATTCTCCAGCAAACCACTTCCAACTGTTGGCAAAATGGTCACACAGTTTGGTGGCCCCCAATAATTATCGTTAACGATAATGGCTGATACCCTCGACGAGATGGTAGAAGTCGTTAAGGGCTTCGTTGGTGATAGCGGTGTCTGTTCATACGACAGAGCCGTTAAAGCTGTAAACCAAGCACGGCGACTTCTATGGAATAAGCGAGCATGGACTACTCAAGAAGAGTATGTCCAAATCTGCTGTGTGAACGATTGCTTCACACTTCCATCAAGATACGAGCAAATCAAACTTGCTTGGATCGGCAATCGGCCTGCATCTCTGGCTGACGAATGGTTCAATGCAACCGATTCTTATGCGCTCCACGCCGACAATTCATGCCATAGGGGAATTGTTGAGGTAGGTGGACTCCATGTTCTCTTCCGAGATTATACCACGCATCCATACCAAATCGGGGTAATGGCAGAGGAGGCTGAAGACATCGGCATAGAGTTAATGTTTGATGCCCAAGACCAGTATGACACCTACCATAAGGTTAAGGTTACTATTGATAATCCTCCAACGCTTGCTAAATCCGGCCTACTTGTAAAAGGGATTCGCGGAGTAACCAAGCCAGTAACTAAAGGTAGGATTCGGGTATATGCCTACGATACGGCATTGGAAGCAAAGACCCTCATTGCCATCTATCAACCTAACGATGCACACCCTACATTCCGTAGGTTCAAGGCTCCAAGAACCTGCGAATGCATTACGCTTTACGCATCCAAGAAATACTTTGATCTAACCGATCCAAAGGACTTGATGGAATTTAATGCGGACGCAATGATCTATGCTGTTCTTGCGTTGAACTCGCGTGAGAATCGTAAGGCGCAAGAGTTCTTGACCAATTTATCAATGGCTGTGCAAGAGCAAGAGAAGGAGATGGAGGGAACAGAAATTCCGACTGCCGCTCCGCTCCGTATAGCAAACTTCCAGCGTCCCGATAATTTAGTTGGGAATTATCTTGGCTCACCGAGTGCAGATGATTACTTCTATTACCCATGACTATCACAATTAAAGATAGGATTGAAGCAAAGGAATACGAGGGCTACGGAGACCCAGAAGATATATTGAATTTGTGCGATGTGGAACTCATGAAGTTGCCACCAGTAGAATGTCCTCTGACGCACAGGTTCACGCCGGGAATGTATATCAGAGAGATATTCATGCCAAAGGGTTCGATTGTTACTAGTCTACTCCACCTAACTACACATCCATTCTTTATCATGAAGGGTGATGTCAATGTCTACTACCCCGGCCTGCCAGTAGAGCGATATATTGCACCATATACTGGAGTGACAAAAGCAGGAACGCGAAGACTTTTGTTCAACAACGAAGATACTGTTTGGATCACTTGCCATATAACTGATCTAACAGACCCAGACGAAATCATGGAGAGCATTACATCGAATGATTTCAACCCACTTATTGACAACACGAATCCTCGCGTAAATACTTGGAGGAACAATTTACAACCTAGCCTACCGCAATGATCCACATACCAATTGAGCAACGATATGATAAGAGCAGGCAGATGTTCCATAGTGGAGCATGGGTTGCCGCTGGAACGATTATCTCTGTTGGTGCTGCTGCCGCTGGAACTGCGATGTCAACATCGGCGGCAAATAAAGCTGCTGCCGCTACTGGCGCGGCTGGCAAGAAAATGGATCAACGGATGCAAGAAGCGCAGCAAAGACTCGTAGGTCAGCTTGGTCAGATTCAAGCACCGCAATGGAATATTGCTAGAGATATTAAAGATGCTGGGAAAATAACAGATTACAATCTTGCAGAGTTAGAGCAAATTTTTCCCGGCGCGAAAACATCACGCGAGATTGCTGGTCAGACCGCAATCGCTTATCAGAAGGGTGAAATTCCAAAAGATATGCGTGACTCAATCATGCGTAGTGTTGCTGAACTAGGCGGGGCTGGATTCGCTCCACAGCAAGCAGGGCAAGTCGGAGGATTCCAAGCAGCACAAGGATTACTTTCAAGACAATTAGGACTGCAATCAGTTCAACTATCTCAACTAGGAAATCAAATCTCCCAAAGCTGGCAAGCTATCGCTGGATCATTTATTGAATCACCGCTTCAAGTTGGTCAAGCTCGATTGGGATACGAGAAAGCTGCCGCTGATATTCAGTTGGCTAAAGCTCAAGCTGAAGCTGGCATGGCGGTTGATGTTGCTAGGGGAGCATACGGAACTGCGGTAGATACGATTGGGTCTAAATTGGCCGCAAACCAAGCATTGGCTAGTGGAATTACCTCTACTGGTCAGGCATTGGGTGGAGGAATTAGCGGATATGGTGCTGCATTGGGAGCAGCAAAAGCAGCAGGAACTGGATCAACCGCACTAACCAGCCAAGGATTCTATAGGGATGAAATTGGGGCGGCAAATGTTATGGGCGTTGCTCCAAAACAATTATCATATCAGAAGCCAACTGGCGGATTCCTTGGATTTGGAGGGAAAGAAGGAGGATTCTATTACAATCCTAGTGGTCAATACGGAAGAGAGAACATTCCAAAGAGCGCATTCGGGGCAATGTTTGGAGCATTCGGAAGTTAATTTATGAGCATCGCTGAAATGATAACGCAGGGGACGAAGCAGCAGTCGCAAAACTGGTCTGTCTTGTCAGAGAATCTTGGTCGCCTCGGTCAGCAGGTTGGTCAGCAACTAGCCATGCGCGAGTATCAGAAGCAAGCTGCCGAAGCGTTGCCAGCGATGCAAGCTGCCTACAAGAGTGCGATGGACGATGTTGCCGCTGGTGAGGTGGCTACAGGCTACCAGAAATTCATTGATGCCCAACTGCAATTTGGCACATCGCAGAATCCTTTTATCGCAGACGCAGCCAATAATGTCGGAGGAGGATTTACTAATTTCGTAAAGGTTCTTGAGAGCCAGAAGCAACGCCAAGCTCAGTATGGTGGTGGTGTTGGTGGCCCATCTGGTCTAGATAGACTGCGTGGCGGAGGGACAATTGTTGAACCAGCATCGCTTCCTGTTTTGTCGGCTCAAGAAACATCGCCAGAACAAGCAATAGCAAGTTATGAAGATCAAACTAGGTATGGCGCACCAACAGTTGACATGGAAGAAGAGCCATACGATACCGATTTGCGCGAGGCTCAGATCGCAGAACAAATACAAAACAATCCAGATTTAACACAAGAGCAAAAACAATTTGTTCCACAGGTATTGCAATTCCAAAAACTTGATCCAGCCCAAAAAGCAGAGGAATTAAATCAATCGACAACAGAAACAGTTGATACTGGATTTGAAAGAGTGAAAGTAGCTGGACTAGAAAAGATATATCCAAATCTTACTGGTGAACTTGGGATTCCACAAGTAGGAACAATAACCAAGATTAAAGAAACCATAGCGACATCTGACGCTCCGGGTTCAAAGATCAACTATACATATACACCAGTAGAAAAAGAAGTTGGAGAGTCTCTGTATAACCACAACATGGAGACATACAAAACAATGGGTAAGGCAGTTAATAAAATGCTTAACCAAGCTCCCATTGATTCCAAAGAAAAGTTCGTTAATCTTTTTGAAAAGAATGGCGGAATAGAAAATGCAGTTGTATCTCCAACAACTGATCCAGAAGTATTTAATCTATTCTTCAATGGGAATGAAAAGGATCAATACGAGATAACATCAAAGCAAGCTGAAGACCTTACTGTTGTTCAAAACATTCCAGCTACTGGTGGCTCTGGAATTCGATTTATTGGGACTCCTAAAGCTCCCATCGAAGCCGCGCCTGCTGCTGGCGGACTCCCCGCAGTCCAAGCCCAAGCCCCCGCTCCCGCCGCTCCAGAGATTCCAGAAGAAGCCGCTGGTCTGCAACAGATCGTTGCTCAAGGCCAAGCCGCAAAAGCAGGCGAGCAAGCTAAGGTTACCGAGAAGAGAATCAAAGATATTGATACACAGATTAAGCAATTGTCATCGACATACATCCAAGGTTCTCGCGTTGGTGGAGGAATGCTTCCCGGTGGATACG
>Ga0315906_10007967_pt1 | contig 12756 bp, 6 predicted proteins | sample LakEriMetagenome_4_FD_203526 | JGI IMG/M metagenome (GOLD analysis project Ga0315906, IMG submission 203526) | Freshwater fungal communities from buoy surface, Lake Erie, Ohio, United States - Buoy 2 MA122 | ecosystem: Environmental > Aquatic > Freshwater > Lake > Lake biofilm | place: USA: Lake...
TCAATTGGGAAGACATGTCAGATTTATCGGAGGTAATTCCGTTATTGACTCGCATGTATCCAAATGGCGCTGCAGATGTTAATCATTTTCACGCATCTGGAGGAATGGCATTCGTAATCAGAACTTTATTAGAAAATGGTTTGTTGCACGAGGATGTAATGACAATTGTTGGTAAAGGTCTTAATCGTTACACCCAGGAACCAAAAATTAATTACCACGAATTAATTTGGACAGATGGACCAATAGCAAGTTTGAATGAAAGCATTGTTCGACCTGCAACTAATCCTTTTTCAAATAATGGTGGCATTAAAATTCTAAAGGGTAACATTGGAAGATCGGTAATTAAAACCGCAGCTGTTGCTGAAGAAAATTTCATTATTGAAGCTCACGCAATTGTATTTGATGAACAACTAGATTTAATTTCAGCCTTTAAGCGAGGTGAATTGGAAAAAGATTTCATTGCTGTTATTCCATTTCAAGGGCCTAAACAAAATGGGATGCCTGAATTACATCAGTTAACCCCTACCCTAACCGTTTTACAAAAACGAGGTTTTAAAGTTGCTTTGGTAACAGATGGCAGAATGTCAGGTGCTTCGGGTAAAGTTCCTGCCGCCATTCACATGGTTCCAGAAGCAAAAGACGGAGGTGCAATTGGCAAAATAAAAACAGGAGATTTAATTCGCTTGAATGCACACACAGGTCAATTGGATTGTTTAGTCGAGGATTTCTTAAGTCGACCAGCAAGAAGCAAAGAAATGAATCAACAAGGATTCGGAAGAGAATTATTTAACAACCTGCGTCAACAAGTAACCACGAGTGAGGAGGGCGCATCATTTTTAATTTAGTCATGATTCAAAACGGAATTGAAAAGATCCTAAAAAATAATCCAGTTATTCCAGTTGCAACTATTCGAGATAAAGAAGAGTTGGAGACAATTTTGGATAAAATTCTAAAAGCAAATATTCAATGCATTGAAGTAACGCTGCGAACTGACTTTGCTTTTCAAGCGTTAGAATTAATTAAAGCAAAAAATTTACCGAATTTTGATTTGGGCGTTGGAACAATTACGCGTGCGGATCAAATTTCCAAAGTTCAAGAAATTGGAGTGGATTTTATTGTATCACCTGGGCTGACACCAAAATTAGCTCAACATCTCAAACAATCAAGTATTGCTTTCATTCCGGGAGTTTCAACCGCTAGTGATATTATGAAAGGAATGGAAGAAGATTTTCGCTTTTTCAAATTCTTTCCCGCTAATCTTTTCGGTGGAATTCAAGCAATAAAAACATACGGGCAGTTATTTCCTCACATTTCCTTCTGCCCTACTGGTGGTATCTCTGAGGAAACTCATCAAGAATATCTGAACGAATCGAACATCCTTTCAGTTGGTGGTTCATGGATGTTGAAGTGATCAAACCCTCTAATTAATTCAATAAACAAGTTTCCTCAAAGAATTAAAAAGAAATAATTCAAAAAAAAGAGGTTGCTATTTTCATAACAACCCCTTTTCCTTTGTCAAACTAAAAATTACTCAACTATTACACGATTAGTTGTTTTTCCATTGTTGGAATAAACTACCATCGTGTATACTCCTTTGTTCAAATCATGAACATTAATACTTAAAGATTTTGAATTTGCCGTTACCACTTTAACTTGCTTACCAAGTATATCGATTAACTCAACTTGATTAATTACAAATTCTGAAGTTACCTTGAATTGCTCATTAGTCGGGTTTGGTGAAATTGAAATGGCCATCTCGTTCTCAATTAATGAACCAGTAGCACAAGCAACACAACTTCCAAAACAAACTACAGGCAACATTGCATCCGCTGTAACTACAAAATATCTATTGAAGAAACCATCATTTATTGTATCAACACATGATTCGCCTCCTAAAAACTCTTCTTGAGCATTCCAGCCATCAATAGTATATTTATACTGGATTGGACCTTCGCTTAACGGCAGTGTTACTTCCCATATTCCATTACCTGCATTTGTCATTGGATTACATGTTCCACACCAGCTATTAAATGATCCATTTAAATATACACCATTTGCAATTGTACCTGTGTATGTAGACATATCAACTTTAAACGTAATATTTGGATCTGCAACAACAATTGGTTGGGCTCTTTCGTAGATAAATCTCCACCAACCGATACCAAAATTTATATCTGCGGTTAAGGTATTATTATTGTTAGAAAGAGTAACTTGATAGGTTATAGATGTAGGAGCATTTGCTGGATTTGTTAACTCTCCTCCATTATATACTTTCGATAAACCAATATGAGCACCCACACCCAAAGTTGTTAATTCTCCTGTTGCTGAGTTATAACTGTAGGTATAAGGAGCATTTGTTGTTCCATCATGCGGTGCAACAGGCGAACCACAACTGTCTGGGGTTGCTCCTTGCCATGCCTCCAACCAAGTGCTTCCATCCATGAAATGAGTCATTGCTCCATTGGCCTCAAATTTAATTGAATCATCAAACAAACAAGATCTTGTTGCAACATCGGCAATTGAATTAGACCACCATGAGCCATTTCCTTGAGAAGGACCAACGGTTAGCGAACCAGCCTCAGGTTTCAACTTCCAAGTACCAACTAACTCAGGTGAAACAGTTAAACATGGATCACAACTATTGAAACAAACCGCTGGCAAAGTTATGTCTGAGATAAATTGAAGGTAGCGATTATAATTTGTATCATTGTTAGGATCAATACACGATTCTGTTCCAGTAAAAGATTCTTGATCCATCCAACCATCTATCGTAAACAAATATTCAATTGAGCCTGCTGGAATCGGCAAAGTGGTTTGCCAAATTCCATTTCCTTGGTCTATCAATGGATTACAATTTCCACACCAACCATTAAATGTTCCATTAACGTATACCCCTGTCCCAATCGTTCCAGTATAATTTGACATATTCACCCGAAATGTAACATTTGGATTTGCCATTGACCATACGGTTGATTTCACATAAGTATAGTGCCACCATCCAGGACCAAAATTGATATCAACATTCATTGTATCATTGTCGGATGAAAATGATACCAAATATGTTATGGACGATGCCGCACTATCTGGACTAGTAATTTCACCGATATTTGTAACTTTAGCTAATCCCAGATGTGCACCAATACCATTAATCGTTAATTCGCCCGTTGCACTATCATAAATATATGAGAAAGGTGCGTTAGTTGTTCCATCATGCGGAGCAACTGGCGTTCCACAACCATCAGCACTTGCTCCTTGCCATAATTCCACCCATGTGTTTCCATCCATGTAATGCGACATTCCACCACCGGCATCAAAAGTTATTGAATCGTCGAAAAGACAAGATCTAGTAGCTACATCGGCCATCGAATTTGACCACCAACTGTAATCTCCTTGAGCTGGACCTACTGCTAATGCTCCACTATTTGGCGCTAATCTCCACGTTCCAATTAATGGATTCGAAATGGTAGGACAAAGATCACAGCTATTAAAGCATACTGCTGGCAATGTAACATCTGACGTAAACTGAAGATATCTATTGAAATATGGATCTTGCACTGGATCTATACATGACTCTGTTCCTATGAATTGCTCCTGATCATTCCAGTCATCGATAGTAAATTTATATTCAATATTTCCTGCTGGAATTGGAATTGTTGCTTGCCAAACTCCATTCCCAGAGTTTGCAAGCGGATTACAATTACCACACCAACCATTAAAAGATCCACTTACATATACTCCTGTCGTTATGGTACCCGTATAGTTGCTCATATTGACTCTGAATGTAACATTCGGATTTGGCATTGACCAAGCACTTGTTTTCACATAAGTATAGTGCCACCATCCAGGACCAAAATTGATATCAACATTCATTGTATCAGTGTCGGATGAAAATGACACCAAATATGTTATGGACGATACCGCACTATCTGGACTAGTAATTTCACCGATATTTGTAACTTTAGCTAATCCCAGATGTGCACCTACACCATTAACAGTCAATTCTCCTGTAGTAGAATTGTAGGAATAAGTATAAGGAGCATTTGTAGTTCCATCATGCGGAGCAACTGGTGTTCCACAACCGTCAGTACTTGCCCCTTGCCATAATTCCACCCATGTGTTTCCATCCATGTAATGCGACATTCCACCACCGGCATCAAAAGTTATTGAATCGTCAAACAAACATGACCTAGTCGCGACATCGGCCATCGAATTTGACCACCAACTGTAATCTCCCTGAGCTGGACCTACTGCTAGAGCTCCTGTATTGGGCGCGAGTCTCCAGGTTCCTGTAATTTGAGCATTTGCATTTAAAGCTATCAATACAAGTGCTGTGAATAAGTAGATTTTTTTCATAGTAAATAGTTTTAAAGTATAAATATAGTATTTTTTACAATAAGTAACAAAATTATAGTTTAATTGTTTTTATATTCAAATTTCTTTTCCAAATTTCCTACTCGAATTGTAAAAAAACCGTCTTCGACAATGAAGTTTCCATCTTTGCCCACAAATTTCAAGTCGCTTTTAGAAATATAGAATTTACATTTACTACTTCCATTTGCAGGAATTTCAATTTTTTGAAAGCCTTTCAAAGACTTTCCATTCGGTATCAAACTTGCATAATCATCACTTACATATAATTGGACGACTTCTTTACAAGGGATTTTGGAATTGTTAGATAACTCAACTGTAATTTCTAAGGAATCTTTACCGATGAGTTCATTTTTATTTAATATTAAACTTTCGTATTTGACATTGCTGTAATTTAGGCCAAAACCAAAATCCCATTCAGGATCGTATGCATTGAATTGTCCACTTTTACTTCGATCCACACTAGCTGGATGATCGTAAAACTCAATCACTCCATCATATTTCGGATATGTGTAGGGAAGTTTACCGCTGAAATTTCTTTTGCCATAAATTAAATCAACCAATGCTTCTGCACCAAAGTCTCCGGGTAAATAAGCCTGAATAATTGCATTCGCATCGTCCACGATGTCATGAATTATTCTAGGTCTAGCCTCTAATAATACCAAAATGACTTTCTTTTCTTCAGCAGAAGCAATTCGTGCCAATTCCATTTGTTCGTTCGATAAATTCAAGGAACGAATATCACCCGGCTTTTCAGTCGATGGTAATTCTCCAAGACAAAGAACTACAACATCACACATTTTAACTTTCTGTTTGTAATCATCCAAATTCTTGAAACGTGTATTTTCGAAATCTTTTTCAAGAAATAGCTCAGAACCTGGCGCATACAAACAATTTGATTTTCCAATCTCTTTTTCAAAAGCTTCTCTTACATTCAGGCAATTTTTTGTATTGTAAGTTGTATCAACTCCCTGCCAAGTATGTGTCCAAGCACCATTTAAGAATATCAAATTATTTGCTGTCGGACCTGCGACAAGAACCTTTTGATTCGGGCTTAAAGGCAATGTGTTATTCTCATTCTTCAATAATGTTATTGACTCGAGCGAAGCTTCTTTTGACTTATTTTTGAATTCCTGACTTGCAAACTTCGTATATTGCTCTTGATTTGGGAGAGGTTCAGAATACAGACCAACTCTCGACTTAACCAAAAGAATTCTTCGAACGGCATCATTCAACCTTTCCTCTGATATTTTTCCTTCTTTCACTGCTTGAATCATGATTTCGCAGTATTCCTTGTATTGTGGACTCAGCGGAACCATACTCATATCCACACCTGCATTAAATGCTTGAATGTAAGCCTCAGATAAAGTTGGGGCAGTGCGATGAACCGAATGAATCATGATGAAATCTTCCCAATCCGATACAGCAAAACCTTCAAATCCCCAGTTATTTTTGAGTGTTTTTGTAATTAATTTATGATTTAGATGTCCCGGTATACCGTTCACAGCACCACTATTAATCATGACTGTCAAAGCCCCGTGTTCAACAGCCTTTTTAAAAGATGGCAGATAAAGCTCCTTCATGTATTTTTCGGGAATCCATGCTGGTGTGCGATCTCGACCGCTTAAAGAACCACTGTATCCAACGAAATGTTTCATACAAGAAGCCACGTGAAACTTATCTGGATTTTTACCGCCTTGATAACCATCAATTATAGCAGCTCCCATTGTTGATGCAAGGTATGGATCCTCGCCAAAGGTTTCAAAAGTTCTTGACCAAAGTGGTTGTCTTCCCAAATCCAAAACCGGCGAAAAATTCCATGGAATACCGGAAGCTCGAGTTTCGTAGGCTGTTATTTCACCAAATTCCTTAGCTAAATTCGGATTCCAGGTTGCTGCCAAACCAATCTCTTGTGGAAATAAAGTTGCTCCAACGGTGTAATTTATTCCGTGAATTGCATCGATACCATAAATAATTGGATTCTTCGTTTTACCAGCAAGATACGGTGCGTGTACAGATTTAAGTATCCCTTTCCACTCTTCCAAAGTAAACGTATGCGAACCAACATTCAATACAGAGCCAACTTTGTATTTGAAAATTGCTTCATTTAATTTATTCGTATCTACAATTGCAGGGCTAACAGGAACTCCTTTTTCGTCTGTTTTTAGAATAACATCCAAGGTAATTTGACACGTTTGACCTACTTTTTCCTCCAAGGACATTTCTGCAATACGATCATTTATTGCCTTATATTCTGAAGTCTTTATGGTTGAAGAAACATACTCGGCATTTTTACAGGCAGCAAAAATTCCAACTATCAAAATAGTTAAATAGAATTTTATTGATTTAAAAGTCCCTAAGCTCATTATTATTGGAATACACGAACGTAATCTACATACATTTTCTGAGGGAAGATTGTTGTTCCATCAGGATTTCCAGGCCAATTGCCACCAACTGCCATATTGAAAATCAAAAAGAACTTTTCTTGAAAAGCACTCATATTTGCAGGAGAAATATCGACTGTTTTATATGTTACATTATCCAACAACCACGTAATGGAATTTTGATTCCAAACTATTGAAAAGACATGAAATTCATCCGCAAACTTACCCGAAGGCAATGTTTTACTACCTCCAAATTGTGCATGTGTTCCATTCTCATTCCAATGCACCGTTCCGTGAACCGTTCTATCCCTGTCTCCAGAACCTCCGATCATTTCCATGATATCTATTTCTCCACAAGTTGGCCAACTTACCGAACTTATATTGTCCCCCAACATCCAGAATGCAGGCCAAATTCCTTGACCATAAGGTAAAGCAGCACGAATATCAATTCGTCCATACTTCCAAGATTTGATTCCCTGAGTCTTCAATCGTGTTGAAGTATATTGCTGCGCATTGAATGTTTCTTCTTTCGCAGTTATTTCCAGGTAACCATTGTTTACAGAATGATTCTGATTGGTATAGTATTGAAGTTCATTATTACCCCAACCTCCACTTCCTGTTCCGATGTCAAAAGTCCAATCGGGAGAAAGACTTGTCCCATTGAATTCATCGTCCCATACCAATGACAGACCAGAATAAGTTAAAGGAGATGTATAACCTGTTGTGGGTGCTCCTGACGTACCACTTGTCACGTTCACGACTACAGTATCTGTTCTAGAAATGTAATCCGTGTAAGAAGTATTTGCAAGTGTTCTAACAACATAGGTTCCTGAGACCGAGCAAGTATAATTTGCTATTCCACTATTTGATTCAATTGTTGTTGAGTCATTTCCACGGATAAAGGTAAACGTATAAAAATTAGCGTTGTCAGCAGTTGCTTGAACGTTTATTTCTGAACCATTCACATTAATTGCCGTAACTAAATTTGTTGGCAGCACAATTGCAGGTGGCTCTGGTTTTTCACAAGAAAACAATCCGACAAGAACAATTAAAAAAAGATGCATTTTGTTCATATTAATTCGTTTAAAGACTTTTTAATTTAAGATACCAATGAAGACCTCCAGCATGATGCTTATATTGGAGAAACATTGTTGTATCTGAAATCTCAATGATTTTATATGTTTTTACCCCCGTATAAAATCCAATAAAAGCATTGTTTGAAATTGTAATTGTTGTATCAGCTCCTTCTGCTAAATTCCAAGATTCGTCTAGTTGATTCAAATAAGGCGCTGTAAAATCTCCAAGATTTTGATATGAATCTGGGAATGATGCAGCCAATGAATTATGTATATATACATTTCCGTTATTCACCATATCAAATTTAAATGCATTTAAATGAAATACATACTGATCATCATAGAGACCGCAGCCTGGCTTTTCATTGGCGCCGGCCGCCCACCATTCAGGGACATTTCCAAGAGGACTGATTGGATCAGGACCAACTCCAAAGTGCCCTGAACTCAATGAGTCAATTACCCATGTTTTAAATCCTGGGCCGTTAACACCACCAGTCAAAAACGTATAAATTGGATTATTTAATAAACCTAAATTGTCTTGAGCTATAGTCACTTGCTGCGTGGTACTTTTACTTCCACCCGATGCGAATACAGTTAACTTCACCGAATAAGTTCCAGCATATGGATAGGGACAAGAAACATTCGCTCCTTTAGACGTTGTTCCATTTCCAAAATCCCATACACATTGAATATTTGGATTATTTGCTGAAAAGTCTATGATATTGGCGTTACTAGCGGACTCAGTAAATGTAAATGATGCATCCGAAATTGTAGGCGGAGGGCCAAGTTTAGGTTCTTCTTTTTTACAAGCGAATAAAACTAGTAAAAACGCAAATGGTAGTAGTAAGTTAGATTTCATATTTTAAAAATTTAATATCCTGAGTTTTGAGGCCAAGATCCTCCAGCTAAATCAATTTCTACTTGTGGAATAGGGAAAACTTCGTGTTTACCAGGAATAAATCCTTGAATAAAATCTGCCGCTTGACCCGTTCGCACCAAATCAAAGAAACGTAATCCCTCACCAGAAAGTTCAAAGCGTCTTTCTTTGTAAATTACATTTATTGAATTAACAGCTAATCCAGGAACTCCAGCTCTAACGCGCACTTGATTAACTAGCTGTTGTGCTTTTGAAGAATTACCAGTTTGATAATGCGCTTCTGCTGCCATCAACAAAACATCGGCATATCGCATAACTCTATAATTTACAGGACTTGTAAGATCATTATCAGGTAAACCAATTTCTCCTTGTCGTTTAATGTATTTGTTATTATAGTATCCCGTATGTCCTCCTGCACCTTGCGCATAGGTAATTGAGGCTGCATCAGGCTGAGCCGTGATGAATGCTTCGATATCTAAGATTGTTGCACCTCTTCTCGGGTCGATTGAACTAAATGCGTCATACAAAGCTTGTGTTGGTAAATTATAACTGTTCCCATCTCCATAAACAGGACCATTATACTGACGAATACCTTGAAAACCAACTGCTGCATTTCCTTCTAAACAGATTAAACAGCCATAACTTCCGCCTTCCAAACCTGTATACTGAACATCAAAGATAGTTTCTGAATTATTTTCATTGGCAACAGAAAACAGATCATTGTAGTTTGGAATCAAACTATAACTTCCAGAATTGATTACCTCATCAAAGGTCGAAGCTGCTTCTGAAAATTTGTTTTGATACAAATAAACCTTACCTAAAAATGCCAATGCAGCTCCTTTGGTCGCTCTTCCTTTTTGCGATGCCATTGGATTTAGTACTTGCGCAGCTTCCGAAAAATCTTTTTCAATTTGGGCGTATACCTCAGCTTTTGGTGAACGAGGAATTTGAAGCGCTTCTTCAATTCCGATTCGTTTATCAATAATTAATGGAACATCTCCGAAGTACTTTACCAATTCAAAATAATAGTAGGCTCTCAAAAACTTAGCTTCGGCGATTATATGATCCTTACCAACAAAATCAATATTATCCTTGTTCTCAAGAATGTAGTTCGCTCGTGTTATTCCGGTATAATTCCAACGTAAAACATTTCTCAATTCATTATTCACACCACCGTGGGTCATGTTATCTATTTGATGAAGGCCCTGTGAGTCGTTAACACTTTCACCACCTGCGATGGCATTATCAGAAGCTATTTCACCAATCCAAAGTGTCATAAACGAACCTTGTAGCATATCATATGCTCCGGTCAACGCTCGATCGTAATCCTCAGGAGATTGAAAAAAATTCTCAACATCTTGCGAATAAGGTGGATCAACCGTTAGAAATTTCTTACAGCCGAAATTAAGTCCAACAGAAATTATTAATATTCCGAAATAAATTATTCTTCTCATCGTTTAAAATTTTAATTGTACTCCACCCATAATATTCTTCGCCTGTGGATAGAAACCATAATCAACTCCTGCTGAAAGCGCATTAGGCGAGCTTATATCTGGATCAAATCCTTGGTATCTTGTGAGTGTTAATAGATTATTTCCTGCCAAATAGAATCGTAAAGATTCCACTTTAATCTTTCTAAGAATTTTCCCAGGAATCGTATACCCGATTTGAATATTTTTCAAACGGGCAAAAGAACCATCTTCAACAAAATAAGAGGAAAAGATATTATTTCGCGTAGCTTCGGTCGTTAAACGCGGATGTTCATTTGTTGAGCCCGGTCCAGTCCAACGATCTATCACATAACCTAATTGATTAGCATAAGGTTGCTGACGCTCGAAATTTCGGATGATTTCTTGACCAATGGCAGAATAGATCATCGCAGAAATATCAAAACCTTTGTATTTCATATTTAAAGAGAAACCGAAAGTAAAATCAGGGATTGGAGAGCCCAATTTGGTTTTATCTGAATCATCATTGAAATTAATGACTCCATCTCCGTTTTGGTCAACAAAAATTAAATCACCTGGTTTTGCACCATCTTGAACAACTGTAGCGTTATCAATCTCCTCTTGCGTTTGATAAACTCCTGCTGTCTCGTATCCAAAGAAATAGCCAATTTCATATCCTTCCTGAAAACGCGTTGCCACATCTCCCCCAACGCTAAAGGCAGCGCCTGGGATGTAATCAATTCCAGTTGGAACTTTTGTCACCTTATTCGTAAGTGTCGTTACATTGAAATTGACATCCGCAGAAAAGTCTTTAACTTTTTTCAAATGGTAAGCAAGTTCAAACTCAAGACCTTTGTTAGAAACATTTCCTGCATTGATAATTGGCGGATATCCCCCCGGACCATAGGATCCAAGAATAGCTGTAACATCAGGCTGGAATAATAAATCAAAGGTATTCTTAATAAAATAATTGGTAGTAAAATCAAGTTTCTTCCAAAATGTTAGATCCAAACCGACATTGAATTGTCGCGTAGTTTCCCACTTTAAATCCGGATTAGATGGACGACCAATCGCAACGCCCTGAGTAATTAAATCATCAAAAACATAAACTCCTTCACCATTCAATAAACCACGATAAGCAAAGTTTGGAATTTGATCGTTTCCTGAAATACCATAACTCAAACGAACCTTTGCGTAATCAATGAATTTGATTTTATAAAAAGACTCATCAGAAAGAATCCAACCTGCCGAAACAGTTGGAAAAAACCCATAGCGACTATTTGGACCAAATTTACTTGAGCCATCGCGTCTGAGAATCGTAGAAAAAAGATATCTGTCTTTCAAACTATATTCAGCTCTCAAGAATGCAGAAACTAGTCGTTCTTTAAATTCCCAAGAGCTAACATTATTGAGATAACCTCCTTGAGCCGTGTTGGCAGAAATGTCAGCATAGTCAATCGAATTATTCGGAATTCCAAAAGCAGTGCCATTTAGCGAACTTCCTTTGCGTTGAAATATGGAAGCACCAGCAGTTCCTTTTATTTTGTGAATTGAATCAAAAGTGCGTTCATAATTAAAGTAACCCTCATAGGTCAAATCAACAAATGTGGAACGTTCTTCATAAACAGCAGCGCCTCTTTCAATTTCAGTTCCTGGGGCGATTTCAACAGTTGGAGATTCTAATTCCTCGTTAATTGCTGTATTTGCATATTTTCCATTTCCATACCATACAAGTGGAGAAAACACTTTTGCATCCACGATCGCAGCATTATAATTGATTCGATTTGTGAATGATAAATGATCGTTAAATTCATAAATGAACTCTTCTTTACCAACTATTTTATTTGCCGTATTCCAATTATATTGGTTTTGCATTTGAGCAATTGGATTGATTATATCACTAACCTCTTCCAGGTAAGAAAATTGTCCATTCGGTTTTTTAATCGGAACGTTCGGAAATGCATTTATCGTATTATAAAGAACAGAACCTATTCCATTTTCAGGTAATGTGCTTCGCGCATCATTTGAATAAAGAAGAACTGAATTTAATTTTATTTTCGAGGACAAATCGGTACTGAAATTCAAGCGGGCATTGTAACGAGAAAAATTTGCTTTTGGACCACCTACAATTCCATCCTGTGAGAGATAGCCCATACCGATCGAATATCTGGTATTTAATGTTCCACCGTTGATACTTAAATTGTGACTTTGCATCGGTGCTGATTGAAAAACCGAATCTTGCCATGAGGTACCTTCGCCAAGGTTTGTATTATTGAAAGGCATTGGTTGTCCGCTCAATCCGAACATTTCATTTTTAATTACTGCATATTCTGTAGCATTCAATAAATCGAGTTTGCGAGAAGTTTGTTGAACACCATAAAATGCATTGTATTCAATTTGCGGTTTGCTGTTTAAACTCCCTTTTTTTGTTTCAACGATAATAACTCCATTTGCTGCACGAACTCCATATATACCTGCTGTTGCATCTTTTAATACATTGATCGATTTGATATCAGATGGATTGAGCGCATTTAAACCTTCAGAATCATAAACAATACCATCAACCAAAATTAAAGGATCATTATCGCCAAAAGTTGAAAGCC
>Ga0315906_10007968_pt1 | contig 12755 bp, 12 predicted proteins | sample LakEriMetagenome_4_FD_203526 | JGI IMG/M metagenome (GOLD analysis project Ga0315906, IMG submission 203526) | Freshwater fungal communities from buoy surface, Lake Erie, Ohio, United States - Buoy 2 MA122 | ecosystem: Environmental > Aquatic > Freshwater > Lake > Lake biofilm | place: USA...
CTCATTATGGTCGTTTACAATTCTGCTTTTTATCCTGATAAAGCTGGATAGTTACCGGATGTATATTCTCCGCTAAACAGCCGGAGTGAAATTCAGCTGCAGGTAACTCATTATAATGTAGGTTGCCCCTTTCTGCTTCAGCATATAGCGGTTAGCCGTATCCGAAATTTTAAGAAGACGAGCTTCATCGGCATTTAGCTTATTGATCATTGCAATGAGTTCACTGCTCTGATTAACCGGAAAACCAATCTGATTCTTCACCAGCGCTTTTGCCTCCAGAAATTTATCATAGCGTGGACCAAAAAAAACAGGTTTGCCATAAACAGCTGCTTCGAGCGTATTATGAATTCCGGCACCAAATCCTCCGCCCACATACGTGTATTGTCCGAAGCGGTAGAGTCTTGAAAGCATGCCGATATTATCAATGACCAGCACTCTTTTATCTTTTAAACTTTCTGCATCAGATTTTGAATAAAATGCAGCCATTGTGCCAAATCGTCGCGAGATATCGGTGAGATGTGCTTCAGTAAGTTCGTGCGGTGCAATTACCATTCGCAAGCCGGGAATTGCATGCATCGTTTCCAGCAGTAATGATTCATCGGCCGGCCAGGTACTTCCTGCAACCATTACATTTCCGGAAGTATTGCAAAACGCATCCAGCAAGGGCAGATCAGCCACTGTATTTTTATTCTCCCAAACACGATCAAAACGTGTATCACCGGCAACAGTAACACGTGCAATGTCATATTTGTAAAGGAGGCTTAGACTATCCTGATCCTGTACAAACAAATGATCGTAGCGCATCAGCATTCGCCTAAAAAACTTTCCGTAAAACCTGAAGAATATCTGCGAAGGTCTGAAGATGGCAGAAATGCAATAGAACGGGATTTTCCGTTTCTGCAACTCGCGGCTATAAAAATGCCAGAACTCATACTTCACAAAAATGACAAGCCTGGGATTGAGCAAGGAAACAAAACGTCTGCTATTTTCCGGAGTATCCAGGGGAAGATAGAAGACCGCATCGGCCAGCTTAGTTTCTTTTAAAACATTATAACCCGACGGTGAAAAAAAAGTCAGGACAATCCTGTGATCCGGATAATTCTTGCGCAACTCCTCGAGAACGGCCCGGCCCTGTTCAAATTCGCCGAGCGAGGCACAATGCATCCAGATTACCGGTCCGGGAACGGATGCCAGCTTCTGGCGCATATTCTCTTCCCAGCCAATCCGGCCTTTGATCCAACGCGCAGCTTTTTCATTGAAGTTGGCGGCCAGTCGGATAAAACAGCTGTACAAAAATATCCCTGCCAGGTAGAGTAATTCCATCAGCGCCGGCGGCTCAATAAGTATAAAACTTGTCGGGAGCCTCTTTGTATAACGGCATCATCCAGCCAACACGACCACCGAGCAGAATATCTAGACGGCTGCCTTTGTCTTCTTCCATCATATCGCTGAAATTGTAATCGCGGCGATTTTGCGTAAAGCCTTCCACCACCTCCAACGCAATGAAAAAGTTAATCAGACGGGTATTTCCGGTGTACCAGTAACCAGCCATTTGCTTGAACATCAGACCATTAGTAAGGCGGTCATACCCTTTCAAATATTCATCCTGCAAAGCGGGAACGGCATTTTTCTTATCCTGAATGGCAATTTTATGCTGTATAAAACCGGCACCGGCCTGCACAAAAAAGCCGCAGTTCGGATTTGGTTTCTTCACCGGAAACAGTCTTCCATAGGAAGCAGAAATATAATATCCTCTTTCAAAGGTGCGGATATCCGCATAAAGGCCATCGCTACCTATAATGAATCCCTTTTCGGTGGTAAGATTGCTATAAAGGTTGGGCTCCTTGATATTTTCTCCAAAAATGAAATTTCCCTCGGCGCTGATGTACCATTTCTTCTTGTTCTTGAAGATGAAACTGATACCGAGGTTACTGTTATTGCCAAAGCGGTCGGCCATATCTCCGGCTGGCACCTGATAGCCATAGGAAGGAACGATGAGGACCATAGAAATGGAAGAATCGCGGACACTGACCTGTGAACTGGCGGGAAGGAAGGCTGCCATTACCAGCAGTAGGGTCACTAAATATTTCGGCTGTAACACGGCCCGAAGTTAGGAATTCTGTTGGTTCGTGAACCACCCGGCCCGGCCCTTAAAAGTCGTATCTTTGCACTCTGTAAAACCGTCGCTGACTTGTTATTAAAACCAGCCATGAACGACGTCTGCAAACTATGGAAACAGTAAAGAAACTTCCGATGGTTGACCTGATGGGTCAGTACCATAAAATCAAAGATGAAATCGACCAGGCTATCCACAATGTGGTAATTTCTTCCGCCTATATCAACGGACCGGAAGTAAAATCATTTGCAAAAGAGCTGGAAGAATACCTGCAGGTAAAGCATGTTATCCCTTGTGCTAACGGTACGGATGCGTTGCAGATAGCCATGATGGCATTGAACTTTCAACCCGGCGATGAAGTAATCACTGCAAACTTTACGTATGTTGCTACTGCGGAAGTAATTGCTTTGCTGAAACTGAAACCGGTTTTGGTGGATGTTGATCCTGCCACGATGACAATTGACTGCGATGCCATTGAGCGAGCTATTACACCAAAGACAGTCGCAATTGTTCCCGTACATCTTTTCGGTCAGTGTGCCGATATGCAGCGGGTGATGGATATTGCCAAGAAACATAAACTCGCGGTGATTGAAGATACTGCACAGGCAATTGGCGCTGATTTTAAAATGAGCGATGGTAAAATGCATAAAGCCGGAACGATTGGAACAATCGGAACCACCAGCTTTTTCCCGAGTAAAAACCTTGGTTGCATGGGTGATGGCGGAGCGATTTTCACGAATGATGATAACCATGCTGCAAGAATGCGCATGATTGTAAATCACGGACAGGGCGCCCTTTATCATCATGATGAAATCGGTGTCAACTCACGTCTCGACAGTATGCAGGCGGCTATCCTGCGCGTAAAACTTCGTCACCTGAACGAATATTGCGAAGCGCGTCAGTCGGCAGCAGCTTATTACGACAAAGCATTTGCCAATCACCCCAAAGTGAAAATCCCTGTTCGCATGTCTGGAAGTACGCATGTGTTTCACCAGTACACACTCACATTAAGTGGAGTAGATCGTGCTGGATTAAGGGCGCATCTGGAACAGAAAGGGATTCCTTCCATGATCTACTATCCTATTCCGCTACACCTGCAGAAAGCGTATGCGGATCCGCGGTATAAGGCCGGCGACTTCCCTGTTACTGAGGCACTTTGTGCCAACGTAATTTCCCTGCCGATGCATACCGAATTGAAGAAAGATGATTTGCAATACATTGTAGAATCTGTACTTGAATACATCGGCTCCTGATCTGAAACAAACAACGCTCCGGAGAGTATAAAGGGCACAAGTTTTAAAACAACCAACAATTATGAATATTGCAGTAGTAGGAACAGGTTATGTAGGACTCGTTACCGGCACCTGTTTTGCTGAAATGGGAAACCACGTAATTTGCGTTGATATCGATAGTAAAAAGGTAGAGCGCATGAAAAACGGCGAGATCCCTATTTACGAACCTCATCTGGATGTATTATTCGAACGTAACATCCGTCAGGGTCGTCTTGAGTTCACTACTCAGCTGGAAGACGCCATTAAAACAGCGGAAGTTATTTTTCTGGCATTGCCTACTCCTCCGGGTGAGGATGGGTCGGCTGATTTATCCTACGTGCTTGGTGTTGCGGCGCAACTTGGCAATCTCATCAGTGAATATAAAATCGTTGTCAATAAAAGTACCGTTCCGGTAGGCACTGCGGAGAAAGTTCGGGACGCTGTAGCGAAAAACTGCAAAGTGGAATTTGATGTGATTTCAAATCCGGAATTCCTGCGTGAAGGATTTGCAGTTGATGATTTCATGAAGCCTGACCGCGTAGTTATCGGAACACGTTCGGAGCGAGCAAAAAAAGTAATGAATGATCTGTATGCTCCTTTTGTACGTCAGGGCAACCCGATCTATTTCATGGATGAGCGTTCAGCTGAACTTACCAAGTATGCGGCGAATGCTTTCCTTGCTACGAAGATCACCTTCATGAATGAGATAGCAAACCTCTGTGAAAAAGTAGGTGCTAACGTGGATGCTATCCGCATCGGAATAGGATCTGATACGCGTATCGGTAAGCGATTCCTCTTTGCCGGAATTGGTTATGGCGGAAGTTGTTTTCCAAAAGATGTTCAGGCGTTATACCGCACTTCACAGGATTACAACTATGATTTCAAGATTCTGAATTCTGTTATGGATGTTAACGAGAAACAAAAAGTTACGCTCGTTGATAAAGTGAAAAAATATTTTGACGGAAACCTTGCAGGCAAACATTTCGCATTGTGGGGACTTGCTTTTAAACCGGATACAGATGACATCCGTGAAGCACCTGCTCTGTACATCATCCGCGAATTACTTGCAGCAGGAGCGACTGTAAGCGCATTTGATCCAGAAGCAATGGCTAATGTAAAAAAGACCATTGGCGATGTGATTACTTATGCTGCTGACCCCTATGAAACTTTGAAGAATGCAGATGCATTACTCATCGCCACTGAATGGTCATTATTCCGTACTCCTGAATTTGATAAAATCAAAAACACGCTTAAAAACAAAGTCATTTTCGATGGTCGTAACCTGTATGACCTGCAGCGTATGGCTGAGTTAGGATTTTACTACAGCAGTGTAGGACGTGAAATTGTACAGCCCGGTGTTCCAGCATTCTCCTGATTTTAACTCTTATGCCAGATAAGCGCATTCTCATTACCGGAGCAGCCGGATTTTTAGGTTCACATCTCTGCGATCGTTTTATCCGTGAAGGATATAAGGTTGTCGGCATGGACAATCTCATCACGGGCGACCTTCGCAATATCGAACATTTAATGTCGCTGGCAGAATTTGAATTCTATCACCACGACGTAAGTAAATATGTGCATGTGTCCGGTCCGCTCGACTATATTTTACACTTCGCATCTCCGGCCAGTCCCATCGATTATCTGAAGATTCCGATCCAAACGCTGAAAGTGGGAAGTTTGGGAACACACAATCTTCTCGGACTTGCGAAAGATAAGAAAGCCCGTATGCTTATTGCATCCACCAGCGAAGTGTATGGCGACCCAACGGTACATCCGCAGAATGAAGATTACTGGGGCAATGTAAATCCTATTGGACCGCGCGGCGTTTATGATGAAGCAAAGCGATTCCAGGAAGCGATTACAATGGCTTACCATACTTACCACGGACTGGAGACACGCATTGTGCGCATCTTTAATACATACGGTCCGCGCATGCGACTGAATGACGGACGAGTATTGCCGGCATTTATCGGACAGGCTTTACGGGGTGAAGACTTAACCATCTTTGGTGATGGCACACAAACTCGTTCCTTTTGTTACGTGGATGATCTCGTAGAAGGAATCTACCGTCTCCTTTTCAGCGACTATGCATATCCGGTAAACATTGGTAATCCATCAGAAATTACTATTGCACAATTTGCGGAAGAGATTATCAAACTTACCGGTACAAACCAAAAAGTAATTTACAAGCCACTACCGCAGGATGATCCCAAGCAAAGGCAACCGGATATTACCAGAGCGCGGCAGTTACTCAACTGGGAACCTAAAATCTCCCGCGAAGAAGGATTAAAACTCACTTATGATTACTTCCGCTCCTTACCGCAGGAAGAACTATATAAAACTGCACACCGGTTCGACTAATTGCTTCAGGCAAAAATAAATTACTGCCAGGTAACAATGAATTACAAAGCACATCCCAGCGCCTTTATTGATGAAGGTTGTGAAATTGGTGAAGGAACCAGTATCTGGCATTTCTCGCATATCATGCCGAATTGCAAAATCGGTCGCAACTGTAACATCGGGCAGAACGTGGTGATTTCACCTGAGGTGATCCTTGGCAACAATGTCAAAGTGCAGAACAATGTTTCGATCTATACCGGAGTGATTTGCGAAGACGATGTTTTTCTGGGCCCCAGCATGGTATTTACGAATGTTATCAATCCACGCAGTGCGGTAAACAGAAAAAATCAATACCTAAAAACTGTTGTAAAAACAGGCGCATCCATCGGTGCCAACGCCACTATAGTTTGCGGACATGACATCGGAAGATTCGCTTTTATCGGAGCTGGTGCGGTAGTAACGAAAAATGTTCCTGACTATGCACTTGTAATTGGCAATCCTGCCCGTCAGACAGGATGGATGAGTGAGTACGGACACAAATTAAAATTTAGCAGTGAAGGCCTAGCAACCTGCCCTGAAAGCGGAGAAAAGTACCAGCTTAAAAATAACAGCGTAACCAAAATCAGCGCATGACCAACTATAACGATCGCAAATTACGTTTTGCAGTTGCCGGCAGCGGCCACATCGGGAAACGTCATGCCGAAATGATTCGCCGCAATCCGGAAGCTGAACTGGTTGCCATGTGCGATACCTTGCCTGCTGAAAAGCTGAATCTTGGCGACTACAGCGATGTTCCTTTTTACGCATCACTGGAAACCATGCTGAGTAGCGTCCCTGACATTGATGTAGTTTGCGTGTGTACACCCAACGGATTACATGCAAGTCATTCGCTTACCGCATTGGAACATCGCATGCATGTAGTTTGTGAGAAGCCCATGGCCATTACAAAAGCCGATTGTGAAAAGATAATTTACAAAGCACTGCAGGTATCCCGCCATGTTTTCGGAGTAATGCAGAACCGTTATAGTCCGCCCAGCATCTGGCTGAAAGAAGTAGTAGAAAAAAAACAGCTTGGTGATATTTACATGGTGCAGCTCAACTGCTTCTGGAACCGTGACGAACGGTATTACACCGGCAAAAACTGGAAAGGCAGCAGCGATCTCGACGGCGGCACTTTGTTTACGCAGTTTAGTCACTTCATCGACATCATGTATTGGGTGTTTGGTGACATCACCGATATTCAGGGAGCATTTGCCGATTTCAGCCATAAAGATCTCACCGCATTTGAAGATTCAGGAATTGTGAATTTCAAATTTATAAATGGTGGCGGAATGGGCTCTGTCAATTACAGCACGTCAGTTTGGGACCGCAACCTTGAAAGCAGTATCACAGTGATCGGAAGCAAAGGAAGCGTGAAAGTTGGTGGTCAGTACATGAATGAAGTGGAATACTGCCACATTCAGGACTATCAGATGCCGGAACTTCCACCTGCAAGTCCGGCAAACGATTACGGCTACTATAAAGGTTCGGCAGCGAACCACCATTACATCATTGAAAATGTAATCGACACTTTAAAAGGTCGCACCACAATGACTACCAACGCGCTGGAAGGGCTGAAAGTAGTAGAGATCATTGAGCGCATCTATGCACTCAGGAAATTACAAAAACCGGAAATAAAATTCAACAATGTATAACGAGTTAATAAACAGACAGCGCAAACTGGCAGTAATCGGATTAGGCTATGTAGGGTTACCTATAGCACTTGAATTTGCCAGAAAAATCTCTGTCATTGGGTTCGACATTAATGCGGAGCGTGTGAAAATGATGCAGAACAATATCGATCCCAGCGGAGAACTTGACGGTGCTGCCTTTGAGAACTGTGACATCACGTTTACTGATTCGTTGGAAGTATTAAAAGAGGCGAATTTTTTCATCGTCGCCGTCCCAACTCCTATCGACGACCACAAACTTCCGGATCTGAAGCCTTTGCTGGGTGCGACATCCACAATCGGTAAAGTACTTAAGAAAGGTGATTATGTTGTTTATGAGAGTACAGTATATCCGGGTTGTACCGAAGAAGATTGTATTCCGGTACTTGAAGAAATCAGCGGACTAAAATTCAGGGAAGATTTCAAAGCCGGTTATTCACCTGAGCGAATCAATCCGGGCGATAAAGAACATACACTGCCTAACATCACCAAAGTTGTGAGTGGCTGTGACGCTGAATCACTCGAAGAAATATCCAAAGTGTATGAGATCGTAGTGAAAGCCGGAGTATGGAAAGCATCCTCAATTAAAGTTGCTGAAGCTGCCAAGATCATTGAGAATACCCAGCGTGATGTAAATATTGCGTTGATGAATGAGTTGTCGATTATCTTCAACAAGATGGGTATTAATACCTATGAAGTGCTGGAAGCTGCAGGAACTAAATGGAACTTCCTGAAGTTTACTCCGGGACTTGTTGGCGGACATTGCATTGGTGTGGACCCTTACTATCTCACCTATAAAGCGCAGGAACTGGGTTATCATTCGCAGGTAATTAACTCGGGGCGATATGTCAATGATTCGATGGGATTTTATGTTGCCAAACAAACCGTCAAAAAGCTGATTGCACAGGGTAAAGACCTTAGTAAATCGAAAGTGCTGGTGATGGGTGCTACCTTCAAAGAAGACGTGGAAGATATCCGCAATTCAAAAGTTGCCGATGTGGTAAACGAGTTTCGTTCTTACGGAGTAAATGTAGATATCATTGATCCCCGCGCTGACAGTCATGAGCTGAAAGAAGAATACGGATTCGAATTAACCACAACTCCTACCAATGATTATGATGCGATTGTGGCGGCAGTGAATCACAAGGAATACAAAGTATATACGGAAGCTGATCTTGCCAAAATGATGAAAGCACCCGGACTGGTCATCGACCTGAAAGGAATGTATCGCGGCAAAATCAAAAACATTCAATACTGGAGTTTATAAAATATGAGTGTAGTATCCCCGAAACTAATTTTGGTAACCGGCGGAACCGGCTATATCGGATCGCATACGGTTGTAGAATTACAACAACGGGGATATAAAGTATTGATTGCCGACAACCTCAGCAATTCACATATTGATGTACTTGAAAGGATTGAAAAGATCACTGGTATTCATCCGCACTTTGTTAAAGTTGATCTGACCGACAAAGACGCCACAAGACAACTTTTTACGGATTACCCGGTGGAAGCGGTTATTCATTTTGCGGCACTGAAAGCAGTTGGAGAAAGTGTAGAGAAGCCGCTGGAATACTACCGCAACAATCTCGATTCACTTTTAAACCTGCTGGAACTATGTCGCGAGTACCAGATTAAAAACTTTGTTTTCAGCAGCTCCTGTTCGGTTTACGGTAACACTTCCGCGCTCCCGATTGATGAAAACACACCGTTACAGGAAGCACAATCACCTTACGCGAATACCAAGAAGATCGGTGAAGACATCCTGCGTGATACCGCTAAAGTGAGCAACCTGAACATAACTGCTTTGCGCTATTTCAATCCCGTGGGCGCGCACAGTTCGGCGCTTATAGGAGAGTTGCCCTTGGGGACTCCGCTCAACCTATTTCCGGTGGTAATGCAAACTGCAGCCGGCAAACGTGATAAAATGCTGGTATTTGGCAATGATTATGATACTCCGGACGGAAGCTGTATCCGTGACTATATTCATGTGATGGATGTTGCCGCGGCGCACGTTGCTGCGATTGACCGCATGACAAAGGGACAACAAAAATCACGTTACGAATTATTCAATATTGGTACTGGAACAGGATTATCCGTTCTGGAAATCATCCATGCCTTTGAACGTGTGACCGGTGAAAAAGTGAAGCATGAAATCACCGGTCGTCGTGAAGGTGACGTAGTGAAAATATATGCCGACACTTCGCTTGCCAACCGTGAGCTTGGCTGGAAAGCAACACGCACACTCGACGACATGATTCACTCCGCCTGGAAATGGGAGCAGCAATTATAAAACAGCTTTAAGCAAAACAACCTGTTATGAACCAAACCATTCTTGTAACCGGGGGAGCCGGCTTCATCGGCTCCCATGTCATTCGCCGATTCATCAAAAAATATCCGCAGTATACGCTGGTTAATCTGGATAAACTCACCTATGCAGGAAACCTCCACAACCTGAGCGATGTTGAGAGCGCGACAAATTACAAGTTTGTGAAAGGCGATATCAATGATGCTGACTTACTCAAATCACTTTTTAATCAATATCAGTTTAGCGGAGTGATTCACCTTGCTGCTGAGTCGCATGTTGACCGCAGTATCAATTCTCCAACGGAATTTATCCATACCAATATTGTGGGCACTGTAACATTACTGAACGCAGCGCGTGAAGCATGGCATGGCAAGATGGAAGGCAAGCGATTTTATCATGTTAGCACAGACGAAGTTTATGGTTCACTTGGTGAAACGGGATATTTCACAGAGGATACACGTTACGACCCACGCAGTCCCTACAGCGCTTCAAAAGCAAGCAGCGATCACCTCGTACGTGCCTATCACCATACCTATGGATTGCCCATCGTGATCAGCAACTGCTCCAACAATTATGGATCCCACCAGTTTCCGGAAAAACTGATTCCGCTGGCTATCCACAACCTTGTCCACTTTCGCCCGGTACCTATTTACGGGAAGGGAGAAAATATTCGTGACTGGCTGTTTGTAGTGGACCACGGCGGTGCGATTGATAAAATCTATCACGAAGGTAAAAACGGTGAAACTTACAATGTAGGCGGACACAATGAATGGAAGAACATTGATCTGATTCATCTGCTCTGTGACATCCTGGATCGAAAGCTTAATCGCGCGCAGGGTTCCAGCGCCAAGCTCATAACGTTTGTTAAGGACCGTGCAGGACATGATATGCGTTATGCCATCGACTCCACCAAGCTACAGCGGGAACTCGGATGGAACCCCTCCCTTCAATTTGAAGAAGGCCTGGAACGAACCGTAGAATGGTATCTGGCGAATCAGGAATGGGTGAATGAAGTCACCAGCGGTGAATACCAGCATTACTATGAAAAACAATACCAACTTCGCTGAACTGCAATCTCAATCCGCTGATAATAAATTAAATTTGCAAATAGTCTTTCCGTATGAAACCTGATTCAATTTTTTCTAAAGCCTATAACCCAAAACCATTGGGGAATTCTTCAGTGCTGGTAACCGGCGGTGCAGGATTCATTGGAAGCAATATTGTAACTTATCTTTTGGAACATGGTGTTGGGAAGGTTCGTGTACTGGATAATCTTAGTAATGGATTCCGGCGTAATCTGGATCCGTTCATGGACCATCCCGCTTTTGAATTCATGGAAGGCGATATCACCAACCCGGATGATTGCGCAAGAGCCTGCGCAGGAATGGATGTACTCACGCATCAAGCTGCTCTGGGATCCGTTCCACGATCCATTAAGAATCCGGTAGCCACCAGCGATGCCAATACCACCGGCTACCTAAACGTATTAATCGCTGCGCGTGATGCAGGTATTAAACGAATTGTATACGCAAGTTCGAGTTCAGTTTACGGTGACAATACCGACTCGCCGAAAGTGGAAGAACGCACCGGCAATCCGCTCTCCCCTTACGCGGTTTCAAAAATCACGAATGAGTTATACGCATCGGTATTTGCGATGCACTACCAGATGGAATTAATTGGTTTACGCTACTTCAATGTTTATGGCCCAAACCAGGATCCCAATGGACCGTATGCTGCGGCGATACCTTTATTTATGAACGCTTTGATGTTTGGAAAGCAGGCGATCATTTATGGAGATGGTGAACAAACCCGTGATTTTACTTTTGTTGAAAATGCGGTGCAAGCCAATATTCTTGCGCTATTTACTGAAAACAAGGAAGCACTCAATAAAGTTTACAATGTTGCTGTTGGCGAAAGTATTTCCGTAAACAAACTTTACGAAACACTGGCTGGTTCAACCGGTTCATCCCTGCAACCGGTTTACTATCCGGAACGAAAGGGAGATATCCGGAACTCACTGGCCGACATCTCCAAAGCAAAAAAATTGCTGGGCTACGATCCCCGCTATTTTCTGAAGGACGGTCTGCAAATTACAGTAGACTGGTTCCGGAACGCATTCACCCATGCTTAAATCGCTGCGGAATATCTTTAAGAGTGAACCGGAGAAAATTCTGCCGGATCTCTCTCAGATTGGTGTGGATATGCATTCGCACCTGATTCCCGGCATTGATGACGGAGCCAAAACGCTAGAGGAGAGTGTGGAGTTAATCCGCTTCATGCACAACCTGGGTTACACCAAACTCATTACAACGCCGCATATCATGAGTGATTATTTCCGCAATACGCCGGAGATAATCATGGAGGGACTTGACACTGTTCGTGCAGCAATAAAAGCAGAAAATATTCCTGTTGAAATTGAAGCCGCCGCCGAATATTATATTGACGATGGTTTTATTCAGAAGCTGGAAGAAGAAAAGCTACTGACCATCGGTAAAAACAATTATTTACTGGTTGAAGTAAGTTATATCAATCCTCCCGACAATGTTCGGGATGTATTATTCCGTGCGCAGGTGTTAGGATATAAACCTATACTCGCACATCCAGAGCGCTATCCGTTTTGGTACCGCACTTTTGAAGAATATCAGGCGTTTCGGGATATGGGTGTTTTGCTTCAGATTAATCTCAATTCTGTAAGCGGCTATTACGGCCCCGATGCCAAACGCATTGCGGAAAAACTGATTGATAACAATATGGTAGATCTTGTCGGATCTGATCTGCACCACATGAAACATGCTGCTTCACTCGAACGAGTGCTTTATGAAAAATATTTACCGAAACTCCTCGCCAGTTACCTGCTGAATCAGGAGCTATAAAATTATTCAGTAATTTGTCTGCGTTAGTTTAATTAACCTCTGTGTTTTTTTCTCAGTGACACTTCGTGAACCTCTGTGCAACCTCTCATTGATCACCATAGCTTTAGCGAAGGTGATGCGCTACTCTGCGAACCTCTG
>Ga0315906_10007969_pt1 | contig 12755 bp, 8 predicted proteins | sample LakEriMetagenome_4_FD_203526 | JGI IMG/M metagenome (GOLD analysis project Ga0315906, IMG submission 203526) | Freshwater fungal communities from buoy surface, Lake Erie, Ohio, United States - Buoy 2 MA122 | ecosystem: Environmental > Aquatic > Freshwater > Lake > Lake biofilm | place: USA: Lake...
CTCGTAACTACAGGAAATGATCAAAACTATAAAGATGCATCATTTGCACAACTTTTTTATGCCGATTATCAGTATCAAAAGAAATTTTTTGAAAAGTTTAATTTAACTGCCGGTACCACTGCAAATGTTGGTTCTGTGAAAAGTTGGGTTTTCCAAGATCATGTATCACAAAATTATTCGACATATGCTCAAATAGAATCAAACTTCAGGAAACTCGATCTAATAGCAGGGATGAGACTCGAGTATTACCAATTGGATAATATGAAATTGGATTCCAGATATGAATACTTGGATTCACTGTTTATTCCGGTTTATCCTGTATTTAGAATGGGTGCGCATTATGCAATTAACAAAGCATCTCACATGAGAATGTCTTTTGGTCAAGGAATTCGATTCCCTTCAATAGCTGAGCGATTCGTATCAACATCTGTTGGTGGCTTGGTAATTTTTAAAAATCCAAATTTACAGCCCGAAAAAGGATGGTCGGGAGAGCTAGGATATAAACAAATTGTTAAAATTGGAAAAGAATGGAAAGGTTATGCGGATGTTGCCGTATTTATAAATGAATACAGTAACATGACTGAATTTGCATTTGGCGCATATGACCCCTTGACGGGAAACAGATTAAATTGGTTAGGTTATGGTGCAACAACTGCCGAAGATTCGATGATTTGGAATAATTTGGTTGCGCAAGGAGTTACATTAACTCAATGTATAGGCTTTAGAGCCACTAATGCTGAAAAAGCACGAATTTCCGGTTTTGAATTTGCTTTTAATAGTCAAGGGAAAATCGGTCCAATTGAACTAACTTCTTTAATAGGTTATACTTATATGAATCCTATCAGTTTGAATTCAGATCCGATATACAAACAGACTTTTTCCGATTCAACTACAAATATTCTTAAATATCGCTTCCGACATATGGCCAAAGCGGATATTCAATTAGGATATAAGAATTTTGAATTAGGTCTTTCTACTCGCTATAATAGTTGGATGGGAAATATAGATCGGATTTTCGAAGAAAAAATTGTCACACAAGAAATATTGCCTGGACTAAAAAAATATAGACAACTAAATCAGAAAGGAGCATTTGTTCTTGACATTAGACTTGCCTATTCGATAAAAAAACATTACCGAATCAATTTCATTATTAACAATTTATTGAACGCCGAATATGCATCAAGACCTGGAGATATTCAGCCGCCAAGAAATTTCATTTTGCAATTACAATTTAATTTTTAGTGAAAAATTTATTGCCACTCAAAGTTTGTATTAAGAAAAATCTACTAATATTGAACATTAAACCATGTTTATGAAAGGGAAGATTATATTCTCATGCATTTTCTTTATGCCATTATTCGTTTTCGCCCAAGTGAAAGGAACCATAGTTGATAGACTAAATAATACCCCCTTGATCGGAGCAAAATTAATAGCCTCTGATGGAAACAAAACTTTATCAGATTATGAAGGTAAATTTGAATTGAATTGCACAAAGTTTCCTGTTACAATTGTCGTCAGTTTACTTCAATATGTTACCGAAACAATTAAAGTCGAAAATCCTGGAGAAATTACCATAAAATTAGGTGAGCCTGAAAAAAATTTAGACCTAGTTGTAGTTTCTGCAGGACGAAGAAAGCAAGCGATTGAAGAAGTTCCTGTTTCGATGGAAATCATCAAACCACAATTAATAGATAACAAAGGTATTACTGATTTGGAACAAGCCGTTGATCAAACCCCTGGTGTTTTTACCATGGATGGGCAAGTGAGCATTCGTGGTGGTTCTGGGTTTGCATATGGGGCAGGAAGTCGCGTTTTATTACTATGGAATGGAATGCCACTACTTTCTGGTTATGCTGGTGATACACAATGGAACGCTATCCCGATGGAGCAAGCATCTCAAATTGAAGTTATGAAAGGTGCTTCTTCCGTTTTATATGGAAGCGGGGCATTAAATGGTGTAATAGCGCTCTCTGAAAAGGAACCAGGTCTGAAACCAGAAACAAAAGTTAAAGTAATGGGTGGTTTCTACGATAACCCACCTAGAGCATCATTAAAATGGTGGTCAAAATCCCCAATGTTTCAGCAAATTGAAGCATATCGCGGACAAATGTTCAAAAAAACTGGTTATACCATATCCACTACCTTATTTCATAATGATGGTTATCGACAAGGCGAAACGGAATATCGCGGTCGAGTGAGCGGAACCGTTTACTTATTGCCCCAAAAAATTAATCGATTAAAAGCTGGAATTGGGTATAACTTCCAGATGCAGAAAACTGGTAATTTTTTAATCTGGCAAAGCGATTCTTCCGGATATGTTCCAAGTGGTGGAGCTGATACAAGTATGGTTGAATCTACTTTGACTTACAATTTAGGTCAACGCTTATTTATTGATCCTTACATTAAATACATCGACAAAAAGAACAATAAGCATAGTTTAAAAACACGCATGTATTATGCCTACAATGGGAATATCAACAATCCGAGTCAAAGTAATGGCGCTGTAATTTATTTTACAGACTATCAATTTCAAAAACAATTCGGAACAGCGATTACATTAACATCAGGTATTTCAAACATTTACAACTTGGTTACATCGAATCTTTTTGGAAATCACAAATCAAATAATGCCGCGGCTTATATGCAATACGAACACCACATCGGTAAGCTAGATATTAGTGCCGGTTTGCGTTTGGAACATTTTCAAATGGATGGTCGAACCGGAGATTCTGATTTTATGTTGAACAAAAAAGACTCCGTTACATTGCCGATTTATCCAATTTTGAGAACAGGGTTTCATTATGAAATTGCAAAATACACGCACTTAAGAGCTTCAATTGGTCAGGGAATTCGTTATCCATCAGTTGCTGAGCGCTACACTCGAACTTCGGTTGGGGCATTAAATATTTTTCCAAACTCATCATTACTTCCAGAGATTGGATGGGCTGCTGAACTTGGAATTAAACAAGGGGTTAGGATTGGTGATTGGAAAGGAATGTTTGATGTTGCAGGATTTATTAATAATTACTCGAATATGATTGAGTTCACTTTTGGGTTGTTTAATCCCGAAAACGGCAATTCACTTAATACATCGACACCAGAAGGCTTAAACGAATATTTAGGATTAGTTGCACAAGGCTATGCTATTAACAATATGATCGGATTCAGAGCAACAAATGCCGAAAAAGCGAGCATTACCGGAATAGATATTTCCTTCAATAGTATGGGTAAAATTGGGGAAGTAGAATTGATTACGCTAATTGGATACACATACATGAACCCGATTTCTTTGAATAACGATCCTAGCTACACAATTTACAACTCTGATTCAACAACCAATATGTTAAAGTATCGTTTTAACCATCTTGCGAAAGCTGATATAGAAGCCAATTGGAAGAGTTTTAGTTTTGGATTATCAAATCGCTATAACAGTTTCATGAGAAATATCGATAAAGTTTTTGAAGAATCTATTCTAGGAACGAATATACTTCCTGGCTTGAAAGAGTACCGAAAAAAATTCAATAAAGGGAATTTGGTTTTTGACGTTCGTCTTGGATATAAAATCAACGAAAACTTCCGGATTGGGCTTATTGCTAATAACATTTTCAACGCGGAATATACGAGCAGGCCCGGAGATATTCAGCCCCCTAGAAACTTTATGGCTCAACTTCAAATGAAATTCTAATGCTCGTTCTAGGAGTAATTCCCGCTCGATTTGGCTCTTCTCGATTTCCAGGAAAGCCCTTGATTGACTTAAAAGGAAAATCAATGATTCAGCGTGTTTATGAGGGCGCGAAAAAATCAAAATTGATTTCGGAAGTTATCGTTGCTACTGATGATCTGAGAATCTTACAAGAAGTTGAACGATTCGGTGGTAAAGCAGAAATGACTTCAGAAATACATCCTTCAGGAACAGATCGTTGCGCTGAGGTTCTCGTTAGAAACAGCGATTATGATTTGGTTATAAATATTCAGGGAGATGAACCGCTTGTCGATGCGCAACAATTAGATTCACTGATTGAAGTTTTTGCTGACTCAAGCGTTCAAATTGCTACGCTTGCAACTGAGAATATTTCAATTGAAGATATTCAAGATCCGAATCGAATAAAAGTGGTGATTAACAATTTTAATAACGCGATTTATTTCAGTCGAAGTGCCATTCCAAATTCAGTTAATTTTTCAGGAAATGCGTTTGATGTTTATCCATTCCTTCGGCACATTGGATTGTATGCCTATCGCAGTAATATATTAAATCAAATTACCAAATTAGAGCCCACTCAACTGGAAAAAATGGAATCACTCGAGCAATTGCGATGGTTGTACCATGAATTCAAAATACGAGTTGTCAAAACGGATATCGAAACACCGAATATTGATGTCCCTGCCGATGTTGAAAAGGTCTTGGCTTGTTTGTAAGTTACTTGCTCATTTCCCGAAACTTTTGTAATTTTGAATTAATGATAACCATAGAAGAAATTCTTAGCGATCTTTTGTTGCATCACACGTGTGTGATAATCCCAAAATTTGGAGGCTTCGTTGCAAAACAAACTTCGGCGAAAATTGATTTCGAACGCAACTTAGTGATTCCTCCTTCCAAACATTTGTTGTTCAACAGACGCCTCGTTGCGAATGATGGACTTCTGGTCAATGAACTGGCGACTAAAAATAAGTTGTCCTTTCAAGAATCAGAGAATCGCGTTTCAACATTCGTAGATGAAATTAATCTTCAATTGAACGCATCCAAGCATTATGAACTTCCTAAAATAGGTGTTTTTCATTTGGATTCTGAAGGGAACGTAAATTTCGAGCAAGACCTCTATTTCAACTTTTTACTGAATGCATATGGGTTGACTTCTATACAATTTGTATCACAAACTCAAGTTGAAAAAACGGAAGTCAAAATTGAAAAAGAAATTGATACGCCTATAATTCAAATTGAACGAGGCAAAAGTAACTTTTGGAAATATGCAGCAGCAGCGTGTTTTTTACCAATCGCTTTCTATTCCATTTGGATTCCAACGAAAACGAATGTTCTGGAGTCTGGTTTGATTTCACACAAAGATTTCAATCCTTTTTACAAACAAGAGGTAGGTAGTTACAAGAAACAGTCCTTTAAACTAATCAAAGAAACTGAGCCGAAATCATTTGAAGAAAAAATAACGCAAAGACCTGATTCTTATTTTGCCGATTTTGAGTTGGATCCAAATCACTTATTCACAGTTCGAATGGAACAAAAAAGTTCCCCGGATCAAAATATAGTTGAAGAACCGGTAAACGAAATCTTAAAACAAGAAGTTAAACAACAGCATTCAACTGCATCGGAAAAGTACCAATATGTCTTAGGTTGTTTTGCGAATCCAACGAACGCAACTAATTTTTATAATAAATTGAAAATAGCCGGTTTTGATGTTAATAAATCATCGGAAGGATCGTTGACTCGAATAAGTATTGGTTCGACAAATGATTTGGACTCACTTCAAGAAGCAATTTCAAGAGCCAATAGTTTGGGTTATAAAGGTTGGGTTCTTAAAAATTAATACATGAACTGTATCAATAAAACGCTGCTATTTCTGCTTTCTTTCAAAGTCGGAATATTGTTTTCGCAGTACACTAATATTGAAGGCAGTAAATACGAGTTGACGAAAATTTACCACTTCGAACCATCGACCGTTTTAAGTCAAGGTAAAACTTCTACATGTTGGAGTTTTTCTTGCTTGAGTTTTTTGGAATCTGAACTCATGCGAATGGGCAAATCATCCGTGAATTTATCTGAAATGTACATTGTTCGAAAGGCCTACGAATTGAAAGCTGAAAAGTACATTCGTATGGATGGTAAAATAAATTTTGGTCAAGGAGGTGCATTTCATGACATTCCATTGGTTTTGGAAAATTTCGGAATAGTACCTAACGATATTTACAATGGAAATTACAACAGCGAAAAAGGGTATAATCACGATGCGATGTTTTCGGAATATGAAAACTTTATGAATGGAGTTTTGGGAAAAATTTCAACCCCCAGTGGTATCGATTTGCGATGGAAATCAGACTTCAAAGCTTTACTAGATAAAAACTTAGGTAACGACATACAAGAGTTCCAATGGGAAGGTAAAAAGTATACACCGAAAAGCTATGCATCATCACTTGGACTGAATATGGACAATTATGTTTCCATTACTTCATTTACAAATCACCCGATGTATGAAAAATGTCAATTAGAAATTCCTGATAATTGGGCTTGGGGTGAAAGTTATAATGTTTCATTGAACGATTTATTCTCTGTTACCGAACAAGCATTAAAAAATGGTTACACAGTGGCCTGGGGAGCTGATGTTTCAGAAAAGGGATTTAGTTTTAAAAATGGTCTTGCAATTGTTCCTTTGGATCCAAACCAAATTGAAATTAATGGCAAGGATAGTAAGGGATTTAATGATGCAGGTGCCGATCGTTCAGGAAATCAATTTTTTAGTCCAGGAAAAGAATTAGAAATAAACCCCTTAATTCGTCAGTTGTCTTATGATAATAAAACCACCACAGACGACCACGGCATGCACATTGTTGGTCTGTATAAGGATCAGAATGGTACAAAATATTTTTTGGTAAAAAATTCTTGGGGAACAAACAACTATCCAAAGGGATTTCTTTATGTCTCTGAGCATTATTTTCGTTATAAAACAATTAACATTTTTCTTCATAAAGACGCTGTCCCTAATGATTTAAGAATTAAGTTAAATTTTAAATAATCTATTATGAAAGCATATTATTTTTGTATCGGTTTTTCTTTGTTATTCTTTGTTTCATGTAAAAAAAAGGAAAACAAATGGGACAATGACCAATCAGCATCGGTAAATTCAAAAATTGAGTTAGCATTTGATGAAATGACCAATATTTCGGATCAGGCTGTAAATGGTAATTTAGTTTATTATAAAAGCGGCAAAATTGTTATTGGAAATGTTGCCAAACCAGAATCTATCGAAAAAACTCCTTGTAGCGTAATAATTACTCATGATACAACTTCAAGTCCCAAAGTCTTGACAGTAGATTATGGATCTACCAATTGCGATTGTAACGATGGAAAGAGAAGACGTGGTAAAATAATTACAACCTACACAGGAGCATACATTATGCCTGGAACGGTTATTACTCATTCTACTGACAATTATTATGTGAATGATATTAAAATTGATGGTACAAAAACAGTCACAAATATGGGATTGAATGGCAGTAATCAACCATATTTTAATGTTCAAATCGATGGTCTTGTAACATTGACATCTGGAACAACTGTTGATTATACTTCAACGAGAACTCGCACGTGGGTTTCAGGTTTTTCAACCTTAATGTACCGTTTAGACGACGAATATGATATAACTGGAACAGCAAATGCAGTTTATTCATCAGGTGGGGGATATTCGGCAAACACCACAGCACCGCTAAGAATTAAAGTAGGTTGCGGATTCCCAACCCAAGGAATTATTGATTTGACACCAGTTAGCAAGCCAACTCGAACCATTAATTACGGAAATGGAGTTTGCGATACGCAATTTACAGTAACTGTAAATGGAAATACCTACACATTTAATTGGTAATAAAGAACCTGTGAAACATATAAAATTCCCGCTGAATTTCGGTGGGAATTTTTTTATCCGAAATACAGTACTTTTTTAATTTTACAAAAAATATCAAACATGAAGGTCATTGGAGTAAATGGTTTTGGTAGAATAGGTCGTTGTTTTACAAGATTAATTTTACAAGACAATGAAATTTCATTGGCATTAATAAATGATCCAGCTGATACAAATACACTCATGCACTTGTTAAAGTACGATAGCGCTCATGGAATTTTACAAATTGATTATAAAATTGATGGGGATACTGTTACTTTCAATAATGGAAAGAAAATTCATTTTTCTCATGAGAAAGATCCAAAAAAAATCCAATGGTCGAAATTTGAAGTCGATATTGTAATAGAATCAAGTGGGTTCTTTTTAGCGAAAGAAGCATCAGCCGGTCATATTGAAGCTGGAGCAAAAAGGGTAATAATTTCCGCCCCCGCTGCAGATGAAAATGTTCCAACAATTGTATTGGGTGTGAATAATGAAATATTAAAAAACAATTATTCAATTATTTCAAATGCCTCATGTACAACAAATAATGTTGCACCATTGATAAAAGTTCTTAAACAATTAATGCCAATAGACTACGCTTATATTTCAACCATTCATAGTTACACGTCCGATCAGCGACTTCATGATGCTCCACATCGAGATTTAAGAAGGGCAAGGGCTGCTGCAAATTCAATAGTTCCAACAACAACTGGAGCTGCCAAAGCAATTACTCGAATATTTCCAGATCTAGATGGAAAAATAACCGGTGGAAGCGTTCGAGTTCCTGTTATAAATTGCTCAATGACAGAATTGACTTTGTATACGAATACTGAAATTTCTGGAAAGGAAATAAATGACGCTATGAAATATGCATCAGAAAATGACCTTAACGGAATACTCGGATATACCGAAGATCCAATTGTTTCTGTTGACATGATGAATTCTCCTTTTAGTTGTCTTTTTGATGCTCAATTAACAACTGTATTAGGGAATTTGGTAAAGGTTGTTGGTTGGTACGATAACGAAGCTGGTTACTCAAACCGATTAAAAGATTTGGTTAAACTCTTGAATTAATTCTAGTTCAAAATTGCTGCAATACCAGGTAATTCCTTCCCTTCAAAATACTCAAGAAGTGCACCTCCTCCTGTGCTAACATAACTCACTTGTTCAGCAAAGCCAAACTTTTGAACAGCTGCAGCACTATCTCCTCCACCGATTAAACTATATGCACCATTTTTGGTGGCTTCGGCAACGGCTTCGGCAATTGACTTGGTACCATTTTCAAATGGAGTCATTTCAAAAACACCCATTGGACCATTCCATAAAATGGTTTTACTGTTCAATAAAACGGATTTAAATGCAGATATAGATTTTTGACCAATATCAAGTCCCATCCAGCCAAAAGGAATCGAGTTACTATCACAATTTTTTGTCGTAGCGTCTTCTGCAAATTTATTAGCAATAATTGAGTCAACTGGTAAATGAATTTGAACCCCTTTAGCCTTTGCCTTTTCCAAAATTTCAAGGCACGTATCCAATCGATCATCCTCACATAAAGAATTTCCGATTTCTCCTCCATCCGCTTTAAAAAAAGTGTAAGCCATTCCTCCACCTATAATAATGTGGTCAGCTATATTGAGTAAATTCTCAACGATTAAAACTTTGTCGGAAACTTTGGCCCCACCGACAATTGCGGTAAACGGCCGTTCTGTTTTTTCCATTATTTTTTTCGCGCTTTCAATTTCCGCTTTCATCAGGTAACCAACCATTTTGTCATTTGGGAAAAAGCTTGCTATTTGAGTCGTACTTGCATGAGCTCGATGAGCAGTTCCAAAGGCATCATTAACAAAACAATCTCCGAGTTTAGCCAGCTTTTCCGCAAAAACCAAGTCACCTTTTGTTTCTTCCTTGTAAAACCGCACATTTTCAAGAATTAAAACCTCTCCAGCCTTAAGATTACTTGCTTTTTGAACGGCTTCATCTCCAATGCAATCATTCGCAAACTGTACCGATCGATTTAAATTATTTTCTACACCTTTGACAATGTGACGAAGTGAGAATTTATCTTCCGGCCCTTCCTTTGGTCGACCGAGATGAGACATAATAATCAAACTACCACCTTGGTTCAAAATATGATTAAGGGTGGGTAAAGCAGCACGAATGCGCTTGTCGTCAGTAATTTCAAACGATTCTTTATTTAATGGAACATTGAAATCAACACGGATCAATACTTTTTTACCTTGAAAAGAATAATTCTTAAAATCAGCCATCTGAGTTATTTTTTGCAAAAATAATGAAACCGAATCATTTTTTTGGATTATTCAGAGCACTTGAATTGTTTTGTCAAATAAATTCTGCAGTTTTGCGATAAATAAAATTTTTATGAAGAAATTCCTTGTTGGTACATCCATTTTATTCCTTTTATTTAGTTGTAAGGTTGGTAAAAATGATTCTAATGAAATTTCTGAAGCTGATATTACAACCGATTCATCGACTTATGATGACTTTTCATCGGATGAATTTGATGGTCCAGAAGTTATGCCATTGGTTGATGAAGTTCCTGTCAGGGGAATTTATAATCCTACAAGAACGATACTGACCGATTTAATACACACGAAATTGGAAGTAAGTTTTAATTGGGACAAATCCCAGTTGAATGGGAAAGCTACGATCACCGCAAAACAACATTTTCATGCATCCGATAGCTTAATTTTAGATGCGAAAGGAATGGAAATTAAAAAGGTTGAAATATTAGGAAAGCCACTTTCTTTTACATATTCCGATTCATTAAAACTTCGAATAAAACTTGACAAAAAATATGCGCGCGATGAAAAATTTACGGTAACTATAGAATACGTTGCTAAACCTGATGATCGAGAAACATCAGGAAGTGCTGCAATTACATCCGATAAGGGTTTATATTTTATTAACCCAAAGAACGAGAAAAATGGAAATATGCCCCAAATTTGGACTCAAGGGGAAACAGAAGCAAATTCAGTTTGGTTCCCAACAATTGACTCTCCAAATTCAAAGAGTACACAAGAAATCTTTATTACCGTTTTAGACAAGTATTTGACATTATCCAATGGAAAACTTGTTTCATCCAAGAAAAACGCTGACGGAACAAGAACGGACTGTTGGAAACAAGATTTACCTCATGCTCCCTATCTCTTTATGATGGCAGTTGGAGAATTTAAAATGGTAAAAGATACATATATCCGTCCCGACGGATCAAAAATGGAAGTCAACTATTATGTGGAGCCGGAATATGAGAAAAACGTAAAAGCGATTTTCGGTGAAACGCCCAATATGATTAAATTCTTCTCTCAAAAATTAGGTGTCGAGTATCCATGGGACAAGTACAGTCAAATTGTGGTTAGAGATTATGTTTCAGGCGCAATGGAAAATACGGGTGCAGTAATTTTTGGTGAATATGTTTATAAGAATGACCGTGAACTGTTAGATGCGAACGACCAATCGACAATCGCCCATGAATTATTTCATCATTGGTTTGGAGATTTGGTTACATGTGAATCGTGGGCTAATTTACCGCTAAATGAATCTTTTGCTAATTATTCACAGTACTTGTGGGATGAATATCGCTACGGTATAGATGAAGCGGATTACCAAGCAGAACAGGAAACGAATGGTTATTATGAATCTGGAATGTATCAAGGTTATCATGATTTGATTTGGTTTTCACACAATGATAAAGAAGAAATGTTTGATGGTCATTCATACAACAAAGGAGGACGCATTTTACATATGCTTAGAAATTATTTAGGTGATGATGCTTTTTTCAAAGGATTGAATAATTATTTGGTAACCAATAAGTTCAAAACTGCAGAAGTTCATAATTTAAGAATGGCTTTTGAGGAAGTATCTGGAGAAGACTTAAATTGGTTTTTCGACCAATGGTTCCTTGGGAAGGGGCATCCAATTATTCATACAGTACAAACAATTGATAAAGAGAATGGTATTGTTAAAATAGGAATTAAACAAAGACAAAAAACTGATGATTTTCCCATTTACAAAATCCCCGTGAACATTGCGATTTGGGATGCAAGTGGAAAGCGCATTGAAAAAATTGTAATTGATTCATTGGAACAGTCATTTTCCTTTAAATTTTCAGGAGAATTGCAAAATGTTCTTTTAGATGCAGATCAGGTTTTATTGGGTAAATTTTTTGAAGATAAGCCCTCAAGTCAGTTTATTCATCAATATTACAATTCGGGTCGCTATCGTTCAAAATTAATTTCCTTGAAGCGAGCAAGCAAATTAAAAAGCGATGCTTCTGAAAAAATGGTCTTTGATGCAATGAATGATTCCTTTTGGGACATTCGTATGACAGCCATCTCACTGTTTGATGTTGTTAAAAATAAATTATCTGAACAAGGAATGAATCGGATCAAAGACCTTGCATTAACAGATGCTAAACCGCAAGTGCGAGTTGGAGCGATAAACTTTTTAAAAGCACTTCCCACTGCTGAGGCAACAACCATTTTCAAGAAAATTATTGAAAATGATAAATCATACATGGTCATTTCATCTGCACTACAGGCTCTTATGGAAGTTAATCCGAATGAAGCCATAGGAATAGCTCGTAATTTAGAAAAAGAAAATAACAAAAACATTAATCTTGTTCTTGCTGAAGTATATGGACAAAAAGGAGAAGCACAAGAAATTAATTTCTTTGAACAAAAAATTAATGAAGGAAAATTGAAAGGATTTGATGAACTCCGTTTAGTTATTGCATATGCCGTTTATATCATGCGAATGGATATCGACTTACAGGAAAAATCGCATACCATTTACACTATGTTAAATGAAAAAGGTGGATCTAGTGTTAAAATGTATTTATCCCGTATCATTGATTATAACATGAATTCATATCGTGAAAAAGTGAATCAATTGGACATGGAAATCGCTCAATTGGAGGAAGCAAAAGCCTTTGGACAAGCGGACGATAAAAAACGTATTAAACAGCGTTACGAAGACCTAATAAATAATCTTTCAACACTTGTTAATACGGAAGAATTAGGATTTTAATTCGATTTAACGATTTGTGGATAACCTTTCAATTTGGTTTATTGTTGCAGGCAGACTAAATAGTTGACTTTTGAAAATAATTATTTTGTAATTACTTCCCAA
>Ga0315906_10007970_pt1 | contig 12755 bp, 7 predicted proteins | sample LakEriMetagenome_4_FD_203526 | JGI IMG/M metagenome (GOLD analysis project Ga0315906, IMG submission 203526) | Freshwater fungal communities from buoy surface, Lake Erie, Ohio, United States - Buoy 2 MA122 | ecosystem: Environmental > Aquatic > Freshwater > Lake > Lake biofilm | place: USA: Lake...
GGAAACGAAATATTTATTGGTGCCGGCTGATTGAGTGTGAACGATTCAGAAGCAGTGCAACCGGAAAAATCAGTTACGATTACAGAATAATTTCCTGCTGATAATCCAGTAACATCCTCCGTAGTTTGTGGCGTATTGATCCATGTAAAACTAAATGGAGCCAGGCCGCCCACGATTGTAAGATCAATGGCACCATCCGCCAAATTGAAACAACTTACGCTATCAATAACCGATAAAATCTGAATAGAACCGGTATTGATCAGATTAAATGTTGTGTCCAACTGACAGAAAGACGAATCAGTTACAGTAACTGTATAAGTTCCTGCAGGAATTGCAGAGATAGTAGACGCGCCAGTACCATTCGACCACAAATAAGTATAGGGACTTGTTCCTCCATTGGCCTGTACCGATATGACGCCGTTTGATACACCACAACTTGGGTTAGTTGCAGTATAAGCGAAGGAAAGCGGAAGCGGTTCAGAAATTGTATCGTTAAAAAATGACTGACACCCAGCATCATCGGTTATAGTTACCGTATATATTCCGGCAGGAATATTACTAATCAGCGGAGAAGTGCTTCCATTGCTCCATAAATACAGGTAGGGAAATTGTCCGCCCGATGCCACCACAGACAATGATGCATCGCTGAAGCCCGCACAACTCACCGGTTGTATCAGCTGAAAGGAAGCAGCAAGACTGATGGCGGAATTAACGGTAAACGTTGCAGAAGAAGAACAACTTGCATCATCCGTAACCGTAACTGTATAATCGCCGGCAGTTAAACCAGAAATAATAGCTGTAGTTTCTCCGTTCGACCACAAATAAGTATAAGGAATCGTACCGCCAGAAACATTCAGACTAATTGAGCCACCGGCGCCCGAGCAGGAAACATCGTTAATGGTGCCTGCAATTCCGATTGCAGTGGGATCGGCGATCGTATATACAAACTGGGCGGTACAATTAAGAAAGTCGGTGACAGTTACCGTATACGTCCCTGCGATTAGATTCTGGATGTTTTGTGTTGTCGCCCCATCCGACCATAAGTAAGTATAGGGAATCTGGCCGCCCGTAATTGTAATATTAATAAATCCATTGTTTCCACCCAGACAAAAATTATTCTGGAAATTCTGCAGGCTAACCTGCAATGGAGATCCAAGATTAAATGTAGCAAACGCGGAGCAGGCATTCGCATCCGTTACAGTAACCGTATAAATTCCATAGCCAAGATTGGAAATTTGTGCCGTGGTTTCACCATTCGACCACAGATAAGTATAGGCAGGCTGACCACCGGAGGCATCTACCAGAATCGCTCCGGTAGGTGAACCGTCACAGGCAGGAAGATTTTGACTGATTAAATTAATAACGGGAGCACCGATGTTTAGAATGACTACAGAATCAAGAGCAGTACAACCGGATGCAGCGCTAACGGTTACAGTATAAATTCCCGCTGGAACATTTGAGATAGAACTGCTGGTACTATTATCAGACCACAAAAAGGTATAGGGCAACAAACCTCCTGCAGGAATCACCGTAGCAGATCCGTTGGATTGACCGCAACTGGCTGCATTGGCATTAAAGGTAACAGATACTTGTGAAGGTAGATTAATCGTTGCAGAGGCAGTACCGGTACAACCATCCGCACCTGTCACAGTAACGGTATAAGTTCCCGCAGCAAGACCCGTCCTGTCCTCCAAAATGGAACCATCGTTCCACAGATATTGGTAAGGAGAAGATGACCCTGCGGCAGTAATATAAATAGCTCCGCTGAGAACAGAAAAACAATTTATATCCAACACTGAATCACTCGTCACCAGCAAAGCTGAACCCGCACTCACATTGATTGTCTGAGATGCAGTACAGCCTGTAAAGCCGGAAACAGTTACGGTATAGCTTCCTGCTGCTAATCCTGAAATAGCAGCATTAGTAGCGCCTGTAGACCAGAGATAAGTATAGGGCGGTGTATCACCAGAGACTGAAACGGAAGCGGTGCCATTGGCTACGCCACAGGAAGCCGGTGTAACAAAAGGTGTAATCGTAAAAGGAGCGGGCTGACCGACCGTGAATGTTGAGGTAGAGGTACAAAGTTGCGCATCGGAAACTGTCACCGTATAACTCCCCGATATTAGTCCGGAAATATCTTCTGTGGTTGCACTATTCGACCATTGAAACTGAAAGGCTGGCAAACCGCCGGTAATTGTAATATCAATAGCGCCATCATTACCACCATTACAGGAAACATTTGTCAATGCATTCAATGATATTACAGGTGATGTTGCAGCATTCAACGTAAAGCTATTACTTGCAGTACAGCTAGCGTTGTCAGCGACAGTTACGGTATAGGTAGCTGCTGACAAATTAGTAATAGTAGCAGTTGTAAAGCCATTTGACCAGAGATAAGTATATCCGGGAGTACCACCGCTGACAATAGCAGAAATGCTTCCAGTAGAAATAAGACATCCGGGCTGAACCGAAGAAAATGACAGATTAATTGCTGGAGGAGAAGTTATTGTGTAGGATCCTATAGCAGTGCAACTGGATTGATCGGTAACAGTTACGGTATAGACTCCAGCGACAACCCCGGATAAATCCTGAGTGATTGCACCATTACTCCATAAATAAGAAATAGTACCGGCTCCTCCGGTAATCGTTATATCGATAGCACCATTTGAAAATCCATTACAGGTAACATTGCTGACTGTGGCACTTGAGATTGCCGGGCCTAAGCTCGAATTCACCTGGGCAGTTGTAACAAACGTACAACTATTAAGATCAGTCACCGTCACAGTGTAGGTGCCGACACCAAGTCCGTTGATAGTTTGATTTGTACTACCCGTATTCCATAGGTAAATATAATTGGGTGTGCCACCTGCTGCATTCACACTTGCGGAACCATTATTAGCAGCACAATTAGGAGAAGTAGTGGAAGTTGTGGCACTTACTGCCGAAGCAGGTTGTGTAACTACCTGAGAAAACTGTGCAGTACAGCTATTCTGATCAGTAACCGTTACAGTATAAGCGCCAGCAGGCACTAAAGAAATATCCTGAGTGATGGCACCGTTCGACCACAAATAACTATAGCCCGGTGTACCGCCGCTAAAGTTTATACTGACTGCGCCTGTAGATGCTCCGTTGCATAAAACACTCTGTACTGAAGCAAGCGTAACATTCAGCGTTGCAGGTTGTGAAACATTCTGACTAAGTTGTGCAGTACAGCTATTCTGATCAGTAACCGTTACAGTATATGTTCCAGCAGGCACTAAAGAAAGGTCCTGAGTGATGGCACCGTTCGACCACAAATAACTATAGCCCGGTGTACCGCCGCTAACATTTATATTGACTGCGCCTGTAGATGCTCCGTTGCATAAAACATTCTGAACTGAGCTCAATGTAACTGCTAAAGCGGCAGGCTGAGTAATGATCTGAGAAAACTGGGCAGTACAATTATTCTGATCCGTAACTGTTACTGTATATGTTGCCGCAGGTATATTTAACAGATCCTCCGTATTTGCTCCATTAGACCACAGGTAAGAAAATCCGGAACTCCCTCCCGAAACATTTATGTCGATGGCACCGGTGGATGCACCATTACACAACACGTTCTGTAGTTGATTAAGTGCAATTGAAATACCATTGGGAGGTTCGGTAACCTGATCCGTTAGCTGAGCAGTACAACCATTCTGGTCGGTAACGGTTACGGTATAAAATCCTGCCGGAACAACGGTGAGATCTTCAAGCAATGAACCGTTTGACCACAGAAGATTATACGAGGGAGTACCTCCTAAAACTGAAATTGAAATTGCACCGTCAGTACCGCCGTTACAGGATACATTCTGAATATTATCGAGATTCACCTGCAAAACTGAAGGTTCGGAAATACTTTGAGTCAACTCATCGGTACAACCATTCTGATCCGTGACAGTAACCGTATAAGTGCTTGCTGATAAACCGGAAACATTTTGTGTAAGTGCACTGTTCGACCAAACAAAAGAATAGTTGGATGCGCCACCTGTTACATCCACATTAATTGAGCCGTCGGACCCACCGTTACATTGGACGTTCTGAAACGAAAGCAGACTTACACTCAAAACGGGAGGTTCAGTCAACGTCATTGAACCAGTATAAACTCCGCCGATATTGTCGGTCATAGTAAGCGTATAGGTACCTGCGGTGAGTCCGGAAATATCTTCAGAGGAGGAGCCATTCGACCATTGAAAAGCAAACGGTGCAGCACCAAAGGGAGTAATATCAATAGATCCGTCAGAAGCACCGTTACAGCTTGTATTAAAACCATTATAGTCTGACAACACAAAAGAGAAACCTCCTCCGGCGGCTTTAATACCCTTACCTGTGTCAGCGAGCGTAACGCCAGACCCAAACCATAAGAAAATGATGGCGAAGAAGATATTTAAACCAATATGATCGTTTATCCTCATCGTTATGCCAGTTTGCATATCTGGTTCTGAAAAAATAGAGTTTTGCTGATGCAATGAATACTTTACGCAAATGTAAGAAACCCTGTCCACGGAACAGGAATTCCTCTTAGAAAAGTCGCTTCAGCATCTCCGGGAAAATCCCCAGAATCAAAGATGCCGCTGCCGCAGCAACAACCAGGACACGATGACTCGCCGAGGCAGTCGCAGGTGTGACCTCGGAGGAAGTAGGCTGGAAGATGGTATAGATTACCCTGAAATAATAATAAACGCCAATGAGGGAACTCAGTACGGCCACCAGAACCAGCCAGGTATAACCGCTGAGAAGGGCTCCATAAAACAGGTAATACTTGGCAAAAAATCCGGCTACCGGTGGAATTCCTGCCAGAGAGAGCATCAGAATCACCAGGGCCACTGCCATTCCGGGATTCTTCGCCGCAAAGCCTTTCAAATCATCCACTTTCGCCTCCTCGCCCAATGAATCGGCAATGGCAAATGCACCAAGACTGGCTATAGAATAAGCCACTGTATAGAGAAAGAGCGCCCCTGCAGAGACATCATTCATGGCCACCACCGCTATGAGGAGATAACCGGCATGCGCAACACTACTGTAGGCGAGCATACGCTTGAATCCCGACTGACTAACAGCCAGAATATTACCCGTTAGCATGGTTATGGCGGCGATAATGGCCAAGACGCCAGACCACCATCCGGTTAGATCGGGAAAACAGGTGGAAAATAAGCGATAAAGGGCGGCAAACGCTGTGGTTTTTACCAGAGTAGCCATGAAGGCGGTAACCGGTGTGGGAGCACCTTCATAGACATCCGGAGCCCAAAAATGGAAGGGAACAGCAGAAACTTTAAACAGTAAACCGACGAGCATCAATAATATGCCCGCATAGAAAAATATTGGAATGGTTGATCCGGCCGTCTGCACATAATTATGGATAGCTACCAGATTAAATGTACCGGCTGCACCATAAATCAGGGCAATTCCAAACAACAAAAATCCGGTAGCAAACGCCCCCATGAGGAAATATTTCAAACCAGCTTCATTCGAACGAAGATTCAGTTTGTCGCTGCTGCACAAAACATATAAGCTGATCGATAAAATTTCCAGACCAATAAACAGCATGGTCAGATCTGCATAGCTAACCATCACCAACGCACCGGAAAGTGTGAATAAAAACAATGACGGTAATTCGGGACGTTTAGCCTCCGCAGAAAAATACTCGGGCCGGATCAATAACCAAAGAAGTGCAATAAAGGTAATGGCAATACTGAAAGCAATACCATAATGGTCGAAAACCAACATTTCACTGAACCAGGTGCCTGTGTTACTCCACTGAACAATATTCATTCCGATAGCCGCACCCAATCCGAGTAAAGTTACCGGCAGAACCAGCTTGCGGAGATTCAGTACATCCGCCATCATCGCAAACACACCCAAAAGGGAAATTATAATCAGCGCGTTCATCAGATATGGGCTTTTGCGTGAATCAGGATTTCTTCGAGCACCGGTTGTGCTACGCTCAAAATAGGCTTTGGGTAAACCCCGGTGATAATTACCAGGGCTGCCACACTAATCAGAATTATCTTCTCATTCAGCAGCAATCCGGTAAACTCGGCATGATTACCATTCGCATTTCCCAACATAATTTTCTGATAGGAACGGAACATGTAAACGGCTCCAAGAATAATGGTAAGTCCGGCAACAGCACCCAATACCGCATTAAATTGAAATACTCCATTGAGCAATAAGAATTCCCCAACGAAACCATTCGTGAGCGGTAAAGCAACCGCACCAAGTACAATGATCATAAAGAGCACCGTGAACAACGGACTATTATTCGCGAGTCCGCCAAGCTCATCCAGATTACGGGTTTTCATCCGACGCTGAATAATATCCACAATAGCAAACAAGCCGATCACGTTTACACCATGACTTAACATCTGAAACAAAGCACCCTGAAGGCCTTCAGGATTCAGCACCAGTACTCCGGCAGCAATCAATCCAACGTGAGCAACGGAAGAATAGGCAATTAATCGTTTATAATCTTTCTGCACGATTGCCATACAACTTGCATACACAATTCCTGTAACGCAAAGTCCAATTGCCAGTCCACCCCACTGCTCCATGCCGGCAGGTACAATCGGAATCATCCAGCGAATGAGACCGTAAATACCCATTTTGAGCATAATACCTGACAAGAGCATAGTGCCTTGTGTTGGGGCATCGGTATAAGTATCCGGCTGCCAGGTATGCAACGGGAAAATTGGAATTTTTACAGCGAAGGCGAGGAAAAGTGCCCAGAAAATAAAACTCTGCTCCGTAGCACTAAGGTTAAGATTATAAAATGCCTGCAAAGCAAAGGTATGAGCACCTGGCGTTTGCAGATAGAGATAAATCAATCCAACCAGCATCAATAAGGAACCGGTCAAGGTGTAAATGAAAAACTTCAGCGTGATCCGGATGCGGTCGGCACCACCCCATAAGAGGCAGATGAAATAGATAGGAATCAGCGCAAGTTCCCAGAAAATGTAAAACAAGAATGCATCGAGCGCTGCAAATACGCCCACGAGTGCAAACTGCATAAAGAGCATTAAGCCGTAAAAGGCATTAGCATTTTTAATCTCCGTACGGGAGGCTGACAAAATAATCAGCGGCATCAGCACATTGGTTAGCGCAACCAAAAGAATACTGATACCATCCAGCCCGGCTTTGAAACTGATACCCAGCGAAGGCACCCACCAATAATCTACCAGAAACTGATCAGCAACATCGTTTTTAAATAATGTGAAAGCAACGATTGTAACAGCTAATTGTGCAAGTGAAGCGATAAGCGCGAAAACTTTCACCTGTTCGCGACCCATGAACGGCGCTAAAACGGAGGCGATAAGCGGTATAAGGAGCAGTAGTAGTGTCAGCATGCCGCTATCAGAAGAACAAGGTTAAAGCAATGAGAAGAATTATTCCGAGCACCATACCGAATACATAAGTACCGATATGACCATTCTGAATTTTACGAAGTGTACCACTAAAGCTGTTCAGGGTTTTACCGGTACCATTCACGATGCCGTCAATCAAACCTTTCTCCACGTAAGTGTAACTAAAGGCAGAGATGCGATCGAGTGGTTTGGTTATTACCGCTGCATAAAGTTCATCGATGTAATATTTGCCGGCCAGCAATTTCTGGATTCCTGACAATTCCTCATTGGGTTGCTCCGGACTGTTCTTCTTAGATACATAATAATTGTAAACGGCAAATACGATGATGGCCAGCATTACTGTGAAAGTGATAATCAGTCCCCATTCAAACTCGTGCGAAACACCATGTGCAGTGGCAGAGATATTAGTTACCGGACGGAGGAAATCGGCGAAGAAGTGTGGCTGATGAAAGATAGCCGGCATTCCTAAAAATCCGCCGAAAGTAGAAAGTACGGCAAGTAAAATCAGGGGCACCGTCATGCTTGCAGGAGATTCATGCAAATGCGTACGCTGCTGTTCTGTTCCACGAAACTCGCCATGAAATACAAGGAAGTACAAACGAAACATGTAGACTGCGGTGATGAGCGAGGTTAACGCCAGCACGCCAAACATTAGCGGAGAGTGCTCCCAGGTTTTGGCAAGAATTTCATCCTTCGAGAAAAATCCTGCAAATGGTGGAATTCCTGCAATCGCTAAAGTACCTGCAAGGAAAGTCAAATGTGTTATGCTTAGTTTCTTTTTCAGCGCGCCCATAAAACGGATATCCTGCTCGCCACTCATAGCATGTATTACCGATCCGGCTCCAAGGAACAATAATGCTTTAAAAAATGCGTGTGTAACTACATGAAACAATGCAGTATCATAGGCTCCTACACCAAGCGCAACAAACATAAATCCAAGTTGACTTACCGTTGAATAGGCCAATACTTTTTTAATGTCATGTTGCTTCAATCCGATGGTCGCTGCAAAAAACGCAGTTGCCAGTCCGGTGATTGCTACCACTTCCAGGGCAATCGGTGAAAGAGAATACAGTACGTTGGAACGAATCACCATGTAGATACCCGCAGTTACCATGGTTGCGGCATGGATTAGTGCAGAAACGGGTGTTGGACCTGCCATGGCGTCAGGTAACCAAGTGTACAACGGAATTTGTGCACTTTTTCCCATGGCACCAATAAACAGGAGAATGGTGATGGTCGTAATTACTTCAGTAGAGACGCCCGAAGCTTTTGGAAAAATCTCATTAAAACTGAAACTGCCGAAATGAATATAGATCAGGAATAAGCCAAGTAAAAAACCAAGGTCACCAATGCGGTTCATAATAAAGGCCTTCTTCGCGGCATTGTTATACTCATGATTCTTAAACCAGAATCCGATTAACAGGTAGGAACAAAGCCCCACTCCTTCCCAACCGGTAAACATCACGATATAGTTACTGCCCATAACCAGCAGCAACATAAAAAACACAAAGAGATTCAGATAAGCAAAATAACGGGGATGATCCTGTTCATGGTGCATATAGCCCATGGAGTACAAATGAATCAGGGTTCCAACGCCGGTGATCACCAGTAACATAATGATGGACAGACGATCAATCAAAAAGGAAAAGGGAATACTCAGATTTCCGAATGAAATCCAGTCGAACAACACAATCCGCTCCGGTACAAAAGTATCCTGACGCACCTCAAAGAAGAGAACGACCGACACCACAAACGACAGGAAAACCATCAGGGTGGCGATACCTCCGCTAAGGGCAACTGGCAGCCTTTTATTCAGCAAACCAATTACAATAAATCCGAGAATCGGAAACAGCGGAATTAACCAGGAGTAAGCAAGCATATTCAGTTCCGTTCCAGTTTAACCTTTGAGTTTAGAGAGCTCGTCGATATCCACCGAACGGACATTATTATAGATCATTACCAGAATGGCAAGACCCACCGCAACTTCTGCAGCAGCAACCGCCATAATAAAGAACACCATGATTTGTCCACTGCCCTCTCCATGAAATGTGGAAAATGCAGTCAGCAACAAATTCACAGCGTTCAGCATCAACTCAACACACATAAAAATGATAATCGCATTACGGCGAAACAGCACTCCCATTACACCAATGGAAAACAGAACGGCCGCCAGAATGATGTAATAGTCGACCGGAACTACAGACAGGATATTGTTCATTCGGCCATACGTTTTTTACCCAGCATGACAGCGCCCACCATGGCCGCCAGCAAGAGGATCGAGGTTATTTCAAACGGCAGCAGATACTTGCCGTAAAGCATTCTTCCAAGATTCGTAACAGAACCCAGCTCAGAATCACCGGGAGTATATGGTAATTGCTGTGCGCCTTTGGTAGCTGCAACAAGCACCAGCAATAAGAGTCCGGCAGATATGGTTGCGGCAATTTGTGCAACTGTTGATTTATGGGGCTCCGACTCTTTATTCATGTTGATGAACATAAGTGTAAAAAGGAATAGAACCATAATTGCTCCCGCATAAACGATCAGGTGCACTGCAAAAAGGAATTGTGCATTCAACAGCAGATAATGTCCGCCAATGGTAAAGAAGCAAAATATCAGGTACAAAACTGAATGCACGGGATTACGCGACAGCACAACCATCAGCGCACTAAACACTGACAAGGCAGCAAGAATCAGAAATGGCAGGTTTGGTTCCAATACAGGTCAGGTATCCGGGTGGCGAAATTAATTGATTTAACGATTGCAGTTATACATTTTTTCCGGTAGGTTACCGGTTTATATCTCGGTGAGCATCGGTTCTTTTGCTGATATCTATGCGCTCTTCCGGAGCTACTCCTTCTACCAGCTTATCTTTTCCGAAGATAAAATTTGAACGCAGCACATCTGAAGGAACAATACGATCAGTCAGAAATATTGCCTCTTTCGGACAGGCTTCTTCGCAGAGACCGCAGTAGATGCAACGTAACATATTGATCTCATACACCGAAGCATACTTCTCTTCACGGTAAAGGTTTTCCTCTCCTTTCTGGCGCTCTGCAGCCGTCATGGTAATTGCTTCTGCCGGACAAGCTACCGCACACAAACCACAGGCAGTACAATTCTCACGTCCCTGCTCATCACGCTTCAATACATGCCATCCGCGATAAACATCAGAAACAGGTCGTGTCTGCTCCGGATATTTAACGGTGGCTTTCTTGCGGAAGAGGTGCTTTATGGTGATGGCAAGTCCGCTGATAATGGCTGGAAGGTAGAGCTTCTCCACCCAGGTCATTTGTTTGTTGACGACCACTTTGGATCGGTTTGTCAGGGATTGCATGTTGTTAGTTCAAGTAGTTCAAATTCAGTGCTGAGCGCTGCGTGCTGAGTTAGAAGTGCAGAAGATTATTTTTCCAGAGTGAAATGAATCCGGTGAGCAACACATTAAATAATGCCAGTGGAATCATAATTCTCCAGCCGAGGTGCATCAGCTGATCATAGCGAAAACGGGGGATGGTCCAGCGAATCCACATGAAGAAGAAGATAAAGAAGAATATCTTACCGAAGAATATTGCAGTCCCCAGTAAAGTCAATGCGTTGTGTGATAATCCCAACTGATCAATAAACGGGAAGTTGTACCCTCCGAAATACAACGAAGAAATAACGGCTGCGCTGATGAACATATTGATATATTCAGCAAACAGATAAAAACCAAGTTTCATGGAACTGTACTCAGTATGATATCCCCCAACCAGTTCAGTTTCACATTCAGGAAGATCGAAAGGAGTACGGTTACATTCGGCAAATGCACAAACAAGAAATAATATAAATCCAAGCGGTTGCACAAATACATTCCAGTTCATTCCATGCTGCGCCTCCACAATTTCACGAATGGAAAGGCTGCCGGTAGTCATAATCAACGCAATAATTGACAATCCCATTGCCAATTCATAACTAATCATTTGCGAAGAAGCGCGGATAGCGCCCATTAGCGAATACTTGTTATTGGAAGCCCAGCCACCAATCATGATTCCATACACACCTATTGAAACTACTCCAAAAATGTAAAGTATTCCAATATTCAGATCAGTAATTTGTACAGGATACTCGGTACCATTGATCATTAAACTATGCCCCCAGGGAATAACAACTCCTGTCATACAGGCTGTCATCATCATGATGGAAGGACCAAGAATAAACAACGCACGATCCGCGTTAGTTGGAATGATTTCTTCCTTCATGAACATTTTCACACCATCGGCTACTGGCTGTAACAGTCCGAAAGGACCAGCTCGATCCGGTCCTACACGGTCCTGAAGAAATGCGGCAATTTTCCGTTCAGCATAGGTACTGTAAGCAGCAATTCCCAGAGAAACCAGGAACACCACTACTACCAGTACCAACTTTACAATTAGAAATTCCATCTTTATTCGGCAGGGTTAACCCTTAAGATTTATTGTTTGACACCGGATTGTGTGCGACCTCACCAATTTGTTTTTCGTTCGACACATCAATCTTTAATTGTTTCATCGCGCCATAATGATTCTGAGAAATCACAGAATGGCGATCAATCATCCGCGGACCTTCTATAGTCCAGTCTTTCACATTCTTGCGATCGAAGCGGCATTCATTGCAGATCCAATCTTCTACTTCACCGTATTGGTCCTTCCTTGCAGTAACACGCAGTACTTCATCTCCACTTAACCAGAGGGCGGACTTCCCACTGCACTTGGTACAATTACGATGGGCATCTACCGGCCGGGTAAACCATACGCGGCTTTTGAATCGGAAGGTGCGATCGGTTAAAGCGCCTACCGGACAAACATCAATCATGTTTCCGCTAAAATCTTTATCGATCGCCTTTTGAACATACGTGCTGATTTCAGCTACATCACCGCGGTTCATCACACCATGTTCACGCGAATCGCATAACTGCTCACCCACTTTCACACAACGATAGCAGAGAATGCATCGCGTCATGTGCAACTTTATCTTTTCACCGATATCGATTTTCTCGAACTCACGGCGTTTGAATTCATAACGGGACTTGGAAAGTCCGTGCTCATAGCTGAGATCCTGCAGATGACATTCACCGGCCTGATCACAAACAGGGCAATCCAGAGGATGATTGATTAACAAGAACTCAACAACACCTTTTCGTGCTTCCAGCAAATCAGGAGCGTCCAGGTTCTGCACTTCCATACCATCCATAATAGGAGTACGGCAGGAAGCAACCGGTTTGGGCATCGGACGGGGATCCTTTTCAGATCCTTTGGTAACTTTAACGATACAGGTACGGCAATATCCGCCACTCGTTTCAAGCTTTGAATAATAGCACATTGCCGGAGGAACACTGGGCCCGCCCATCATTCTTGCTGCCTG
>Ga0315906_10007972_pt1 | contig 12753 bp, 11 predicted proteins | sample LakEriMetagenome_4_FD_203526 | JGI IMG/M metagenome (GOLD analysis project Ga0315906, IMG submission 203526) | Freshwater fungal communities from buoy surface, Lake Erie, Ohio, United States - Buoy 2 MA122 | ecosystem: Environmental > Aquatic > Freshwater > Lake > Lake biofilm | place: USA...
TTTATAAAATTAATCGCCCAAGGAATTGTTTCAGCATTACTTTCACCTAAAGTTCTCCTACCAATTTTTGTAATGTTAAAAGCCATCGGACAAACACTTATTGATGAAATTAAAAATTATGTCGATTTTATTAAGCAGTTTAAAAAATTCTTTATTAATATAGTTTCTAAAATAGGTGCTATCTTTGTTCAAGAATTATTTGAATTAATAAAAAAAGATATAAAAAATCTTATACAAAAGGTTATCCAAGATTTGGTTAAGGAGAGGGCTGATAAAAGATTGATTATAATACTAAAATTAATTCAACTTCTTATTTTAGTCGCCAATTTTATAAACGATTGGAGAAAATGTAAAAGTGTTGTCGATGAGTTGTTATGGTTATTAAAAATAGCTACTTCAGGATTTGTTAACGAGATTCCATTACCTCTATTATTTGCTTCAAGATTACTTGATGGTTTTTCAGAAACAAGAGCATTTATAGGGGCAATCGAAGAATTACAAAAATTAGGTATACCTACAGGGGCATTACCTGATGGTAGTCCTAATTTAGGAATATTAAGTATATTAGGACAAATGAAAGCCACCGCCAATGAACAAGCGGAGAATGGAAAATTACAAATAGGAATCCCTCCATTGACAATAACACCCGCAGGTATATCTTTACCATCAAACGCATTCGGAAAATCATTATAAAATGGATAAAAAAGAAACTGCTGAAAAGGTTTTAAAAATAGTCAAAGATTATAAATCCCAATCCAATAAGGATTTAAAATTTGCTATGGATTTTATTACTGAAGATTTTGAACAAACAAAAGAAACTTTGATGAAACTAACAACCCATTTGGATAAGTTAGAATTAACATATAATACACTACTAAAGGAGTACGAAAACAGAGTTAAGAAATGAATATTAGACCAGATAATGAACATCAAATTATATTTCCAGGTATAGTCTTTGATAATGACGATCCAATGTTGTTGGGTAGATTAAGGGTTATACCCGAAACTGAGGATTATAGTGCTTTAATTGCGTCAGTTGAAAATTGGAATGAAGAGACAGATAAATGGACAAGTAAAGATCCTATATTGTTTTTACCATTGTTACCAATGTTTTTCAGTCAAACACCAAAAATACAAGAGTATGTTCATATCATTTATCAAAACAAAATGTTTGATAAGGAGAATAAGTTTTACATCCAAGGTCCGTTTTCATCCCCTCTTAGTTCCAAATTAGAATATTTTGAAGCGGCAAAAAAATATCTTGCAACAGGTGTAAGATACCAAGAAACATTAAGTTTAAGAAATCCTTTAGATGGAAGTTATAAATTAGGTGTTGAGGGCATATTCCCTAAACCTGGTGATAATGGATTATTGAGTAGAGGTAGTTCAGATTTGGTTCTAAAAGAAAATGAAGTATTATTACGAGCAGGTAAGTCAAATAATCTTTCACCTGAAACATTACCAGTACCCAACGAATATAGAGCATTTATCCAACTTTCTAATTTCACTCAAGATGTTGTTCTTGGGGAAGAAGAAACTAGGATAACAGCACAAGAAACTGTACAAGTAGTTAAAAAGATTATAATATGGAATATAGATAATCTTGATACTGTATTTAATAATTTTTACGGATCGGTAAGTATTCATAATATAATACCATCCGAAGAAGTTAACACAACAAATTTTAAAAGTGAAACTATAACCAAATTAACCATGGGTACTAACTATGGCGCCGAATTGGAAACCTTAACAATTAGCTCTCAAACATTTGATAATACGGTTTATTTGATTAATAACTTTATTAAAGATATTTTTAGTCGAGAAGATACAATCCCATTTGTTGTTACCCCATCAAAAGAAACTTACGAAAAGGGGGAAAGATTCTCAACTGGAGGTACAATAACTGAAATTGCGGAAACCAATAATTATTTAAGATTTAGAAGAAAAATTAGAATAATTGAAGGTAATGGTTCGTCAGGATTTTTCTTGGTTTCAGGTAGAGGTAATAATCAAGCACCTTTAATTGGACCTCAAGCAACTCCATTAGTCCAAAAAGTTCAGCCAGTTACATTTGTCGATAGACCCATAAGTTACGGTGTGATGGGTGCCCAAAAAATATATTTATTATCTCAAGATTCATTAAATCCTGCGGGTAATAAAATATCATTAAAAGATACATTATATGGAATACCACAAGATAAATTCGTTGGGGATCCAAAAACAAGTATTGAATCTCAAACTTACGGAACAGTTAGAGGTGAAGAATTAATTAAATTACTTGATAAAATCTATGCGTTTTTGGAAGGGCATGTGCATCCATTCCATGGTATGAGACCTGTGCCAATAGCTACCAAAAATGGACAATCCATTGCTGAGATAGGGCAATTATTATCAAATGCTAGAAATACTATATTAAATCAAAATATTCGAATTAATTGATATTTATGTAATAAAACATATACATGTCAATTAATAATTCTTATTTCAGTAGAAATAATACAATCATATACAAAAGTTTTACCAATACAGGAAGAAATCCTGTAACAGAATTGTTTTATGGTAATCTACCAACAAGTCAATACCCCATTGGTTATAGTAGATTTATTTTTGATTTAGATTTGACTCTCCTGAAAGAAAAAGTATTAGATGGTATTATATCAACGGGATGTACAAATAATATGGTACACACCCTAAGAATGACAAATACGTCAACCTTTGATTTAGAGTTACTTAATACATTTACATCACAAGGAAGAAGAAGAGCAACATCATTCGATTTGGTGTTATTTAGAATACCTTGGTTTGATAATAATCCCGCACTACCCCAAGTATGGGATGAAGGTGTTGGTTATGATTTTGTTGACTTACAATATGAAATAAGTGGAATTGATAGAAACTATTCAACAAGACCATCAAACTGGTATGAAACAACTACATTGGGGGTTTGGCAAGAATCAGGAATATACTCAAACATTAATACAGGTTCAACACCATATACCGCATTAACAATTGTTGATGAACAACATTTCGAATTTGGTAATGAGGATATCGCCTTTGATATGACAAATGAAATTAACGGTATCTTAAATGGTAGTTTAACAGGTGTTACCGGATGGGGAATTGCATTTAAACCACAAGTTGAATTGTTACAAGGGTTAAGTGAAACCTATGAAGTTCAATTTTTTACAAGACATACCCAAACATTTTATGAACCTTATTTGGAAACATCATATAATGATTTGATTGAGGATGATAGAAATAACTTTGCTTTGGGTAAGGTTAATAAATTATATCTTTATTTATATGAAGATGGGAACCCAATCAACTTGGATTCAAATCCAATTGTATCAATTCTCGACAATTCGGGTGATGTTATTCCTGGGTTATCTGCATTAACTGGATGTCAAACAACAGCTGGAGTTTATGAGGTTACAATACCACCACTAATCGGTTATAAAACTCCATGTACATTTTCAGATAAATGGACAGGACTATTATATAACGGATTTCCACTTCCGAATGTGTTAAATGACTTTACATTACAACCATTTAAAAACTCATTTTCTATCGGAACAAATAGTCAAGATCCAAAAATATATGGATTTGATTATTATGGTATTAAACAAGATGAAAAGATTTTTAATACAGATTTGAGAAAGGTTGGGGTGATAATAAAACAAGCTTATACCACAAATAGATTATTACCGAAAGTAAGTGCTTATTATCGTATATATGTTAGAGAAGGACAAACTGAAGTTCAAGTTCAAGATTGGACAAAAATAAATAGAACTCCAAATGAGTATTATTTCATATTTGATACTAGAGATAAAATACCAAATGAATATTTTATTGATATAAAAGTGGAAAGTAGTGGGGAAGTTAATACTTATAAGAGACAAATAAAATTTCAAATAATAAATTATAAATAAAAAAAATATGGCGATTTTAAGTTTAAAATTAGAATTTTGTGGTAAATTTATTTCTATTGGACAAGTGATTGTTGATGACACATTAAATGAAATCAGTATTGGTTCAGTATATAATTTAAGTGGGTGTACTATTGTTAAAGGACGAGAAATTTGTTTTAATGATTGTTTCACGGTAGTTGGTTTCGAACAATCGGCTTCAATTCCAAATACAGTTATTTTAAATTCATACGGAATAGACGGTTGTACTGATTGTCAACTAGATACTTCAAATTATTTGGTGTTTAATGAATGTCTCAGAAATGGTTTATTAGGAAGAATATTCGTACCAATAAGTGGTTTTACAGGAACGACAGTAATTGATGATGTTTATCTTTTATCTATGTATGTAAATTATGATGGTGATCAAATTCAATATACTGGATGTTTTCAATTAATTGGATATTCTATAAACAAAAATGATGGAGATTATGATGTATTTATACTTGAACAAACACAGAAAACAGATTGTGAGATATGTTTAAAGGAATCTCCTATTATTTATGAAGTTCTTGATTGTTTAAATCCATTTGGATCTCCTTATTATATTTCATTACCATCAACAGGATTTGAGTATCATTTAATAACATTTACTGATTTAGATGGACTAACACAATATTGTGGAAATGTTAAAGGTACTATTGTAGGACAACCTACTACAGGAATTTTAATTTCTGATTTGGGCATACCTGAAGAAACTGGTGTTACTTGTGATGATTGCCTATTAAATGTTGCGGAAAAAAGAAAACTTGTAAATTGTTTAAATCCTTTAGACATTGAAATTGTTTGGGCATCTACATTATTTGAACCAGAACAATCAACACATTTAAGTAGTGGTGATGGTTGTTATGAAATTAGTCCTGATGTTGTATCAGGTGAAACAGTTACAATAACTGAATTAGCGAATTTTGACCCACAAAATGATTGTAATACTTGTTTTGAATGTTATGGGTTAGTTTATGATTATCAAACGTGTGAACCTCAAGAGGTTTGTGGTCCTCAAAATATAATTACTACGAATAATTTTGGTACAGGATTAAGTACTCGTGATATTAAAATAGATTCAAATGACAATATTTTTATAACTTTTAATCAAAGTGGTAGAATTGCTAAATATGATTTGAATACATTGTCTTTTGTTGAACAATCAAATAATGTTCTAAATGGAGCTTATGGGATTGATATTGATGAAACGAATGGAGTAATTTGTGTATCAAATAGATTTTCAAACTATGTATCATTTTTTAATTATACTTTTTTAAGTAATGGTTATAGTCTACCCTCATCTTTTGGTGGTAATAAAGTTTATCTAAATCCAAATGATGGATATTTTTATGTTACGTTTGACAATTGTTGTTCATCTCCAAATGTAAAAGTTTATAGTGGAAGTAGTTTCTGTGGTATGACTTTGACAACAGAATTTGGTTCAATATCTAATTCATATAGAGATATCATACAAGTTGGTTCATCAATTTATGTTGCGTCGTATAATACCCAATCAATTGAAGTTTATGATACTTCATATAATTTAACTAATACTATATTTTTAGGACAATTCCCAACTTCTTTTGATTATAATCCATTAAATAATACGTTATACATATCCACAATATCCCCAATTTACATTAAACTTGATTTATCTACAAATGGTATAGTATTAAATAGTTTCTCATCTAATTGTTGGAGCACTACTGAATTTGTTAAAATCAAACTTAACACAAATACAAATAAATTATATATAACAAATACCAATTGTAATTCAATTCACGAATTTGATTTAACGACAGATACTCTAATAAGGATATATGACGATGAATTAACATCAAATGGAGTGTTAGGAACATTTGCTATGGATAATGATACATCCGGAAACACATGGTTTGGTTCTTATGATAGGGCATTTGAATTGGGATGTACAAATCAAATCATAAATGGACAAACAATCGGAAATGAATTTTTAAGTGCAGGAACAACATTCTTTAATTATCAATTAAGTGCTTGTTGTGAAATTACATCAGTATCTAATAATACCGATGATTCTTTTACCTTTAACGAATACTTAAGCATGTTACATTATGAAGATTGTCAAACTTGTACTGGTACAACTCATGAACTATTCTATTGTCAATCTTGTGATGGTAGTATTGAAGCAGTTTTAGTAGCACCATCATTAACATTCACTATAGGACAATTTGTACGTTCACATTGGGGTAATTCACACTTCTTATGTTTCGAAATTATGGATAATTATACAGTTGCTGATTATGGAACTGGATACCCAAGTTTTGAGGCTCAAGGTGAACCACCATTTGCAAGTTGTTCAGCATGTACATCAGGAACGTCAATTGGATTAACCATAATAAACTGTGATACATTAGTCCCATCCCAAGTTAATGTTACATTGGAAAATTGGCTACAGATTGCAGGATTCCCAACTTTTGTACAAAATCCAGTGATAAGCGACTCTAATGGTGTTTGTTATCAAGTAGTCAATCTATGTCCAATCGATAACAACAATCCTGAGTTCCCAATACAAGAATTCTTTGTGAACCAACTTTTCTGTAGACTATCAAATGCAACACCAGGTAGACCAGCACCAGTATCAGCAGGAACTGAATACTTTGCTTGTCAAATATGTTGTCCATGTGAATCAGGTGGAACTGTAACATCAGTTGCAGTACCTCATCCTGTATGGACTGGATTATATGGAAATGCTGTTACTTTATTAGATGCTGTCCAATTAGGAGGGATGAACGGATTAAATAATTAAACTGATATATTTATAAATAAAAAAATATGAGCTCATTATCATCTAATACCGAAAGTACAATTTGTGTTATTTGTTGTCCATGTACAACTGGTGAAACCATTACAGTTGTTAGTCCTCCACATCCATCTTGGACAAATAATCAAGGACAAACTGTAATACAGTTAAATGCGATAACATTAGGGGGAATGAACGGATTAAATAATTAAAAATATCATGAATAGAATTACAGAATCAGAACTTAACAAACTTGTTAAAAAAATCGTAAATGAATCAGATTATGGAAAAATAAAAAACTATATGTTCTTTAGCAATCTAGAACAAATGATTAGACAAGCACAGTTGTTATTAGAATTGGATCCAATGCAAGTTGAAGAACTTTTATCTAATGGACATGATTGGGCTGACGATCATATCACAGTCGCAAAAGAAAATCTTGATCAAGTATTCGATTTCATGATGAATGAATCACAACACATGGATAATGAAATGGAAGATGATGAAGATATGATGATGGAATCGGAGTTAAGTGAAAAGAAAAAAAAGAATACCCCAACAAACCCAAAACTATGGCAAGCGGCATTATCTTGGGCGAAAAGTAGGTATAAGGTTTGTCCCTCAGCTTATTGTAATGGAGCTGCTGTGAAACGATACAATAGTCAAGGTGGAAAATGGAAGAAAAAATAAAAGAGGATTTAGTCCTCTTTTTTTTATCTTTTTTTGTTTTATAAATTTTTTCATTTACTTTTGTGGTTGAACAATTAAAACAATCACCAAAATGAAAAAAACAATCATCAGATTCTTCAAAAGACTTTACATTAATATGCTAATATTGAATAGAAAATATTCTTATGATGCAAACCAACCAGTTTCCCAAACCCAAAAAATGTCAATGTCAATTGCAAAGAAATTAATTAAACACCCTGAATCAAAATTTGATATCGGACCAAAATCAGGTAAAAAATATATCACAAATTCAGAATTAAAGTTATTTATTATATTTGATAAACGTGTCCTTAGTATAACGAATCATGTATATCATTACGATATTATTTTAACTGACAGAAATTGGGATAAAATAATTAAAATGTATGATGCAAAAGTTGAAGAAATAACACAAGAATATGAGGATCAAATTATGTATCAGATTGAACATTCTTTAGAAAAAATAATAAAAAAAGTCGAATATATTAATGATTTGACCTCTATAAGATAATTATTTTTTCTTTGGTTTGTACGACACCATTGTTGGTTTATTTCCTGTACCTATTTTAGGATCCTTCTTTTCAGCACTACGTTTTTGAGCACATGCCGCCTTTTTCTGTGAGTCTGACATCTTACCTGCAACACCAGCCGCCCTGCATTTGGGATATCCTTTGGTGTCAGCCTCACTTCTACCACATGGTGGATGTTTACCATCAACCTTTCTACATATGTTCACCCAAGGACCTTTAGGTTGTTTACTACCCTTTGGTTTTTTCTTTGTTCCAAACCATACCGCCAAGTCCTCAGTTAATACAGGAGCTTCCTCATATTGCCATTCATTGATTGTATGAACATCATGGGTTGGTACATGGTGAGATCCACCCTTTCCTTTTTCCCAAACTCCAACAACCTTTTTTATGTTATTCTTTATTGTGGATTTAATCTTTTTGTGATTAACTTCACTATCAACAAACTCTGAAAAAGGTGCCAATAAATTTTTATTCCATTTTTTCATCCCCAATTCTTGAGGACCATTATACTCACCTGATGATATGGATGATGATGAACTTTCATTTATTTTTTTAGTGAACGGACTTAATGATTTCTTTATCTCAGAACTTTTAATATTACGTCCTGGAAATGGATTAATTGTACCACCATCATCATCATTACTTACTGGATGATTCTTTGCATACATTGAAGATTTCTTAGCCTTAGATTCAATTTTTGAAATGTTTTTTTTAGTCGTATCCATTTTTCCATCATAACTATCAGTAGCTAATTCTTGACTGAAATATTCTGATACTTCAGTATTATATGGTGATAATTGTGTTTTATCGAATATTCTCTTCCCAAGTTTCATAGGTAATGTATATGACCCTCTAGAACCTGTACTATCACCAGTCGCTTCTTTTAAGATTTCCTCTTTTAATTTATTTACAATATCTCTTAACATTGTCAGTTATTTTTTTTATTTTTAACTAAAATTTTTACACCATGGAAGAAAAAGAATTATTCGGTAAGTTATTTAACTCAGTTCCTTTATTAACAGAAAATCATTTAGAAACATTATTAGAAACTCTCGATAAAGAACGTTCATTATATCTTATAATCCAAGCAGTTAAACACGCATATCATTCAGGACTTTATAGTATCGGAGAATCAGAAGTTATATCCAAGTGTATCAGAATATTATCTAAATCAGATGAAACCAATGAATAATTTTTTAATTATAACCCAACAGGTCTAGTACCTAATTTATCCGTGACAGTTCCTTTACTTAAATCAAAAAGACTGTTTTCGTCTTTAGTTTCTTCATCACCTTTAGTTGCTACTTTTTGAGATGTTCCTGGTGTATTAACTAATGATGATAATGTAGGATCCGCCTTAACAATATCTTCGGCACTATATTTCTTTAATAATGTTTTCACTATAGCATCATCTGAAAGTTCCATTTGATCTCTATATTGTTCTATTTTTGATTTGATTTCTTTTGTGTTATCTACTTTTTGAGAACCCTTCTCAATGTTACCATGATTACTTGTTTGAATTACTCCCGAAGAACATGTATATGTTAGTTGTTTATTAGGATTATTCAAATCAACGTAAGTACCATCACCTTTGAACGAAAGTTCACCAATTTGATACTCCATACCTCCAGTTGTTTTTCCATCAGCACCTTTCATTGTCATATCATTAACTTCAACATTGTCTTCAGTCTTTTCTCCTTTAGTATTAGTTATAGCCACCATCTCATCATTTTTAAGATTAGTGATACAAGTAAAATCACCTGTTGTTTTTGGAACTCCCTCAAGAGATTTCACAATTCTATTTGTTGTATCAGGACCGATAACTTTGTCTCCTCTTGTACCCAAAGCAGTTTGAATTTGAGCAAGTTTTTCAGCTGCTGATTGTTCAAGAATTAGTGAACTATGTTGTCTTAAAATGTTTCTTTTTTCAGATTCTGTTATAATTAATTTTCTCATTATATTTTACCAATTTCTTTAAGTTTATTGTATAAAGTATCAATATCAGCATCTGTCAACTGTGTATCAGTAGGTAATCCTAATGCTGTTTTTATTTGATCGTCATATTGTTTTCCAAGTGAACGCCATCCTGTAACACCTCCACCACCAGATCCGCTTTCACCAGACCCTCCACCACCGGTAGTGTCCGTTTGTTCTTTAACTTCAGGATCGACATCAACACCATTTTCACTTAACGCCCCAATTAAATACACTCCACCTATACCTAAACCAATTGCAACTGCGTATCCTCTTTTGGTTAATTTCTTTTTACCTGTTGTCGGATCAATTGTAAGTATTTTTTTATTTTCTAAAAAGTTAATTATTTTTGATTTATTTTTCGGTAAAGCCTTATCAGGTGAAGTTGCAATCTTAACTATATCATCAACTTCTTGTGCTGCTTCTTTTTTGATATTATTTATTGAAGACTGTACTACAAGATCATCGGCATCAGTTAATAATTTGGATGGAGTTTTAGGGAATTCTGCATGTTGGAAATACCATTTTCCACTTGGAGGATCAAACATAATATTCTTTTCTTTATTTACTCCTCTTTGTAAGAATTCTCTGAAATTATCAATACCATATTTTTCAAATCCAGATCTTGAAATTAAACTAAAGTCCCCTGTTTTCAAAGCATTTGCAATTAATTTGTTATATTCTAACATATTTTTAGCATTCGTAACTTTTGACCAATCAACCGCACTATCTACAAAACTACTACTATTGATTACTTCACCCGGTTTAAAGGTTTTCACAACACCTTGACTTGCATCTTTCGATGCGGTTTTAGACGCCTGAGATACCGCACTTTGTCCAGTTTCTTTAGCACCTGTTCGTGCAGCAGTTTGTGCAACTTCTTTAGACCCAGTTTGAACCGTTTCTTTAGTTCCAGTTTTTAATACTTGTTTAGTATCTTGAATAAACTTTCTTGATGTTTGATCGGCGGCGTCAATTAATTTTGCTCTAACCACTGATTTATCTAAACCACTCATTACATAAGATGGATTATTTAACTCCTTAGCTATTTTTCCTTGTATATCGTTTATCAATAAATTTACTTTATTTGGTTCAGTCATAATCCCTTTAAGTACATTAGGATCCGTGGCAATCTTTGGTAGTGCTATTCCATTTTTAACTCTTTTTTGAAGTGCGTCCATCGTAAATTCTTTAGTTTCTTTTTCGATAACATCTCTCAAGGTTTTTTTAATTATATCATCTATTGCACTGGTACCTGCTTTAGTTGCCAACGCAGCTAAACTTTCTTCGATAACTCCACGATATTCTACGATTTCAAAAAATCGTTTTATCTCTTCGTTTAATAAATTATTTTTCATATATTTTTGATTTTTTATTTTTATTTAGTTGCTAAGGATCCTTGTACCGAGCCAAGTGATTTTTGTAACCATGAGTTAACTGTTCCCATTATCGCCCCAAATCCGCCTGATAATGTTTTAAAAAAAGGAGTATTAAATAAACCAATCTTTGATAATGACAAGTCAATTTTTACACCCGTCATCTGAGATAACGAAGCTGCAAAATCGGGTTTAACTACACCATCTACAGGAATTTGAACTTTTGATTCCTGAGAATTAGCCCATTTTTGTACTTCTTTTACAGCATTAACAGTAGGATTATCAAATATACCTGTAGGTGTCAATTTATATTTTAATTCACTTGGAAATATAGTTAATAATTTTATTAACCCTGTTTGTAATTCATCCACATTTTTACCTTTATCTCCTTTCTTTAAAGTATTCTCAGACATAAAAGTTGCAAAAGTATGTCCTAATACAGCACCAGTTCCTGCCTTTATTAAGGCTTGTTTTGGACTTGATGCGATTTCTTTTGCCGTGGCACCAATTGGATTTAAAAATGTTTTTTTAATCCAATCACCTAATTTTTTAACTATAGTATCAAGTCCACTGAAAATCTTACCTAAGAATCCCCCAACGGATTGTCCAAATAATTTAACTAAAATGTCTTGAACATATTTTAAAGTACCACTTAATGATGGTAGACTGCCCATGATTGTTTTTAATAAACCTTTCGCCTGTGACGATATTGCTCCTTTAGTTACGGCTTCTTTTGCAGCAGTTTTAAATATAATTTTAGACCCCGCACCAACACTTCCTGTTGTAAACAAAGAAATTAAATCAGTAAGCATCATCATAAATGGTGAATTTCTTCTATCGGGATCTTTAGGATCAAAATCATTATATAATATTTCATATATATCCAAAATTACAATCATACACCAAATAGCTTTCACAACAACAACAGTTGGGAACATTGATGCTATGATTTCAGTAATCATTCCTATGTATGAATTAAGATTTCTTCTAATCCATCTTAACGCGGGTATAATACCTTTTTTAAGAACCCAATTCAATAGTTTTCCCGCCGCCTTACTAATACCTTTAACAATCCATTTACCCCCTTGGTACACCGCATTTCCAACTTGTTTAATTCCTTCCCATGCTGTGGAACCTACTTTTTTAGCACCTTCCCAAGCACCTTTAGCTGCTGAACCAATTGCGGAACCAACCGCCTTAGCACCTTTATAAACCACAAAATCCTTGGAGAAAGGATTCCATGCTTGCTCAAGAATAACCTGATTAGCAATTAAATTAACCTCATCCCATAAATCATGATTTAAATTATTTTCAAAAATTAATTGACGGTTTTCTGTTAATAGTTTTATTGAACCCTTAAATTTGTCATTCCAATGTTCATTAATTTCTTGTTTTACCCCATTATTAACACCCCATTCTTCCATCAATGACATTAA
>Ga0315906_10007973_pt1 | contig 12751 bp, 8 predicted proteins | sample LakEriMetagenome_4_FD_203526 | JGI IMG/M metagenome (GOLD analysis project Ga0315906, IMG submission 203526) | Freshwater fungal communities from buoy surface, Lake Erie, Ohio, United States - Buoy 2 MA122 | ecosystem: Environmental > Aquatic > Freshwater > Lake > Lake biofilm | place: USA: Lake...
CGAAGCTCGGCACTGCAGAGATCAAGGGCATTGTGCAGACCGCCGTCAACAAGGGCCTCACACAATTCCTCGAAGAGAATCCGTCGGACGGTAAAGAGGTCATTCGCCAGGCGCTCAACGCTGCGCGTGGACGCGAAGCGGCGCGGAAGGCGAAGGAGCTCGTCATGCGCAAAGGCGCACTCGAAGGAAGTGCTCTTCCAGGCAAGCTTGCCGACTGCCAAGAGCGCGACCCCGCGAAGTCAGAGCTCTACATCGTAGAGGGCGAGTCGGCCGGTGGTTCCGCAAAGCAGGGACGCGATCGACGATTCCAGGCAATCTTCCCGCTCCGCGGCAAGCTGCTCAACGTTGAGAAGGCGCGCATCGACAAGATTCTCGGCAGCGACAACATTCGCACGTTGATCATGGCGCTCGGTGCTGGCATTCAAGATTCCAGCATGGAAGATTCGAATAGCCGCTTCGACATTACGAAGTTGCGCTACCACCGCGTCATCATCATGACCGACGCCGACGTCGACGGCGCCCACATTCGAACGCTGCTACTCACCTTCTTCTACCGCTACATGCCGGCCATCATCGAGGCGGGGTATCTCTACATCGCCCAGCCACCGCTCTATCGCGTGAGCACGGGCAAGGAGACGAAATACGCGTCGTCCGAAAAAGAGCGCGACGAGGCGATCGCCTCGTTCAAGACGAAGAACGTCAGCGTGCAGCGCTTCAAGGGTCTCGGCGAAATGAATGCCGAGCAGCTCTGGGAGACGGCGATGAATCCTGAGAACCGCGTCTTCCTGCAGGCACGCATTGAAGATGCCGCCGTCGCCAATGAGATCTTCGAGATGTTGATGGGCGAGCGCGTTGAGCCACGCCGCGACTTCATTAAGGCTGAGGCCCACAAGGTCCAGAACCTGGACGTATAGGAGGCGATGGCAGCATGAGCGACGAGGCACGAGTGAGCGTCCGTTCGATTCGTATCGAAGACGAGATGCGCACGAGCTATCTCGATTACGCGATGAGCGTGATCGTGGCGCGCGCACTCCCCGACGTTCGCGACGGCTTGAAACCAGTACACCGCCGCATCTTGTACACGATGGGCGAGATGGGCCTCTCTGGCGGATCCGCCTATCGCAAGTGCGCCGCTATCGTCGGCGAGGTGATGGGTAAGTACCACCCGCACGGCGACGGTGCGCTCTACGACGCGCTGGTGCGACTCGCACAGGACTTCTCCATGCGCCATCCGCTCGTTGATGGCCAAGGAAATTTCGGTTCGGTTGACGGCGACTCTGCCGCAGCAATGCGCTACACCGAGGCACGCCTCACCGCCATCGCCGGCGAAATGCTCGCCGATATCGATCACGAAACGGTCGACTTCACGCCAAACTACGACGGCACGCAAAAAGAGCCGAGCGTTCTTCCGGCCCGCCTGCCAAATCTTCTCGTCAACGGCTCCTCTGGCATCGCCGTCGGCATGGCAACGAACATTCCGCCGCACAACCTTGGCGAAATCGCCGATGCCGCCATCGCCCTCATTGCGGACCCAGAGCTCTCCGTTGACGATCTCTGCAAGTATGTCAATGCTCCAGACTTCCCAACGGGTGGCATTCTGTACCGGTACGACACCATCAAGAATCCACTCACCGGCGCAACCGAGCGCGTCGATGCCGTGCGCCAGATGTACGCACATGGGCGTGGCCGCGTTGTTGTTGATGGCGCAACGCACTTTGAAGAGGCCTCGCGTGGCGATCGCACTGCGATCATCATCACCGAGCTCCCGTATCAGGTGAACAAATCGTCACTCGTCGAGAAGATTGCCGACCTTGTGAAAGAGGAGCGCCTCGACGGCATCGCCGACCTGCGCGATGAGTCTGACCGCGACGGCATGCGCATCTACGTCGAAGTAAAGAAGGATGCAAACCCACACAAGGTGCTCAACAAGCTACTGAAGCTCACTCCGCTGCGTTCGGCCTTCAGCATGAACATGCTCGCCCTCGTTGATGGCCAGCCGCAGACCCTCTCACTGAAGTCGGTGTTGCAGCATCACATCGATCACCGTCGCATCATCGTGCGCCGTCGCACCGAGTACGAGCTAAAGAAGGCACGTGAGCGCGCCCACATCCTTGAAGGGCTCAAGATCGCGCTCGACAATCTTGATGCCGTCATCAAGACGATCCGCGCCGCAGCCGACGTCGACGTTGCTCGCACGCAACTCATGGAGCGCTTCAAGCTCAGCGAACTGCAGGCGCAGGCGATTCTGGATATGCGCCTTGCCCGCCTTGCTGCGCTTGAGCGGAAGAAGATCGAAGACGAGTATCTGGAGGTCATCAAGTTCATCGCCGAGCTCGAAGACATCTTGGCGCGTCCGGCCCGCATCTCCAAGATCATCTCGGATGAGTTCGCCAAGCTCAAGGAGAAGTTCGCCGACCGACGCCGCACCAAGATTGCCCAAGATGCCACGCGCGAAATGTCCGACGAGGACCTGATCGCCGATGAGGATGTCGTGATCACCATCTCTGGCCGCGGTTACATCAAGCGCCAGCCGCTCACCACCTACCGCCAGCAGCACCGCGGCGGCAAGGGCGTGATCGGCATGACCACGCGCGAAGAGGATGCAGTCGCAACGCTGCAGGTTGCCAACACCCACGACTACGCCCTCTTCTTCACCAACAAGGGGCGTGGCTTCAGCGCCAAAGTGCACGAGATCCCTGACGCCTCGCGGCAGAACAAGGGAATTCCGATCGTCAATCTTCCTGGCGTACAGGTGGAATCGGGCGAGACACCAGTTGCCACAATCATCCTCAACGGTTTCACGCCCGGCAGTTACCTCGCCTTCTCCACGAAGAAGGGCATCATCAAGAAGACGGCGATCGAGCAATTTGAGAAGGTCCGCTCCACTGGCATCATCGCCATCACGCTTGATAAGGGCGATGAGCTTGCCCAGGTGATCCAGACCTCCGGAGAAGATGACCTCGTCATGGCCACCCGCCAGGGGCGCATCTGCCGCTTCCACGAGCGAGAGGCGCGCGCCATGGGCCGCACCGCAGGTGGCGTCATCGGCATTCGCCTCGCCCGACAGGGCGACCTTGTGGTCGCCATGGCCGTGGCGGAGCCCGGCGCCGACCTCCTTGTCCTTACGGAGACCGGTCACGGCAAGCGCGTCCCAGTAGGCGCCTTCGCCCGCAAGCACCGGGGGACCCAGGGTGTCCGCCTGATCCCGCTCGAGGGGCGAAAGACAGGCCCGGTTGTCGCCGTGCGCCAGGTGAGCGAGGCCGACGAAGAGGTGATCTTGATCAGTTCCGAGGGACAGGTCGTGCGCACCAAGCTTGAGAGCATCGCCACCCGCAAGGACGGCAGTGCCCAGGGTGTGCGCGTGATGACGCTGCGCGAGGGCGACAAGGTCGCCGGGATCGCCGCCTTCCGTACGGGTCTGGCAAAGCGCAACGGCACAGGCGACAATAAAGACGAAGCTGACGAGGCTCCAGAGGTTCCCAAGGTTGTGAAGGCGCCTCGCCCAACCGCCAAGGGAGGCCCCCCATCAAGAGGGAAGCCGGTCGCAAAGGGGAAGCCAGCAGCGAAGACGAAGCCGGTCGCAAAGGGGAAGCCAGCCCCGAAGAAGCGTTCGGGTCGCTAAGAGTGACCCGTCCAGAGAGATGAGGACGGCGATGAGGGCAGATTCGATCGACGTCTACACGGGGAACGCCAACCCCGAACTTGCGGCGAAGATTGCCCGCTACCTCGGACGCGATCTTGGTAAGGCAGAGGTCTTCGCCTTTGCCAACGAGAACATCTTCGTCAAGATTCTCGACAACGCTCGCGAGAAGGATGTCTTCATCGTGCAGCCGACCTCACGCCCAGTGAGCACCTCCATCATGGAGCTCTTGATCATGATTGACGCGTTCAAGCGCGCCTCGGCAGGACGCATCACCGCCGTCATTCCGTACTACGGCTATGGCCGCTCCGACAAGAAGGATCAGCCGCGCGTGCCGATCACCGCGCGCCTTGTTGCCGACATGCTGCAGGTTGCCGGTGCAAATCGCATCCTCACCCTCGACCTCCATCAGGGTCAGCTGCAGGGCTTCTTTAATGTCCCAGTTGACGAGCTCACCGCAGTGCACCTGCTCTCCAACTACATGCGCCAGCGCGGCACCGAGAATCTTGTCGTCGTGACCGACCTCGGATTCGCCAAGCGCGCACGTACCTTTGCCGAACTCCTGAATGCACCGCTCGCGATCGTTGAGAAGCGACGTGAAGGGAACAACGATCACGCAGAGGTGTTGAATGTCATCGGTGACGTGAAGGGGAAGCGCGTTGTTATCGTCGACGACGAAATTGACACCGCCGGAACATTGACTGAGATTGTCCGTGCGATTGAGAAGGCGGGCGCAATTGAAGTAACCGCGTGTGCAACACACGGCGTCTTCTCTGGCCCAGCGATTGAGCGAATTGAAAACTGCAATGTGCGCGAAGTGGTGGTGACCGACTCCATTCCGCTGCCAGTCGGCGCAAAGAGCACGAAGATCAAGCGCCTCTCCTCTGCCCCGCTCTTCGGTGAGGCGATCCGACGCATTCACCTCGGTGAATCAGTTGGTGCGCTCTTCGGCAAAGAGTCGGCGACCGCGGAAGAGATGCTCTTCTGGGATGAGCACCAAACCGGACCAGTCTCTACCGCTCCATCGAGCGAGAAGCGAACACGACGATGACGTTGAAGTTGCATGGCCCAGATGAACGTGGCGCAATTGTCGCGCGTGTTCCTGAGAAGACCGATGATTGGCGCGCATCCTTGCGCAGCCCGCGGTGGAACGTTGCGCCGATGAAGAATCCCGAAATGAATCCGACCAGCAGGCCGGTAAGTGCCCTCTTCTGGGTTGTGCTCGCCGCGCTTACCTTCGGCATCCTGGTGATCGGATACTCCGCCGGATTCTGGCGCTAGGCCTCCGCCAGCGATGGTCTTTGGCTTCCTCTCCCGACTTGTAGATTCAAACGACCGCGAGCTCGGTCGACTCAAGCCGATCCTTGACGCTGTCAACGCTCGCGCCAATGAGATGGAGGCGGCGAGCGATAGTGAGATTCGCGCACGCATCGATGCGATCTCCGCGGTGCTGCGCACCCTAGAGGGCGACGCGCTCAAGGCGGCGCTCGACAAGGAGCTGCCAGAGATTCTCGCAGCTGCGCGTGAAGCATCGCGCCGCACCACTGGCATGCGCCCATACGACGAGCAGATTCTTGGCGCCATCGTGCTGCATCAAGGAAAGATCGCGGAGATGCGCACCGGTGAAGGAAAGACGCTCGTCGGTCCTCTCGGTGCCACTGTCAACGCTGTTGGTGGCCGCGGCGTACACGTGGTGACCGTCAACGACTACCTCGCCCGCCGCGACGCGCGCTGGATGGGTCCGATCTTTGCCTTTATGGGGCTCTCGATTGGCGTGATTGCGCACGATAGCTCGTACCTGTTTGATCCTGAATATCACAGCAGCGACGAGCAGACCGCCAAGCTGCGCCCCGTCACTCGACGCGAAGCGTACGCGGCGGATGTGACTTACGGCACCAATAATGAGTTCGGATTCGACTACCTGCGCGACAACATGGTCACCGATCTTGAGCAGCGCGTGCAGCGTGGACACGCCTTCGCCATCGTCGATGAGGTCGACAACATCCTGATCGATGAGGCTCGAACACCGCTCATCATCAGCGGCCAGGCGGCAGAGTCACAGAACCTCTATGCCACCTTCTCTAAGCTCGTGCCGCGCCTACGCGCGCGCCAGGCTGGTGCAGAGAGTGGCGGCGACTACTTCCTCGACGAGAAGGAGAAAGCGGTCTCGCCAACTGAAGAGGGGGTCGCCCGTGTTGAGCAGATGCTCGGCATCGAGAACCTCTACAGCGGCGATCCGCTCATGGCTCGACACTTTGAATCGGCGCTCCGCGCACATGCGCTCTTCAAGCGCGATCGCGACTACATCGTTGAGGGCGGCGAGATCGTCATCGTCGACGAGTTCACCGGCCGCAAGATGCCAGGGCGTCGCTGGTCTGAAGGCCTGCATCAGGCCATCGAGGCGAAAGAGGGGCTCCACGTTCAGCGCGAATCCGTGACCCTCGCGACGATCACCTTCCAGAACTACTTCCGTCTCTACGGGAAGCTCGCCGGCATGACCGGTACCGCCATGACCGAAGCAGAGGAGTTCAGCAAGATCTACAACCTTGAAGTCACAGCGATCCCAACGCACCGACCAATGGTGCGCAACGACGAGCCCGACCTTGTCTATCGCACGGAACGCGCGAAAGACGCAGCCATCGTGGAGCACATCAAAGAGCGTCGCGCCGCAGGCCAGCCGGTGCTGGTCGGCACCACCTCGGTGGAGCGATCGGAACATCTTGCGACGCTGCTTAAGCGTGAAGGGATCCCCCACAACGTCTTGAACGCCAAGCAGCACGAGCGCGAAGCGCTCGTTGTTGCACAGGCGGGTCGCAGCGGTGCCGTAACGATCGCCACCAACATGGCCGGTCGCGGTACCGACATCGTTCTGGGTGGCAATCCTGCCGGTCTCGCCTCTGAGGCACTGCGCCTTCGCGGACTCAATCCTGCCGAGGTCGATGCTGCAACGTATGCCGAAGCGCTCGCGGAGGCGGAGCGCTCTTGTGCCGCCGATCGCGAGACCGTACTTGCCGCGGGCGGTCTGCGCATCATTGGTACTGAGCGACACGATTCACGTCGCATCGACAATCAGCTCCGTGGTCGCGCCGGTCGCCAGGGTGACCCAGGTTCGTCGCGCTTCTACCTCTCACTCGAAGATGACCTGATGAAGCGCTTCGCAGGCGAGCGTGTGATCGGCTTGATGGATCGCCTCGGCTTTGATGAGTCACAGGCGCTTGAGTCATCGATGGTCAGTCGCACGATTGAAGGGGCACAAACGCGCGTTGAGGGGTACAACTTTGACATTCGTAAGCGCGTCGTTGAGTTTGACGACGTCATCAACAAGCAGCGCGCAACCGTTTACGGCGAGCGTAACCGCGTGCTGCATGGCGACGATCTCAACCTCACCGTTGAAGATTCACTCCGCGCAGAGGCGCGCTCGATCGTGATGACGCACTGCCCACCAGGACTGCCAGGCGATTGGAATCTTGAAGCGCTGCGCGGTGACTTACGACGCGCCGGCATTGAGCCACCTGCGGGCCTTGAGGATATTGTCGAAGATGCGATCTTGGTTGATGCGATTGAGGTTGCAGCACTGGAGGCGCTCAACAAGAAGGCGGCAGAGTTTGGCCCAGAGATCTGGCCGCGCGTCTTGCGCGCCGTGATCTTGCGCAGCATCGATCAGCTCTGGGTGGAGCACCTCACTGAAGTTGATGATCTTCGCCGCGGTATCGGGCTGCGCGGATATGCCCAAGAGGACCCACTCAATGCCTTCAAGCGCGAGGCGTTCAAGCTCTATGACGAGTTCCAGGGGCTCATCCGCGTCAGCATCGGTCGGTCGATCTTGCGCGTCAGCGTGGTGCAACAGGAGGCACCACGTCCTAAGGTCGTCGCTACGAGCGCGGCAGGCACCACATCGGCGCCAGCGCCGAGGGCGCCGGTTACACCTGCTGCCAGCGTTGGCCGGAATGACCCGTGCCCCTGTGGCTCAGGGAGGAAGTACAAGAAGTGCCATGGCGCGTAGCGTGAGCAGCGAGTCCCCCGTGGGTGCCGCGGTTCGGCTGAGAAGGTGTGCAGGGTGAGCTTCGACGCCACCTCCCTGCGGGACCTGCTCGGGCGTATCGAGGCTACCTCGGGGCGTCTTTGACCCGGTAGCGAAGGCCGCGCGACTTGCCGAGATCGAGGCGGCCATGCTCGCCCCAGGCTTCTGGGATGACCAACGGGTCGCTCGGCGCCTCGCCCGTGAGGCAGAGGGGCTACGCGAAGAGCTCACCCTCTGGAAGGATCTCACCACAGCTGCCCGTGACCTTGGTGAGCTCTTTGAGCTCGCCGAGTCCGAGGGCGACCAGGGGCTGCAAGACGAAGTTTCAGCGAAGGCGACACTGCTGGAGGGCGACTTTGAGAAGGCCCGCACCTCACTCCTCTTTAGTGGCGAGTACGCCGATGCCGATGCCATCGTCACCATCCAAGCAGGCGCGGGCGGCACTGAAGCCTGTGACTGGACCGCCATTCTGCTGCGCGCCTACATGCGCTGGGCCGAACGACATAGCTTCGCCACCGAGATCGTAGATTCCACCGAGGGTGATGGCGCCGGTTATCGAAGCGTAGTTCTCGAGATCCGCGGTCGAAATGCGTTCGGGTGGCTACGCGCTGAGCGCGGCGTGCACCGGCTCGTACGCATCTCGCCATTTGATGGGCAGAAGCGTCGACAGACCACGTTCGCAATGTTTGAGGTGATCCCGGAGGTAGAGGACGATGCTGAGGTCACACTCAACTGGGATGAGATTCGTGTTGATACCTATCGCTCGAGCGGTGCTGGCGGCCAACACGTGAACAAGACGGAGTCTGCAGTACGGCTCACCCACCTTCCAACCAACTCTGTTGTCTCTAGCCAGAACCAGCGCTCGCAGATGCAGAACCGTGAAACAGCGGAGCGGATGTTGCGTGGCAAGCTGATCGAACTCAAAATTCGTGCGCGCGAAGATGAGCTGGCACGCGTCCGTGGTGAAACGATCTCCGCCGGTTGGGGGAACCAGATTCGCAGCTACGTGCTGCACCCATACCAAATGGTGAAGGACCACCGCACTGGCTACCAAACTTCCGACACCAGTGGGGTTCTTGACGGCGACTTTGATCCGTTCATCCTCGCCGAGCTGGAGCGTGTCTCTACCGGGGCTCCGCTTGCTGGCGGCGGCGTGGATGAAGAGTAGGATCAGCCCATGAGTGGTGAGGCGAGGCTCGGTGAAACAGAAGAGGCCGTCGTTGCGCTGAACGGCATCTCAGTGACCTACCCGAGCGGCCATGTCGCCCTCGGTGACGTAAATCTCACGATCCAGCGCGGTGAGTTCGCCTTCCTTGTTGGACCGTCAGGCGCAGGGAAGTCCACCCTAATTGGGCTCTTGGTCCGCGACGTGCTCCCTACCGCTGGCGAAGTGCACGTAGCAGGGTTCCCCGTGCATCGCCTCTCTGGAGGTGATGTGCCGAAGCTTCGTCGACGAGTTGGCGTGATCTTTCAGGATTTCCGCCTGTTGCCGCGACGAACGGTCCGCGAGAACGTCGCCTTCGCTCTCGAGGTAACTGGGGCGTCACCCGAGCTCGTCGCCAGCGCCACAGAACGCGCACTACGCATCGTTGGCCTAGCACGTCTTGCCGAGCGCTACCCTTCTGAGCTCTCTGGTGGCGAGCAGCAGCGCACAGCAATTGCACGTGCCATTGTTGGTGAACCTGAACTGCTCATCGCAGACGAGCCGACGGGGAACCTTGACCCACTGATTAGCTGGGAGATTATGGAGCTCTTGATGGACATCAACCGACTTGGCGTCACGGTATTGGTCGCAACACACGACTCTGACATTGTCACCACGCTGCGACGCCGCGTGATTGGTCTCGAGGGCGGCCGCCTCATTCGCGACGAAGCGAATGCGACATATCACCGGGTGGGCTGATGAACACGCAACGAGAGAGCAAGTCCAATCGCGTCCGACTCATCCGGCTGAGCATCTCAGCAGCGGCGAATGGCCTCGCTCGAAATCGCCTGGCGACGATCGCTGCAACAACAACGATGACGCTCATGCTGATGGTGCTCGCATCAGTGCTCGTTATTCGCGCAGGACTTGATGCTGCCCTCTCCTATGCCGATTCAAAAGTTGAGGTCATCGCCTACCTCAAGAGCTCCGTCACCGAGAGTGAGGCGCGCTCCATTCAAGTTCAGATTGAGGGAATTGACGGGGTGAAGGGGGCGACCTATGTAAGCGCCGACGACGCCCTTGCAGCTTTCAAGGAGCGCCTAAAAGAGCGTGGTGAGCCCGACCTCACTGGAAACCTTGGTGTGAATCCGCTCCCTGCAAGCTACGAGATCTCCCTCGATAACCCTGCCGACACAGGTCGGGTTGCCGATGGCCTGGCTGGAATTCCGGACGCGGCGTCGATCAGCCGCGTTATTGATGGCCGTGCGCTCGCGGAGAGCCTCGCCGCGATCACTGGGACTCTACGGATCGTTGGCCTGGTCATTGTGATCGGCTTCTCGCTCGCCGTGCTCGCAGTGGTCGTCAACGCTATTCGGCTTGCCATCCTCGCGCGCAGCGACGAGATCGCCATCATGCGCATCGTTGGCGCGAGCGCCACCTGGGTGCGTCTCCCGTTCATTCTCGAGGGGCTGGCGATTGGTGCCGCTGGGGCGCTGATCACGCTCTTTATCTTTGGCATCTTGAGTGCCAGCATCGGCGCCGTCATGCTCAATCTCTTCCGCGTTCTTCCTGTTCAAACGTCGGCGATCCTCGCCGGACAGGTTTCACTCTCGGTGATTGCTGCCGGTCTCGGCCTTGGGGCGCTCGGCGCGCTACTCTCTCTGCGAGGGCGACTGAACTAGTCGCCACGTGCAACGAAGGAGCACCACCATGAGCCTGACGCCATCCGGAACCCCACTCTTCACGCGAGCAGGCCGCCTCCTTCTCGCAATCATCATCGCTGTTACCGCGTACAGCGCTGGGCTGCGCTCTAGCGACGGTGGAGCGCAAGAGAACAGCGCACTCGATCTCGCACGCTTCAATGAGGTGCTCACCCTTATTCAGGAGCAGCATGTTGGACCAAAAACCGACGAAGATCTCATCAATGGTGCGATTAAGGGTCTCGTTGACTCGCTCAATGATCCGTACTCTCAGTACCTCACCGCCGAAGAGATGGCCGCAATGAAGGAGGGGCTCTCGGGGAGCTTCACCGGCATCGGTGCGGTGATTGACCTACGCACATCAGCGGGCGAGCTCTGCACCACAATCAGTAGTGATTGCCTCCTCACAGTGGCCTCAACCATTGAAGGTGCACCTGCCCGCGCTGCGGGGATCCTTGGTGGCGACACGCTCCTCGCCGTTGATGGTGATCCGCTGACTGGGCTCTCTATTGATCAAGCGGTGCTGAAGGTGCGTGGCGCCGAAGGAACAACTGTCGTCATCACCGTTCGCACCGGCGACACCGCGCCGCGTGATCTTTCCATTGTGCGCGCCAAGATTGAGTTGCCAGCGGTTGCAACGGAGGTGCTGCAGAGCACTGCTGGGGATCGCGTTGATTACATCGCGCTCAACGAGTTCACCGATATTGCCGCCGATCAGTTTCGTGTAGCACTACAGGAGATCATTGATGCGGGGGGTGACAAAATTGTTCTTGACCTTCGCGACGATCCGGGCGGGTATCTCTCTACGGCGCTCTCTATCGCCAGCGAGTTCATCGCCGACGGTGTCGTTTATATCGAGGAGAACAGCAAGGGCGAGCAGAGGAGCACGTCGGCAGAAGCTGGCGGCATTGCGACGAGTGCCTCGATTCAGCTAGTAGTGCTGATCAACAGTGGAAGTGCCTCAGCTAGCGAGATCCTTGCGGGCGCGCTGCAAGATCGCGGGCGGGCGATTCTGATCGGTGAGCCGAGCTTCGGTAAGGGGGTCGTGCAGACCTTCATCGACCTAAGTGATGGGTCAGGCCTTAAGTTGACGATCGCTAAGTGGCTGACACCGAATGGGCGATGGATCCACAAGACCGGCCTGACACCTGACATTGCCGTTACCTCCGCCCCGGAGGGCTCGGAGGCTGATCCGGTGTTGGAGGCGGCGCTCAACGCGTTCAAGTAGGGCGGTTGGGGCGCTGGTACTTGCGCCCGCCCCTGCGGAGGCGTATCGTCTGCCGTAGACGAAAGGAGGTGGTGTGCAGTGTCTAATGACAGTTGTACCGCCGCCTCTCACGAGGTCAACGCATAGTTGACCCGCGAGAGCGGTAATAACTGAGCAGAGCCCTGGCCTTCGGGCCAGGGCTCTCTCGTATCCGCCCCAATAGCCCCAGAGTGCACCCGCCCACGGTTGGCGCGTACCCTACAGATGCGCCCGGGGGCCGCAATGCAGTTCGAGAGGAGGTAACGCCATGGCTAAGACACCGGTTAAGACCGCCTCCTCCCCTGCCCCAAAAGAGAAAGCGCCCCCTTCAGGGACCACGCTCGCCTCCAACCGCAAGGCCTCGTACGAGTACGAGATCGTCGAGCGCTACGAGGCGGGGGTCGTTCTCTCGGGGACCGAGATCAAGTCGATTCGCGCTGGCAAGGCCGACATCGGCGATGCCTACGTGCGCCTCGAGGCGGGCGAGGGTCGCCTGATCGGCATGCATATCGCCGAGTGGCCTGGTGCCGCTAGTCAGAACCACGAGCCGAAGCGAGTGCGGCGCCTCTTGCTCCATAAGTCCGAGATCATCGCCATCGGCACCAAGGTGAAGACGAAAGGTCTCACGTTGATCCCGCTTCGCCTCTACCTTTCGCGCGGCCGCTGCAAGGTAGAGATTGGCCTCGGGCGCGGTAAGAAAGCCTTCGATAAGCGTGCTGCCATCGCCGATCGCGAAGGGCGTCGTGAGGCTGAGCGCCAGCTCGGCGACTGGAAGCGCGGCGAGTAGCTCCGCTCGCACTAGCAATCGCGATCCACACGCAGTATCATTGCCCCCTTGGGGATGCGTGGTTTCGACGGAGATCCGCACCTTGAGAACGCGAGTCGAGGTTGCTATCAGGCCTCGTTAAACCGGTAGCAAAAAGAAGTAACTGGCAATCGCCAGCCTGCTCTCGCCCTCGCTGCCTAAGGCAGTACGGTGAGCGTGGAAGCGGCCCCCGCT
>Ga0315906_10007977_pt1 | contig 12750 bp, 4 predicted proteins | sample LakEriMetagenome_4_FD_203526 | JGI IMG/M metagenome (GOLD analysis project Ga0315906, IMG submission 203526) | Freshwater fungal communities from buoy surface, Lake Erie, Ohio, United States - Buoy 2 MA122 | ecosystem: Environmental > Aquatic > Freshwater > Lake > Lake biofilm | place: USA: Lake...
GCCCCCTTGGCGCGCGCGGCACTCTGGTCTTCGGCTGGCGGCGGCGCTCTGCTGACGCCCGATCATGTGGCCGAGCTGCTGCCTGCGCTCGCGCGGCTGTCCGGGGTAGCAGCGGGAGTAGCGGGAGAGGGCGCGGCGGCCTCTCTGTCGTCGTCGCCCGAGCCTGTTGCTGCTGCTGTTGCTTCCAATGGAGACAGCAGCAGCAACACCCGCGCCGCTGCCGGCGCTGGCCACGACGGCCTTGCCCTGCCCCCTGGTGCCGCCGTCGCCCCCTTGCGCGCGGCACCCCCAGGCGGCTCGGCCGCAGCCACAGCAGCCGTCGGCGCGCTGGTGGCTCTCCCAGGAAGCGCGGCGTCGCCCTCGTCGCTGCTCGCGTCCGACGGCGGCCGCGGCCGCGCGCTCGCCGCGGCCATCTGCTCCTTGGCCGCGCTCGAGGTGGTACCTGACGCTTTCTGGTGGGCCGACCTGTTCTGGGGGGCGCTCAAGCCTTCTTCTTCGGCTGAGGAGCAGGAGGAGGGCGGCAGCGCTCTCAGCCTCCTCGAGCCGCGCTCCCTTGCCGCCGTCGCCGCGGCCACGGCCGCGCTGCGCGCGCGGCCCCCGCTCGCCTGGCGCCGCGCGCTTGTGGATGCGACGAGTACTCCTGACTCGCTCTGGGCGCGCGAGGCCACGCCCGCGGACGCGCGCAGGCTCGCGTGGGCGTGCGCGCGTTTCTTCTCTGGGGAAGAGGCCGATGGGGGGCAGCAGCAGCAGCAGCGTCTGGCGGCCGCGTGGCTCGCCGACCTCGAGGCGCTTTGCCAAGGCGGCGGCGTTGCTGTCGCTCCGGACACAGCGCGCGCCTTGGCCAAGCTGTCGAGGCGCTTCGAGGGCGCGGGACAGCAGCAGCAGCAGCAGCAGCAGCAGCAACAGCGGCAGCAGCAGCAGCAGCCGCGGAGGAGGAGGAGGACGAGAGGAGCAGGGGAGGACGAGGAGGAGAGCGGCTTGGTGGCGGCGGCGGCGGCGGCGGCGGCGGCGGCGCGCCGGTGATAGAGTTGAGAGGGGCGCGCGTGCGCTCGTTTAGCCGCCGAGTACTTTTTTCTTGCAAACGCGCTTGTTCTTCACACGTCGACTCCAGCCTCTATCGACAATAACGACGACCCGGGGCGGCGGCGCGCGCGATCCCTGAGCACCCGACCTCCTCTTGGTTCCGCAGCAAAAAGTGCTCGTGATGGCGACGATCGCTCTCGCTGCGGCAGCAACAGCGCCGGAAGACGACAAGCCACCAATGCCACCTATAGCGATGAAGACGCAGCTCATGGACCTGAAGCGCGCGGCCGGCATCCTGGCGGCGCGCGAAGCAGGTGGCGGCGACCGCCGAGGCTCGGGTGACGCCCCGCCGCCACCCGGCGACCACGACGATGGCGATGATGAGCCACAGCCGCTAGCTCCCCTGCTGCTGCTCTCGCCAGAGCACGCCAGCCCGTTTGCCGACGAAGGCCGATGCGTTGCTGAGAGGTCTGGACCTGCACCTCTAGCCGCCTACGCCTGCCCGTCGTTTTTGGCCGACGCGGCCGCGCGGCTGGCGATGGCGCGCGCTCTTGCGGCGGCAGCAGTGGCGGCCACCGGCGTCACCACCACCACCGCAACCACCATCACCGTCCCTCTGTTGCTGCAACAGTGCATGGGGAGCAAGTCAGATGAGGAGGAGGATGACGGCAAGCCCCTACGTGAGGGCGACCTCGTCGAGGTGCGGCGCGCGTGCCGAGGAACAGGAGAAGGAGGGGCCGCCGCCGCCGCTGGCAACCAACAACCAAACGACTCGACCCAGCACCAAGTCCTGCTGCGCGGCACGCTGTGCCTCGGCGGGATCGCGTGCGAATGCCCGCTGTGCGCTCAAGTGCCAGGACTGGCCATCCCGCCCTCGGCCTTTGTCGCGCACGCGTACGGATGGGCGCGCAGGCGATGCGTTGTTGTCGGCGGTGGGTGCGGCGACGACAAGAGCCGCAAGCGCCGCCGCCGCACGGTTCTCGCGTTCTGTCCGCCCTCTCTGCCCGCCGCGGCGCAGATCTTTCTGCCGCGCGTGGGACCCTCGGGCGCGTCGCTGGAGGACGTCGTGGCGCTGGCGAATGAGCAGCAGCAGCAGGAGCGGGGGACGGCGGCAGCGGCGACGGCCCGGTGTGTGTTTTGCGGACGAGGCAACAGCAACTTCTCGCTCTTGCGCTCGTGCGGTGGATGCGGCGCCTTCATGCACCCGCGCTGCTGCGGCTGGGTGATGATGCACGGAGGGCAGGGCCACGGCAATGAGGCGGCCGAGCGCGGCGCGCCGTGCCCGTTGTGCTTGGTGGCAGGAGGCGGCGGCGGAGGAGGATCGCGGCGGCGCTCGTGCTCTTGACAGCCAGCGGCGCACTCGCGCAGCTCTCTTCTCGATTCACTTAGTCTTCTACATTGGAAACGAAAAACTCGATCACCACCACCATCTCTTGATCGCCATGTCGCAGCGCGGCAACGGAGGCGACGGGGAGGAGGACGACGCCGAGCTGGGCGCGCTCTTGGACGACGCGCTGTTCGCGGAGGAGGAGGAGGAGGCTGATGATGGTCTCGGAGGAGCAGCAGCCGCAGCCGAGCAGCCGCGATCACGAGGAGGAGGGGGCGGCAGCGAGGAGGACGAGGACGACAACCACGACGAGGCGCGAGGCAACCAGCGCAGCAAGAAGCGGCAGCGCGTCGGCGTAGGAGAGCTGGCGCCGCCGCCGGGGTCGCCCGCGCGTGCCGCCGCGCGCGCCGCCGTCGCTGCGTCCGTCCCCACCGCCGCCACCACCGCCACCACCTCTCGCGCCCCACCACCGCCACCCGCGCCGCCCCCGCCCACCGCCGCCGCGACCAAATCCATGTGTCCGCCTCACCCAGCGTTCATGTGCGGGCTGTGCGTCGTGTGCGGCCAGCCGCCGGGGGAGGATGAGGAGGAGGGCGGCAAGGAGGGTGGCAGCAACAACCCCGCAGCCGACGACCCCCACCCCCACCCCCACCACCCGCACCTCCACCCAGGCCTCCCCCTGCCCGGCCAAGACCCCAACGGCAGCAACCCCAACACCGACAACACCAACAACCCTGTGGCCCTCCGCCACCTGCACAGCTCCCGAGCGCTGGTCGTGTCTGCCGAGGAAGCCAAGCGCGTCGCCGAGCGCTCGGGGCGCGCGTTGCTGCGCCGCAAGAGGCTAACGCTCGTCTTGGACCTCGACCACACGCTTGTCAACACGGTACGGTGGGCAGATTTGACAGAGCACGAGCGCGAGGCGGCCGTGGCGATGCTGGAGCAGCAGGCCGAGGCGCAGCGCGCTTGGGATGAGCAGAGGGAGAAGATGAAGAGGGAAGGGGAGAGCGGCAGCGGCGCCTCAACCCCGCTCCCCCCACCACCGGAACACGACGTCTTCTCACTCGGCGCCAACGGCGCCTTTTTCGCGCCGCTCGTCACCAAGGTGCGACCAGGAGCCCGCGCCATGCTGCGCTCCTTACTCCCGCTGTACGAGCTGCACGTCTACACCATGGGAGACCGCAGCTACGCTGACCTGGTCGCCGCCTTGCTCGACCCGGACGGTTCCTTGCTTGGGAGCGGTGGTGGTGGTGGTGGGAGTGGTGGGGTGGCGGCAGGTGGTGGCGGTGCCGCCGCTGCAAACGGCAACCCTTCTTCCTCTTCCTCTTCCTCCGCGCGTGTCATCAGCGCGGGGGACTCTTCTACACGCGGCAGCAAGGATTTGGACGTGTTGCTTGTCTCGGAGCGCCGCGCGTTGGTGCTGGACGACACGGAGCACGTTTGGTCGTCGAGGGCGCGCGGCAACGTCGTGGCGGTGCCTCGCTACCACTTTTGGGGCGGGTCGGCGCGCGGGTGGGATCGCGAGGGAGGGCGAGGGTTGTTGGAGCGCGGGTTGGAGAAGGAGAGGTCGAAGGGGGAGGAGGGCAAGGAGGAGGAGGAGGAGCGGCCGGAGCAGGACGGCGACAAGGGCGAGGAGCGCAAGGAGGAGGACGATGAGAAAGAGGAGAGCAAGCGGCGCGCGCGTCGCGCGGCGCTCGTGCGTGCGGCGCGCTCGGCCGACGAGCCCGAGATTATTGATATTGTCGGCGAGCAGGCAACAGCAGGAGCAGGAGCCTCTGCCTGTGCCTCCGCGCCAATGGCGGTCGCGCTGCGCGTGCTCCGCGACGCGCACGCCGCCTTTTTCGACCAGGCGCGCGACGACGGCCAACCCGAGCAGCAGCAGCAGACTTCCTCTCAAACATTCACTCTCCTCCCCCCAGACCGCGTCGAGCGGCTTGCGCGCGACGGCGACGTGCGCGCCGCGCTTCGCGACGTTCGCGCGCGCGCCTTGGCGGGATGCCGCGTCGTCTTTTCGGGCCTCTGGCCCTTGGGCGCCGACCCTTGCGCCCAGCCCCGCTGGCGCCTCGCCGAGTCCTTGGGTGCCGACTGCTCCTCGCTGTACGTTGCCCCCCCGCACCCGATGGCCACGACGCACGTGGTCGCGGCCCCTCCCGGGCAGACTGAAAAGGCGAGGCGCGCGCAGCAGGACGGCGCCGCTCGCGTCGTTCACCCTGATTGGCTGGCCGCGTGCGGGTTTCTTTGGGCGCGGGCGGATGAGCGGGCGTATTTGCTGTCGAGTGGGTATGGAGGGTCGCGCGATGTTGGGCACCATCATTTGCACGGGCTGGATGATGAGATGGTTGGGAACAGGCGGGCGGTGGGCGGTGGTGGTGGTGCTGGTGGCGTCGGTGGCGATGGGGAGGAGGACGAGGCCGAGCGCGACCGGCGCGCGGCTTTGGCCATGGCGGCTGGTGGTGGAGGGGGTGGTGGGCCGTGAGGCGTTTTGTTATCCAACCGCTCTTTACAACATCATTCATCATCATCAACAACACAAACTGCGCTTTCATCTCCAACTTGCCGTCGCCGGCCGCGACCCTCCGCCTCCGCCAGCACCACCAACACCACCCGCCTGCTGTTGCTGCTGCTGTCCGCCAAGCCCCATCGCAGCCATCAGCGCGCGCGCCTCGCCCAGTGCATTCTCGGCCGAGCTGAGTGTCGCGGCGGCAGACGCGGCCGCGGCCCCCCCCCGGCCAGAGAACATCAGCAGGTCGTCGGGGAGCGGCGCGGGGGAGGCGGTGGTTGTCGTCGCCGCTGCTGCCGGCCCCGCCTCGCCACCACCAAACAGCCTCGCGACCGTGTCTGGCAGCGCCCACGCAGGCCCAGCGGCTGCAGCGGCCGAGGGCGGACGGACCGCGGCCACGGGAGAGCGCGGAGCGACGGCCTCGTCGAAGCTGCGGCCGCCGCCATCAGCACCACCGCCGACGACGAGCGGCAGCGGCGGCGGAGGGCGCAGCAGCCGCGCCGCCACTGCTGGCGGCGCCAGCAGCTGCCGCACGTCCCACGCGCCCGCGTACCCAGCCTCGGCCGCGGCCAGTACGGCGCCGTCGCGCAACGCGTCCTCCAGAGAGGCATCCAGCAAGAGCGTTGCGGCGGCAAAGGCGGCGGTGGTCGGGGTGGTGGTTGGGGGTCTGGCGGTCGCGTTGCTGTTGTCAGCGCTGCCGCCCCTCCGCCTCGACGACGCCGAGAAGAAACGGCCGATGCCTGCGCCCGCAGCTGCTGTGGCTACACCACCACCGCCCCCGTGCCTGCGCTCGATGCGCGGCAAGGCGGCCAGCGCTGTCGCGGCCGCGGGAAGGGAGGCGGCGTGCGCCTCGAGGTAGCGGCGCATCGAAGACAGAGGGTCAGCAGCGGCTTGGTCGGCGGCGCCTGGCGTCGGCACGGGCGGCGGCGCCGGCGGCAGCAACATTCGCTCCAGCAAGCGCTCCTGCGCCGCAAACAGCCGCGACGACGCTGGCGGGGTGGTCTGGGAATCGGAGCCTCCTTCTCCGCCTTCAGCAAACACCCCGAGCGCGTGCGGCGGGGGGTAGCCCCACCCGGCGACCATGGCGCTCTGCCGCGTGCCCCGCACGAGCGCCAGCAGCCTGCGCACGGCCGCGTTGCGGCGTGCGACGACGAGGTGGGCGGCGTCTGCGGGGGAGGTGGTTGTTGCTTGCTCCTCGTGCTCCTCATCCTCATCGTCGTCGTCGAGCGCAGCAGCACCAACGCCGCCCCCAAGCGCAGGCAGCAGCAAGACGCGCTGCGCCGCCGCCGCGTCGGCCGCGCGCACGGCGGCGCGCAGCGCGACGCGCGCCAGCGCGGGCGCGCGCGGCGCGGCCTTTCCCAAGAAGCGCAAGGCGCTGGCCAAGGCGGCGCGCGCGGAGGGTTCGTGCCATCGCGCGCCCAAGGGGAAGGTCTGCGCAGCGCTCAAGAGCAAAGGAGGGGGAGCGCCGCCGCAGCGGCCATTGCCGTTGCCGCCGTTGCCGCCAACAGCCGCGGCCGCGCGCTCGAGCGCTGCCTCGACCACGGGGACGTCGTGCGGGTCGCAAGCTGCGAGCACGGCCAGGGGGATGGCGGGCGGAGACGGCGCGGCCTGTTGCTGCTGCTGCAGCAGCAAGAGCGCCTGCAGGCGCGCGGCCGCCGCCTCGAGCTCGCCGCGGCGCTGAGGGCCTGGGCAAAGCAGCAGCAGGGCCGACGCGCCCGAGGCGGGCTGCGCGGCAAACGACGGCGCGGCGTCCTCGACCTCGAGGTGGAGGAGGGTAGTGGTTGTTGTTGTGGTGGTGGTCGGGGGGGTGTCGCCAGCTACATTATTACCAGTACCACCACCACCTGCCACTCCTCTGGGCGCCACCGACACCTGCAGCAGCGAAAGAACGTCGCCCTTGCCCGCGCCGCCGCGGCCACCGGCAAGGCGCAAGATGCGTCGGCGCGAGGCTGCGAGCGCGGCGCGGTGCTGCTGCTGTTGCAGCTGCTCCTGCTGGGGGGCAGTTGCGGCAGCCTCGGCGTACGACCGCCTCTGCTGCTGCTGCTGCGAGAGAGGCGGCGGCTCGACGAGCGGCGCAAGCACGGCAGCGGCGGCGGCAGCGGCGCCTCCGCTCGCCGCTGCCGCTTCCTCCTGCTGCGGCGGCGGCGTGCGCGGCGGCAGCAGCAGCTCGGCGGGAAGCAGGGCCTCGCTGACGCCTTGCGCGAGCGACGCGCGCAGCCACGCAGCGACGGGGCACAGGGCGGCGGGGATCGGGGGAGGGGCGGCGGCCGAGGATGATGATGAGGGGCCGATGACGCCCGCACTACCCCCAGCGAGGCCAGAACACACGACGAGCCGCCACCAGCGCAGCAGCTCGGCCGGGGGAGAGTGGGGCTGCTGCTGCTGTTGCTCTTCCTGCGCGCCACCTGATGATGAAGACGACGCGCAGAGGCCCGGCCACACGAGGCGCGCAAGGTCGAGCGGGGGAGCGGCGGCGTCCGGGAGGGCCGATGATGAAGACGAAGACGAGGGGGGCGACGACACGAGCGGCGGCAGCGGGCGCCGCTGCTGCGCATTGTCGCCGTCGCCCGCAGCGCCGTCGGCAAACAAGAGCTGCCGCTGCTGCTGCTCGTGCTCGTGCTGCTGCTCGCGCCTGCCCTCCCCGTCGTCCACGCCGCCGTCGTCGTCATACAGCAGCTGGGCGCGCGTGCGGCGCTTGGAAGCGGAAGGCTGATGAGCAGAGGCAGCCGCCGCCGCCGCCGCCGCCATGGCCGCCCCGCCCCCGCCACCAACCACCCCGCCCAATCCAAACCCGCACGCGCCAAGAGCAGCCCTCTGCCTAGCCGCGCGCTCGCGCTCGCGCCGCTCGCGCTGCGCAGCGTCCGACCACCGCGACAGGCGCAGCCACAGCGTGGCGGCCGCCACCTTGCGCCGCAGCTCGGCCTCGCGCGCGGCTGCACGCCGCAAAGCTTCTTGGCGCGCAGCCTCCTCGGCCGCCGCGCGCTCGGCCGCCTCGCGCGCGCGCCGCTCGCGCTCGAGCCGCTGCCTCTCCTCTTGCTCTTTGCGCTCGCGCTCGCGGCGCAGGCGCTCCTCTTCCTCGCGACGCCGGCGCTCCTCCTCGGCTTGTTGCTGCCGGCGCCGCTCTTCTGATTCGCGCGCGGCTTGGGCAGCTGCAGCCGCTTCGGCCTCGCGCTTGGCAGCAGCGGCCGCGGCTTCGGCCGCCAGAGCCGCTTCTTGCTCCTCTTGCTGCCTCCGCGCTGCCTCCTCTTGCTCGCGCTCCTGCTGCTCCCTAGCACGCTGCTCCTCCTGCTCCAAGCGCGCGCGATCCGCCTCTTGCTCCGCGCGCCTGCGCTCGGCCAGCTCGGACGCCTGCTGCGTGGCGCGCTCGGCCGCCGCGGCCTGCTGCTGCCGCTGCTGCTCGATGAGCTTGGCGGCGGCGGCAGAGGCGGCGGCAGAAGCGGCGGCAATGGTGGCGGCATTGGCGGTGGCATTGGCGGCGGCGGCGCCTCCTCCCGCTGCTCCACCCCCAGCCTCCTTCTCCGCCTGCACGATCGCCTGCGCAAGCACTGCCCAAGGTAAAGGTTCGTAAGCAGGAGGCCTCGACCGAGGCGCCAGCGAGCTGCCGCCATAGACGGCCGACGCGTCACCGCCGTCCGGCAAAACCGCCACCTCTGCAAACGCTCTGCCTTGCCTCTTGCGCGTGATGAACGCAAACGCCTGCCTGGGCATGGGTTTGGGGGCGCGCCACCCGACTGCTTCGACGTCGTCGGTAGGCTTGTTAGGGTCTTCCCAGACCTCGAGCGGTAAGGGCGTCTGCGACTGGTTGGCGGCGTGCGCGGCGACGGCGTGCGCGTGCGCGAGGCCCAGGCCTGCTTGCTGCGGCGGCGACGCCGCGACGGCGAGCAGCGGAGAGACGACCAAGTTGTGCGCGCGGGCAAACTCGGCGGCTTCGTCCTCCGAAGCGAAGCAGAGCTGCTCGGTAAAGAGAGAGAGAGGGACGTGGCGGCGGATCTGTTGGGCAGGGGCGGTGGAGGGGTCGAAGGTGAAGGAGGAAGAGGTTTGGTCGGTTGGGGCTGCGCCGCCGACGCTGCCCGCGCCTCCGCCGCCACCCAACACCCCTGGCATCGCAAAGACGGGCGCCGTCGCGCCCATCATCGCGTACAGCGCCGAGCTGCGCACGTGCGGCGCAAACACCTGCGCCGCGCACGCCAACAGGTGCGGCGCCGTCTTGAGCAGCGCGAAGTACTCGCGCCAGTCTCCACGCTGCAGCGCGCGGCCGATTTTCAAGGCGAGCGCCAGCTGCGGCGACGACGCGAGCACCTCTGGAGGGAGCCTGGCCAAAGTGCGAGACACGTCCGACGGCTTGTAGTAATAGTTGCCATGCTTGCCTGCCATCAGCACCAAGTAGTAGGCCGTGAACTCGCCTTGGTTGCGCAAGGCTAGGCGCAGGTAGCGCACGCGCTCTTCTTGGTCGGGCGTTGTTGTTGGTGGTGGTGCTGCGGCGCTGCCCTCGGCCGCCGCCGCCCCGCTGCCACCGCCACCGCCACCACAGCTCTCGAGCGCTTGCCTGGCCGACTCGTACAGGTAAGACAGGTCCAGCAGCGACTTGGTGAGCTCCTGCACGTGCAGGTGGCCGTCATAAGGGCAGCTGGCGGCGGCGCGCGCGGCGGCCGCGTCGGCGTCGCCGCCGACCTCGTCAGCGCCGCCGCCGCCCTCGTCGCCGCCCTCGTCGTCCTCTCCACCGCCAGCCGCCATGCCGTCGTCGTCGTCGCCACCGCCGCCCTCTCCTGCGCCAGCCGCCCTGAACTCGATGCGCACCGCTCGCCGCGCGCGAAGCGCCGCCGCGCGCGCCATCGCCGCGTTCACCTTGTCCCGCTGCGCCAGCTCGGCGTCCACCGCCAAGTGCCAACGCACGATCTGCTCGTTGGCCTCGACACACCACGCCAAGCGAGCCGCTCGGCAAGACGACGCTGCCCCTCCTCGCTCTGCCAGCCCCTGTTGCGACGCGTCCTTGCGCACCGAACGCAACCGATCCCACAAAAAAGATTGGCGGGTGACGAGCCGCGCGTCCGAGAGGTCCATGATCCGGTCGCGCAAATAGTCGAGCGTGCGACACAACGATGGCCACGTGCGCAACAGTAATGGGTTGCCACGGTCCCCAGCTTCTGAGCGGGTGAATTTTTTGACGGCGAGCTCCCGAGTGGTGGTGGCGCGCTCGCCTGCAGCGATCGCCGCAGGGGTGCGCGGCACGCGCTCGAAAAAGGAGAGCTGGTTGGCGGCGGTGCGGTCCTCGCGCTCGCGGGCGGGGCACATGTCCTCGCAGAGGGGCTCGAGGGTAGCGGAGGTGGTGGAGGGGGTGGTGGGGTTGGGGGTTGGGGTTGGCGTTGCGGCCGGTTGTTGTTGGCGGCGCGGGCGAAAGGGGGCGGCGCTGGCGTCGAGCTGCTGCTGCTGTTGCTGGGAGCTGCCAAAGCCGCCGCCGCCGCCTCCAAAGCCGCCGCCGCCACCGCCGCCGCCTCCAAAGCCACCACCACCACCCTCGCTGCTGCCTCGAGGCACAGACGGCGGGCCGCGCGAGCGCGGGCGCGGGAAGGCGGGGGCGGCACCGGCGACAGGAGCGCCAGAGAGCGCCGCCGGCGGGGGCGTTGCTGCTGGGGCTGTTCCAAAGACGTTGCTGCCGCCGCCGCCGCCCGCACCTGCGCCAAAAGAAAAGGCCTGCGCGGCCCCTGCTGCTGCTGTTGCGCCGAAGCCGCCGGGCGTCGCCGCCGACCCGAACCCGCCACCACCGCTGGGCGCTGCGGTGGCGGCGGCTCCGAATCCGCCGCCGCCGTCAAAGCCGCCGCCGCCGAGGGTCGGGGCAGCCGCTGCGGATGCGCCAAAGCCACCAAAGCCGCCGCCACCAGCGGCAGGGGTCGCGGCGTTGCCAAAGCCGCCACCAAAGCCGCTGCCACCAGCGCTGCCAAAGCCGCCGCCACTGGCTGGCGCTCCAAACACAGCGGGGGTTCCAAAGCCTCCGCTGGGCGCTGCTGGCGCTGCGGCGGCCGCGGCGCCAAACTCTCCTCCTATTCCTGCTCCGGCAGCGGCGCCCGCGGGCTGGCCAAAGGCAAAGGGTGCGGCGGCAGGTGGCGTCTGCGTCGGCGTCGCGCCGAACGCGCCAAAGCCGCCGCCGCCAAACGCGCCTCCACCGCCGCCGCCAAAACCCGCGGGCTGAGCCGGCGCCGGGGCGCCAAAGGCCGCCTGCTGCTGCTGCTGCTGTTGTTGCTGGGACGGCTGGCCAAACATCGTGCTGGGCTGCTGGGCTGACGGGAGGAGGAGACGAATGAGGAGGGGTTGTCTCTTGTCTCTGCTGCTCTTCTATCTCCGTCCCCACAGCGGGTCGCCGCCTCCTCACGCTCGCTCAACAGGAGCGCTTGGTCCAGCACGAGGCCCTTGCGGGCGTGCTGCTGGGGCACAGAGCCCGGGGGGGCCAGCGGGGAGCGACTTCTGATCGTTTCGAAAGGGCAAGAGGTTGTGTGTTTGTGTTGGGCCGCGCCGAAGCTATCTCTGTCTCTAGGGGTCCGACTCGCGCGCGCCCGTCATCTTTCAGCGGGCGTGTTGGCGAGACGATGATCGTGGGGTTGCTGTTGTTTTTTTTGGCTCTGGCGCTGTGCTGGTGGTGGTCGGGACCTCTGGAGGCGGCAGAGCGGCGGCGGCGGCGGCGGCGCGGGCCGAAAGACGCCAAGCGCCGGACACGCCGCCGTCAACGGCGCGCCGGCAATCGACGAGCCCCCGCCCAACGCCAACCTCTGAGATCGTCCGTGCGTGGGCTGAGCGCGTTGATTCATTGTATCTGGAAGGATTCGGCACGTCTTTTAGCCTCGAACATCTGCCATTTGTGATGACAACCTCCCTAAAATTAGCTGCCTTCAGCAATAACAATTCATGATGCTAATTTCCGCGATCTTTAGGTCAAAACGTGTCGTTTCTTCGGCGAAAACCAAGAGGCCGCGTGGTCAAGTGGATAAGACGTTCCCCTCCGGCGTTTGCGTTAATCGGGGTCGTGGACAGTGATAATGGGTCGCCGGCGGCGTCCCGTGCCTCCCGCCGCACCCCGGCCGCGCAGAAAACACCACCGCTTGCAAGGGGTGGGGAGTCGAGGGAAAGATCGCAGGTTCGAATCCTGCCGTGGTCGCACTTTTTGCTGTTGAGGCGGCACTGTGTTGCGTGGGTGTTGGTTTGGGGTGGGGCGAAAGATGTTTGGTGGAGGTGAAAGGGGCGCGCCGGGCGGCTTTTTTTTGGCGGCGGCGCGGGAGGCGTCGTCGGGGGGGCGTCGCTCCTCTGTCTCTTTTTTTTTAGGCTGCGCCACCCCTGCCCGCGCGCGTACCGTCGCTCCGTGCCACAGTCGGCATGAACAGGCAAGCGCGCGCGCGCGCGCCTCTTGATTGGTTGGAGGAGCGCCTTCAGAGGGCTGGGAAGGGGAGGGGGGAGAGGAGCGGGAGCGAGAGACCCGACGCGTCGTCGTCGTTGTCGGCGGCAGCAAAGCGCGACGACAGCGCGTTTACCTACCCGACCCGTTCTGGCTCACGCGGCGCCCTAGAGCGGTCGAAAACGCGGGACTACGGTATGCGAGGGCGTCAACCTTGTCACTCCGCGACCAAGGGGGGCTGAGGGGAGGCGAGGATGGGGGCGCGCCGCGCGCGGTAAGCCCCCCTGTCTCTAGACCTGCGGCAGCTCTCGCCCTTCGCAAACTAAAACGGACCTCCCCGCCCCCCTCGCTCTCCAACAAACACACGCACACAACAAACAACACGGCCTAGAGCGCGTCGTGCTGTTTCACACACACACACACACACACACACCAACCGACCTGCACCACCCTTTCCGCGCCCCACCCCACCCCCGACCAACGCGACCAACGAGACGCGAGACGCGCCAGGAGCCTGCACTC
>Ga0315906_10007979_pt1 | contig 12749 bp, 9 predicted proteins | sample LakEriMetagenome_4_FD_203526 | JGI IMG/M metagenome (GOLD analysis project Ga0315906, IMG submission 203526) | Freshwater fungal communities from buoy surface, Lake Erie, Ohio, United States - Buoy 2 MA122 | ecosystem: Environmental > Aquatic > Freshwater > Lake > Lake biofilm | place: USA: Lake...
CAACGTAGAGAACAACTAGTATTAGAAAAGAAAATATCAGAGATTAAAGAACTAGATGCTAAATATGAAGCAAATAGGCCAAAACTTATTGCTGAACAAACTAAACAACGAGAAGCATTTTTAGAAGCATATAAGGGAACACAAGGTAATGCTAGAGCAGCAATGGACACAGCATTAGATAAACAAATGACAAGAAAGTATAAAGGAACTGCACAAGAAGTTTATGTTGGGGCTGCCAAAGAAAATTTAAATACCGCACTAGATCAAAAGTTATTAACTGGAGAACAAGTTGCACAGATTAAAGTGCAAATAAATGCTGGAGAACTCAATCCAAGAGATGCTATGAAAATTTTTGAAACCTTTAATAATAAAGAAGACATGGCTAATGTAATGACAATAATGACAAAATTGGGTGGAGAAGAAACATCTGCTGCAATGGATATTGTTTCAGCATTTCAAACTCAAGATGGAAAGCCAATTCCAAAACTAAAAAGTGAATTTGTTGCTCAACTAAGTACAAAAAGTGATAAAGATGCACAGCCATTTATTGAAATGATGCAAGGCGTTACTGCATTAGGTGGAGTTCTTAAACTTGATACTGAAATTGATTATATTCTTAAAAATGAAAATGCACAAAAAGAAATAACACAAGACTTAAAAGCAATTCAAGAAAACAAGGGTAAGTTTGATGTTAAATTTTTAAGTTCAATTGATGTGGAGTTACCAAAAACTATTGATCCAGAATATTTTAAAACTTTAACAAATCCAGAAGAACAGAAAAAATATATTTCTACAATATCAACATTGCTTAATATTGATGATCAAGTTTTAATTAAAGATCCAGGATTTTTACAGTGGCAAAAAGAAACAGGACCTCTCGGAGGAGCACAGTATAGTAAACTTTCTCCACCACAACAACTACAAAAGTATAGAGAGGCAATGGGACAAAAAGTTTCTCAGGTTGGATTTGATAAATCACTTGCTCCAACTGGTGGAAAAACAGGGACTGGCACAGGAAAACGAGATACAACATTTGATGATATGATGAAAAAACTTAAATTATTCCAGCAAGCATCTGTAAATGCTATGGGTGGTTTTAAAGAGTTACAAAGAGTCATGAATCTACCTGGTAAAAAAGGCGGTGCAGCGTTTGAATTCAACGGTGTTATTAATCAGTTAAGAGAAACTGGACAATTTAATACTGACTTTTTAAGCATGCTTGAAGGACTAAGTCCAGAAGAATTACAAAAACAACTTAAAAAGTTTGGAGTTGTTCTCAAAAATGGCAAGGTTCAATTTAATAAATCTGCGGTAGATATTAATAAAGCACTTGCCTCAATTGCAGCAGGAGAGGCTGTCAGTGAAAATCAAAAGAAATATCAAGAATTACAAAATAGAATTTCTGCGGTTAATATTTTAAGATCAAAAGGCGTAAGTTATGAAACTGCAATGCAAATGGCAGAAAGCGATGCTATTGCTCTTGCTATTAAATCTGGACAACTTAAAGGTAAAGCGTTAAAAGAAATGATAAATTCTTATAAAAAGTTGACTGCTGCAGAAAAATATTTCCAAAAAATAACAATGGTTAGACAACAGGGACAACTTAAAAAACAAGAATTAATAAATAATCAAGTTCTTGCATATTTTGATTTCCTTAAGTCTGCAGTTGAAGCATCTGTAGTTAAAGAAAAAACAGAAATTGAATTGCGTAATGAAAAAAATGGTTTATTACTAGAACAAATTTCATATGAAGAAGATATTATTAATAATGCATACGATAAACAAATTGAAAGATTAGATGCACAAAGAGCAATACAAGAAGAAATTAATCAACTTCAATCAGAAAGGCTTGGGCTTGCTCAGGCTTTGTCTCAAGGAGATATGGCTGGAGCAGCAAGAGCAATTCAATCTATTAGACAACAAGAAGCGCTTGCTCAAATTGAGGCTAAACGAAAGGCATTAGAAGAAGAAAGAAAAAGAAAATTAGGTACAGTTACTGCTGGAGGTCAAACAAGAACTCAGATTGAAGATCAACAAAAAGCAGATCAAAAAGCAATGACTCAACTTAATTTAGATGTATTTACACAAATGGAAAAAATAAGAAAAAATGTTACAGACATGATGTCAAAAACCCCAGAACAATTGGCAGCATATGAAAGTTTGGCAAAAGAAGCAGAAGCACTTGGTTTAAAGTTTAAGGGTATAAGTGTTAAAGATGCGATAGATCTTGCAGTTGCTGGATTGCCTGTGCCATTACTAGAAGGAGTAACTAAATCAATAGATAAATATTTAACAGATGTTGGAGCAAAATATTATAAAAATCCATTAACTGGAATGGAGACAGGTGCACCACCACCATTAGATAAAATTACTGGCGAGTTTACTGGCCTTAATACTTCAATAGCAGACAATGTTACTGCCCTTAATGCTAATACAAAGGCATTGGGTGGTGCTGTGGCTGGAGGCGTTGGTAAAGGATCTAAAACTAAACCACAAGGCTCTTCAACTGGCAGTCCATCAACAAATTCACCAGCAAATAATCCAACAAAGGTTTCTGTAACAGATGCAAAAGATAGACCAGGATGGAATCCAAATGCAAAGGGACCAAATGTTCCACAGCAAGTAATAGACGCATTAAACAATGAAGACAAAAAGTATCAAGATGCAGTAAAGAAACAACAAGACGATGCATACAAAAAGTCTGCAACAGATAATGCCGTAAGAAAATCTACAGCAGCATTGGCAAACGAACAAAAGAAAAAGGCAAAAACAATATATGTTGGAGGAATGCCAATTACAGTATATTATGCTTCTGGTGGCCTTGTTCCAAAATATTTTGCTAGTGGTGGATTTTCAAAGGGAACTGATACTGTTCCAGCAATGTTAACTCCTGGAGAATTTGTAGTAAGAAAGAGTGCTGTAGATGCAATAGGAGTTAGTCAATTACATAAAATTAATGATGGAAATCTTCCAAGTGGAAACTTCAATTCAGTGTATAATTATGGTATAAGTGTTAATGTTACTAGCAGCAATGCAAATCCAAATGAGATTGCAAGAACTGTTATTAATCAGATTAAACAAATTGATGCACAAAGAATTAGGAGTTATAGATAATGGCAACAGCAGCATATTTAAGTGGTCGTAAAAAATATACAAGGCCACAGGCTGTTATTTGGTCTGAAAACCCAGGCACCCTTGATGCTACTGGAATTTATATACCCACTGGTCAAGAAATTGGAGCAAACCCACTTTTAACATCTGGAGGAGTAAACCAATTTTTAATTTTGTCAGATCACAATAGATCTCCACTTCAATTTAAACCAACAAGAATAGAGCAAAGACAAAGAATGATTAATGGCAATATGAGGTCACACCATATTGCAGACAAAACAACAATATCATTTTCATGGGACAACTTGCCATCAAGAGCATATGCATACGCTGCAGATTTTGATTCATCTGGCAGTTCTGATCAACTGTCAACAAATGAATATACTGTAGATGGAGGAGCAGGAGGAGTAGAACTTTTGGATTGGTATGAAAATCACAAAGGTCCTTTCTGGATGTTTTTGTCATATGATAAATACAATAATTTTGGTTCTAGTGATCAAGATTCAACATTTTTACATCTTACACAATACACTGAAATAATGCAAGTATATTTTTCAGACTTTAGTTATGATGTTGTTAAAAGAGGCAGAGCAACACACGATCTTTGGAATGTGTCTGTATCTTTGGAAGAGTTATAATGTTTGAAAATGCAACATTAAAAAATCATTTTGAAACTTCACCAACTGTACAACTAAGAGCAAACATTGTTGCTGAGTGGAATATGAATATGCCAGACAACATTTTTAAATTAGGAAATTATAGATATCGTCCACAAAGTTCTGATACCAGATATTTAACAATACAGTCTACTTTTGATAAAAATGATGTGGGTGGTTTTTATACTGGTGCTACAGATTCAGACATTGTTGTTGATGGTGGATATGATGAAGAAGACCAACCGCTTTTGTTTACATCAACAAAAGAAAAATATAACCTATATTATTCATTAGAAGATTGTATTAAACCTTTTAGACCAAGATCTGGTATTAATAAAATGTTGTTATTAGATAAAAAAATCCCTTATTATTCTGTAGATTTTTTAGAAAATCAAGGTACATTTTTTACACAACGACCTAGATATTATATGCCAACAAGAGATGATCAGTTTAAGTATTGGACATCTTATAGAACAGAAAAAGATTCTACAAGTTCTACTGGAACAAGTGAGCGAGGAATTGCAAACAGAGTTGTTGGATCACAATTTTATATAGATGATGCAGCACCATTTGTTGCTTATAAAAATCGTGTGCCAGCAAACAGACTTATTATTAAGATGCAAACTAACGTTGGAAATTATCAAATTACAACTTCACCAACTCCAACATCTACTGGTATAGATCCATTTTATGGAGAATTAAATAAAACAGTTCCCAAGAATTGGAAAATAGATGTATTGCTTGGAAATCAATGGGTTACTGTACAAACATTTAATTCTTCGTCAACAAGGCCAGACGGTACTGCAATTATTAAAGAAGATGGGTATGTTGAGTTATCTTATGGTTTAAAAATTCCAGATATATTTAAAAATAAATTTATACATGCAGAAACATATTCTTCTATAAACTTACTACCAAGCGAATCAATAGACGGATATTCTTATTTAATTGTAACAAGTTCTACAGACAAAGGAGTATATTATATTTGGAATGCTACAACAAATCAATATGATACATTTGTTCCAGAATACACCTGGTTTTTAAATGACGGTTCATTAAATCAAAGTAAACATTTAGTAACTGATTTAACATCTCCAAACTCATTTATAGAAACAGCAACAAATAAAATTAAGTATAGAGAGTTTGAGTATATTGACGGTATTAGAATTGTTGTAGATACTATGAATAAGCAAGAGTCAACATTTGATTTGATTGAATTTTCTCCAAGGCTTTTAGTAGATATTACAGATAATGTAATTGATTATAATGTTAAAAAGTCTTTAGGTGATTTAGGGTCAAGCGCTTTGCCAATCGGAAGTTTATTAGTTTCCACTGGTTCAATAAATATATTTGATGATCAACAGGCATTTAATGAAAATAATTCAAACAGCATTATTAAAGACTACTTAAGAAAAAATATTAAGTTTACATTTTATGAAACAATTATTAATGTTGGTGGAAATGATTATACAATTCCAATTAAAACATTATATTCAGAAGGATTCCCACAAGCAGATATAACTGGTGGAACTATATCTATAGAACTTAGAGATTTTTATTTTCATTTTGAATCATTACCTGCACCAGAATTATTTATAACAAATGTATCATTAAGTTATGCAATTGCTCTTTTATTAGACTATGTAGGATTTAGCAATTACATTTATAAAAGAAATACTTCAGAACGAGAACCAGTAATTCCATATTTTTTTGTTGGACCAGATAGAAACTTAGCAGAAGTATTAAATGATTTAGCAGTCTCTACACAAACAGCAATGTTCTTTGATGAGTATAACAACTTTATTGTTATGAGTAAAAACTATCTCATGCCGTCAGAAACTGGAACAATTTTAGGTGCTGGAATTTCTTCACGATCAACAAATTATGAATTAATAGGATCAAAAACTGTTGACAAAGTGCCAGAAATTTTAATTAATTCTGACGATGGAGAACTTTATAATACTGTAGCAGAAGAAGAATTAGATGCTGGATTTTATAACACGTCTTCTTGGGATATAACAATTGGACAAGGAAGCCCTTCATTAATAGAGAATACTGCAACTATTATTAAAAATAAACTTATTAATAATAAAAAACTGCCAAATATAATTTCAATTGCATCACAAGACAAAAAGATATATAACGATGGAAAAATTACCTACAAGTCAAGATATATTGATAAAACATATAGTGCGCTTGGTCAAGAATTAAATATTGAAGAAAGTGATAAAAGATGGGTATATAAACCATCATTGTTGTGGCAAATATCTGAATCTGCAGAACTTAAAAAAGATGGCAAAGGAACTGGATATGCATTATCTGCGCTTACTTTAAATCAAGATATTTCTAATCAACCACCAACAGTTGTTAATCATGAATTAATAAATAACGTTATGGACTTTGGTGAAAGTATTTATTTGCTTGCTAGACATCAAGGATATTTTTATGCAAATGGCGAAGTTATTAAGTATGACGCAATTGAATATAACGTAGATAGTATTGGCAATGTTTGGATTAGTAATGATGCAGAATATAAATATTATTTTAATAAATTATCATATAATGGAAAAATATATCCTACTGGCAATGTAAGAATTTTTGCAGAACCATATTATGTAACAATTGGTGGTGTTGAAAAAAGACAAAACGGAGATGTTGCAAAACATGGCAGAGCACAGTTTGGAACAACAATAACAAGTCATCCTTCAGGATTACAAACACATTGGACAGATCCAGAAAATCGTAAAGGTTGTGCTATGGTTTCTAAATATTTATTTGGTAACCAATCTTTTAGTGGAACAGTGACTACTGGTTCAGCAGCAGGTGTTAGATCAGTAGTTGCAAAACGTAGTTCAGTAAATGGTGTAATTAAAAAATATTTATCAAAATATAATTTAACAGAATCAGAAGTTACAAATATTAATAAAATAGATCCAACAAAAAATAAAGGCGTTGTACAGTCTTCTGCTTTAGTATTAAAAGGTCCAAATTTTGACACAACAGATATTAAACCGATTGATTTTATAACATATGTACATAAACCTTTGGAAGATAGGTTTAAAAATTTTGGAACAAGAATTAGAATTATTGGGTCTCCAGCAGAATCAATTGAAAGTGAAGATGGCACTGTTAAACAAAAAATAACACCTCTTAACGGAACAACATACTATCAACTTAATCCAGATTCCCCCACAGCCTCAGTTGGTGTTTCTGGAAATTCTGGAGGTATTGGAATATTAGTAAACCCTACAACAAATAATGGATATTATTTTGAAATCATTTCTTTAGATGGTGGAACAGACGAAACTGCTAATATTGTATTTTATAAAATATATTCTAGTGCAACTTCTCCAGGAGCAGATAGTTATGGAACGCAGGCAATTCCAGAATTGCTATGGAGTGGCAGGGGAGACATACTTTCTGATAGCGGAAATTTTGTTGGAATATCAAGAAAATTTTATGACAAGGTGGATACAGTTTATGATCTTTCTATAGAATATGCAGACAATGTTTTAAATGCAAACTCTAGAAGATTCTTTTTATATGTAAACAATGTTTTAGTTGCAACAGTTGATGATAAATCTCCACTTCCAAAATACAACAATCTTGCATTGTTTACACGAGGAGGATCAAAATGTATGTTTGAAAATGTTTATGCATTAACTGAAAATTATTCTGAAAACCCAAATGCTAATATATCTGGAGAGCCAATAGCAAATGTTTTTGGAGGGGAAAATATAACAATTAATAATTCAATGCGAAAATATGCTTTAAGCGGTACACTACAGCAAACATATCTTTCTGGAATTAGCGCTGCTGCACCAAACAAATTTAAAATGTATTTTGATGAGTTTGGAACAATTATGAGAGAGTGTGCATATTTCAATGTAAGATTTGATAACGCATATCCAGCATTATTTTCTAAAATTATAAAACTACCAGATAGAACTAAAGACTATGTTATTTCTGGCTATACCTCTACAGCATATGGAGCAGAGTTTTTAATTTTTAATGCTACTGATTCACTTTTAGATTTAGGAACAACAGATTACAACTTTTTAAATATTAATGGAATAGCATTTACACAAGATGGTGGAGGACAGTTAACGGTAGATGATTATTTTAAAAAAAGATCAAGTTTTTCAGATCCAGAACTTGTAGGAAATAATTTGGTATATTCTCCAACCTTTGAAAAACAACAATACGATAAGATTAGAATAAGCAGAATAACATATGGTAAAAATGAATTTTCTATTGAGAGTGATTATATTCAAAACCAAGATGATGCAGAATTATTAATGGATTGGATTTTGAAAAAATTAATGACACCTAAAAAGGCAGTTGGATTAAATATTTTTGCAACACCAATTATTCAACTAGGGGATTTAGTAACAATTGATTATAAAAACAATGATAACGTTGATATGGTTGCATTGCAATCAAGTAAATTCTTAGTGTATAACATTGAATACAGCAGAAGCAGTGATGGTCCAAACATGACAATATATTTGAGTGAGGTGTAGTATGTCATATAACTATGATGAAGGAGAAACAAGTGATATATTAAATGCCGTTCAAAATTATATAAAAAATAATCCAGTTCCAGTTCAACAATTTACTGGGCCACAACCAGGAACATGGGAATATGAACTAATGCAGGGAAATTCTCAGGTAGGTCCATATGCACCAACACCATCTGAAGTAGGCTTAAATGCAGGTGGCAGTAGCGGTAGCAATAGCAATGGTAGTGGAAGTTCGACAGTTGTTGTAAAATCTCCAGTAAAAATAGCAACACCACAATATGTTGATTTTAATGAGGCTAAACTAAACCCAATTACAACAAATGAAATATTAAATTTATATTTTGAAGAAATAAATGGACATGCTCTTTTATTATTAAACAATACTAATTTTGTTAATACTCCAAGCATTAACTATCAACCAATAGTAAATATGTGGGAAATTGCAAAACGATATGATCCTAAAAAAATATTAGGATTACAAGATACAGCAGATACTTATTTTAATAATTTTTCAATAAAGTTAGAAAATAAAATACCAAAAGTTCCTAGTAGTGAAAGCACAAATGGAACAAATGTTTATCTTGCAACAAGCCAAGATTTAATTTTAACTGCAGTCGTTGTTGGATATAATAGGTCTGCAAGGTTGGTTATTGAAACTGTAAATATGGAAAAAGATGAACGGGTAGAGATAGAGATACTTTCAGATGGTACAATAGATACAGATTTAATTGAGGAGTATGTATCATGATAACAGATAAAGGTAAAGAGATAGTGGCAAAGTATATGCTAGGAACTGCTCCAGCATACGCCTCATATATGGCTTTTGGCTCAGCAGCAAAGCCTTTAGGAACTGGAGATGTTCATGATTTTGTTGCATATTCTGAAAAAGAAGAACTTGGATTTGAAATGTTTAGAGTCCCAATATCTTCAAAAGGATATGTTTTTGAAAACAATACTAATAAGTTGGTTTTTACAGCAGAACTTCCAACTCAAGAAAGATATGAAATTACAGAAATAGGAATATACTCTGCTGGAGCAAATCCATCCGCTTCTGGATTTGATAGTAAAAATTTAATTATTTTTTCACAAGAAGAAAATTGGCAATATGTTGTAACAACACCAACAACAGTTCCAACAATAATAACTCCATTAGACTCTGATGACAATAATATCATTAATGTAACAGATGATGTGTTTCAAGCAAATGCTGATAACAGAATTTTTTATAAAAATAACAGATCTCAATATCATGAAAGATGTAGATTCTTTAATAATATGATGATGATTGTTGGAGATTATTCAAATATTATTAGTGCAACATCATCTACAAACCTTTCTTCTACTCCACATATATTAAAAACAGGACTTGGAATTAATTTATCACAAAACTCATTGTCTGACAAAATTAAAATTGGATTTTCTTTAGTTAATAAAACTGCAAACACAACATTAAGTGCAGAGTATACTGAGCCAGACAGCGTAAAAATTATTATTGATTTTATTAATACGTCTACTAAAAAAGCAAGATTAATTTGTAATGTTTTAAAAGATGGTGACGGAATTGATTTTAAGTCAAACAGATATTATGTAATTGATAAAACACTTGGAGATGCCGTACAAGATGCAGATTTTTCTTGGGCTGATGTTACATCAATAAAAATATGGTCTTGCGTAGTTGATGATAGCGCTCTTTCTTCAGATTATTATGTTGCTTTAGATGCAATACGATTTGATAATGTAACAACACAAAATCCATTATATGGTTTAGTTGCTTATACAACAGTTAAAAATTCAGCAGAACAACCAATTCTTAAGATTCCAAATACAAATAATTATATTGAATTTAGAATGGCCTTCGGGGTTGAGTAATGGCTGATAAAAATATTGTAAAGTCTAAGGTTAGGCCTTTGCCAGAATTTAGCGGATCCACTGGCAAATACAGATTAAGATATAGAATTATTTCAGAAGATAGAAATAGGACATCGCATTGGTCACAGATACATGAAGTTTCAGTTCCTGCCGTTACACCACTAACTGCTAGTCAATATAAATTAATTGTTGAAGAAACAAGCACTGCTGGATTATTTTTGGTAAATTTAATTTGGGAAGGTAATAATACATATTTATTTAGTTATTATGATGTTTACATAGCGTATGATTCTATAGTCATTCCCCCATTATTGCCATCAAATTCAGAGTATTCTTATTTAACAAGAGTTACTGATAGATCATTTTCTACATATATTAGTACTGAAGATTATGACAATTTTAGTGTTATGATACATTCCCCAACGTATGATAAGATTATAAATAACAGCCAAATTTTATTAAAAACACCAAGAGAATTGCTACCTGTTTCTTGATGATCTATGATATAATTAAAAGACTATGCCAATCATACCAACTCCACAAAAAGGACAGCCACTTGACGTGGCCTATATCTCTAGCATTGTCAATGAGGTAAACAATTTAGTTTCTTCTACTATGCCAACAGAATCTAATGTTACAACAATTAAACCTGCTGGAAATGCTGCAGAACAAAAAACGCCTACACTTAAATCAAAAATTTATGGAACTACATATAGCGTAGCAGTTGGTGCAACCGTTACTGCTGGAGAAGAAAAACCATTTGATATTAACTATAGTTTTAAATATCCTCCAATTGTTGTTGCAACTCCTTGGAACATAGGTGGCACAGATTCTGGAAAAAATGTTTCTATTTATATAAAAAACGTTACAGAAACAAAAGCAACTCTAGTTGCTAAATTTTCTACTGGTGGTAGTGCAACAGTTGATGTAAATGTGCTTGCTATTGGAATTCCAAATTGAAATGTTTAAAATGTAATGGTAGAATATTTATAGATAGACAGTATACAACTTTAGGACATATAGAAGTATATTGTATTATATGTGGTAGTAGAAAATTTTTTCATCCACCAGATTCAACAAAAGAGGGAAGATGGGTTTTCGCAAAGGAAGTATTGAGAGCGAAGAGTACAATGAGTCCCCTGTAATAAGTGGGAATAAAACTGTTTGGTTTTTAAATGGTGATCTTGTACGGGTAAAACATAGTAGCAGGTCTAATGGAACTGTTGCACTATATAATATAAATAAAGATCGTGTAGAAATATGTTTTACACATGAGTTTAAAAAGAAAAGAGAAAAAGCCTACACTATGGGTGAAACAGCAGTATTAATTAATAGGCATAAAAAATACTTGCCTAGTTTAATAAAAAGAGGAGTAATTCCACCACCAGTTGGAAGCACAGTTGGTGGAGAAAGAAAATTTCAAAAAAGGGCATATTATTCTGAAAGCCACATAAAAGAAATAAGGGACATACTATCATCTATTCATATTGGTCAACCAAGAAAAGATGGATTAGTAACTAATAATAGAACTCCTACAAAACAAGAGTTGACTCGTAGAATGGGTGATGGTATACTTACTTATACGAAAACTGAAGATGGTAGATATATTCCAATTTGGAATGAAAGTATTAACTAGACCCTTTGGAGGGTACATGGAAAAGAATGAAGAGACAAAGGTCTCTGTTACATTAGGATATACATTAAATCTTGGAAACTTTCAATCGCTTAGGCTTGATTTAGGCGTAGTAGATTCTAAGAGGGATGGCGAGACTACAAACGATGCTATGGAGCGTGTATACGGCTTTGTAGAGGCTAAATTGACTGAAAAGATCAATGAGGCTAAGGCAGAAATTTCAGAGTAATGGCAGAGCGCAAAGACCGCATGGCTTTGCTAAGTCGTTATTCAAAACATCATAAAGAAAAATATGAAGCAAAGCCAACATTAAACTTAAACGTAGAGCAGTGGGCTTCTGATGCCTTGATAGAATCATATGGAATATCTTTGTGTTATGACTTATTAGAGTACTATTTTAAAGTTGCACAAGAGCCTAGTTGGAATTATTTTGCTTATAATGCAGAAAAAATATTAAAGGCAAGACTTGACAAACAGCAGGATGATATGGAAAGATTAGAAAGACGTAAAAAAGCAAAGGAATGGCTAAGTGAATAATACTGAAGCAAAAATAATTAATGCTGTTTTAAAAGATAAACAGATACATGTTCTTTTGCAAGCAAATATAGACAACATTCTTAGAACACATTCTGATATTTGGAACTTTATTAGAAACTATTTTGAGCATAATAGTTCTGTTCCACCATCATCATTAGTTGTAGAAAAATTCAGAGACTTTGAGGTCATTGATGATGTTGGTGCAACAAAGCATCATCTTGAAGAACTACAACATGAATATTTAAATGATAGCCTTAAAGATATTTTAAGATCTGCTGCAACAGAAGTACAAAATGATAAAGGTGCAGAAGCACTAACAAATCTTATTACTAAAACATCAGAACTAAAAAAGAATACTTCAGCAGTTCGTGATATTGATGTTATTGATTTAGATTCTGCTATTGCATATTTTGAACATCT
>Ga0315906_10007983_pt1 | contig 12746 bp, 7 predicted proteins | sample LakEriMetagenome_4_FD_203526 | JGI IMG/M metagenome (GOLD analysis project Ga0315906, IMG submission 203526) | Freshwater fungal communities from buoy surface, Lake Erie, Ohio, United States - Buoy 2 MA122 | ecosystem: Environmental > Aquatic > Freshwater > Lake > Lake biofilm | place: USA: Lake...
TGTATCAGGAGTAGGAACCATTAATTTATTAACATCCACACCAAAACTAAGCTTACTCGATTCATCCAACACTGCATGATACATAGCACCCAACCCTAAATTTGCAGGAATAAAATCACCCGCATCAGCTGTATTTGTATAATTAATTTTACTACCAAGGTTACTCATAACAGCACCGGCAGTAAATCCTTTCCCTGCTTCATTCAACCCATTATAATAAAAGGAAACATCCCCTGCTACCGCCGTACCGGGTTTATATTGCACTCCATTATTATTGGTTCCGCTTGCAAGGTTAGAATAAATAAATCTAAGCCCAATTGCTACACCAAGCTTTTCACTCAATCCTCTACTGTACGCAGCATCGAGCGACCACTCCCTTGGTCTTGATTGGTTTAGATTATTACCAGCGAAATCTGTAAACTGAATCGTACCCAGATTAAAATATCTCATAGAGGCAGATATAGCCTGATTTTCAGCAAATTTATAATACCCACCGGCAGTTACGATATACACATCATTCAAACCCAAACTTTTTAACCAGGGTGTATAGGTAATGCCCATAGCAGCTTTAGTGGATGAAAAAGGAATTTTCGACGCATTCCAGAAAGATGCATTGGCATCAGGAGTCGTGGCAATTCCCAAATCACCCATAGCGCCGGAACGCGCATCGGGAGAAATTCTTAACATAGGAACTGCTGTGGTTACAACATTAATACGGGTAGCTTGGGCAAAAGTTTCTAAAGAGGTAACTGTAATTAGAAATAATAAAAACTGTCTTGTCATTCTCATGGATATTAATAGTAATGGTTTAAATTTTTACAAAAGAACTAATTTTTGTCGAGCCGACTGCTTATTTCCCTGACTATCTTTTACATTAATCTGATAAATATAAACACCTCTGCCCACTTTTTGGCCAAAATGATCGGTCCCATCCCACTGAATCTCAAAAGAACGTGTTCCTTTCGAATTTATTGTGTGCTGCATTGTTTTTACCAGATTACCGGCAACAGAGAATATACGGATGTTCACATCAAGATTATCCCCGGGTCTGTTATGCTCAAACATAAAAGTGGTTTGAGATGTAAAAGGATTGGGATAATTATACACATTTGCAAGCGTCAGCGCTCTGTCTTTTACCACCCTGAACTCAATACGGTAACTGCTGCTGTTATTATATACATCCCAAACTTTGATATTCATAAAATGTAATCCTTCTTCTAACGTTGGCAATTGAAATCGTACCACTCCGCGTTGAAAACTTCCTTCCGCTGCACTGTAAAAATCATTCAATAAAAAAAACTGATTAGGGTCGTCATCTATCATTGCTGATATATCATGCCCCACGCCGGCACCGGCACTATTAATTCCGCTAGAGTCAAATAATTGTAGCAGGAGAATGGGCGATTGATTTACAATACCTCCATTCACAAATTTCTCATCATTTAAAAAAGCTCTTATCAGCGGACCGGTTATATCTGAAGCAGGATTTGCATTGATCCCCCCCACTATGATATTGTCATCATTGGTAACCGCACTCTTTTTCCCATCATGGGCAAAATAACTAAGCAACCCTTTTTCATAGCTGTAATTAATATCTTTAGGCACAATAAATGTAAAGCTGAAATCTCCATTCACTGCTTTGGTTTTACCCTTAAATAATATATTATTCTGAATAATTACATCTTTGGGTTGACTCTTTCCTTGATCATTACCCAAGGTTCGAATCGTTTGTTGTTTATCATAAATTACTGGATAAACATCTCCATTGAAACCGGTTAATTTATTTCCGGCATTGTCTGTAATTTCTCCCTTGATTTCATATTTCTCAAGTGCCCGTAAAGTATCTGGGAGTGTGTTTCCATTGATGGATACTGTGCGTACTTTATAATCCGGAAATCCTATCCGCATGGCTGGATCGCCAAGCAAAGTGAACTTTTTATTATTTACAAAATCCCCAAAACTACTATACGTTAGATTTTTGGTTTGACGGATGGCCTCACCGAGTGTGGGATATAATCCATTTTCGTCTGGGGTTAAAACCTTCTGAAAAAAATTATTATTGATGACCCGGTTGCTGAATGCAAATACTACGCGCGTGGTGGTCATCAGGGCAATCGCTCCAGTCTTTTCTCTTACTAATAGATTTTCCCCGATAGAAAAAATTTCAGGATTATCATACGGTGCAAAATCACAAGTAGCTGTTACAAATAGCGGCAACTTATCTGCATTATCCCAGGTACTGATCATTTCGTTATCCAGAATTACTTCTTCTGCCAATCTTCTGAATCCTCCATGTCCACTGTAATTCCAGATTAATGTTCCGGATAAGATTTTATTATTAACAGCGAGATTCGCCTCAGGATAACGAGTTCCGCCACTGCCACTTTGCTGACGATAGGCATCCATATAAATTTTATTCGGCATCTTACCGGTCTTAGCAACAATAACATTTGAGTGAAATTCTGCATCTTCCAGATGCAGATTATTGTCCTCATCGTCGGCAATCAATGTAATTTCATTTCGCCACGAACCAAAAGATGCGGGGGTATGATAGCGGATAATTTTATCTACCACTGCCCTTGCTTCATCAATAGTCTTTGCCGGTATTCTTCCTATACCGATATCAACATCGGTGATTGCATTTTGCGCAATATTTTCATTTTGATCTAAAAAGCCATAAAAATCATCTGATACGTATGTAGCAAGAGGATCCAAGGAACTTTTGCTCTCATATCCGGGCACAAAATTCGTATTCCCCCGAATAGTATTTAAATAATCGTAAGAAGCATCTCCAAAAAGCAATAAATAACGTGGCGGGGTTGTGCCTGCATTGCGTGCTTTATTATAAAGATGTTTCACAAAATTTCTAATGGCCGAAGGGTCTTGCTTGCCGGATGAGAATTCATGAAAAATTTGTTGCGGTGTAACGATAGCTGGACGAAGGTTACTATTTTGCTGATGCCATTCTGCCAGACGCTGAGCCTGCGAAGTAAAAGCAGGATGAGATACAATAATATAATCGATATTTTCCAGCGCTCTTAATTGTTGATTGGGTACCGGCACTGCCGTAGCAGTCTGTAAAAAATTTTGCAACCGAAATGCGATAAATGTAGTTGGTCCTTTAATAGAATCTAAAAAAACAAGCTCAGTGCCATTCAATTGGGCTGTTACCCGTTTGGGGAGAAGCGGATCTGTTATATTCCAGACCACAACATTTGCATCCGCATTTTGCAATCTGAAAGAAGCAATTGTACCGCCGGGTGTATTATCTGTTACATAAAATTGTAGCTGATTAAGTCCGCCCAGATCCAATCGCCTGGCAACAAACAGCTCAAACCAGTTGAGCCAGCCTGTACCGCCAACACTGAAAGTATTAAAATTAAGTTGAACATTGGTATTGGATGCATTTAAAGTAAAATTGGCCTGTTGTTCACTGGTATTTGCCGTTACTGCATACTGGTCATTAAAGACAGGATTAATAAAGTGCGAAAGAATTTGTTGACCACCAACCTGTACATTAAAACTACTGGACGCACCGATGGCTCTTGCGGCTACGGATGAACGGAACAATGCAGGCACACCTGTTATCAAATTTGGAAATGATATCGGAAACTGATAACTATTTTTCTTTCCCGGCGTCAACGCAAATTCTTCTCCCAACCACTCTCTTCCGCTTTTTAAAAGATTGATCTGGTCATTTTCATAAAAATATCTGTCTTGAAACTGATCTACTGTAAAAACCGGCGTTCCTTGAACATTGGAAAAAGGCACTCTTCTTCCCGAACCACCAACCGTTAAATAATAATAAGAAGCTCTTTCATATAAATTCCGTTGATGACGAAAAGTATTGCCGGCAGCATCATATTCCCACCTGTCCGGGCCTTCCCCAAAAAAAATAAAATAATCGTTTTCATTAAAAATTCCATCTCCGCCATCAACAACCTGAATGTTATTTTCTGTTAATGATTCCGGCACGGACACATTATTTGCTTCAGGCAGCATTCCTCCCCCATTCCCATATAATCGTAAAGCATTCGAACTCAAATCATTTAGAGCAATACCCCACGATTTTAGCTGAGCTCCATCCACTTTAAAAATGCCTGAAGTTTCTACTTTAATCTGATACCATTTACCCGACTCAAGCTGAGCCTGTGCCGTGAAGACGTAAATAGTTCCTATTAATATTAAAAAAAACCTCATACTTGCCATTAAAAATACTTTAAATTCGCACTGCTTAGAAATAATTGACCTGTAAGCTACGTTTATAAGGTCAAAATTCTATATTTGTTTACTATTTTGCAACACAATATTTAAAACTTAAAAGCGTTTAACAAAAAGTTGAAAAACCTTTTCTTTATGAAAATTAATTTTCTGTTTTTTCTGAGCCTTACTTTATTAATGGCATCTTGTAAACAAAGAGCCGAAAAATCTTCCAACACCGGCTGGAACTATAATGATCCAACGGGCAGTGGGTTTCGTGTATCTAAAGAAAAAGAACAAAAAACTGGACCCGGTCTCATTTTTGTTCAGGGTGGTACTTTTATGATGGGGGCACGTGAAGAAGACGTGATGCGCGACTGGAATAATGTTCCAAAAAGAGTGACTGTTCCGTCATTTTATATGGACGAAACAGAAGTAGCAAATCTCCACTATCGTGAATACCTTTTTTGGATGAATCGTGTATTTCAGGATACGAGCATTACCAATAAAGCTTTGCCTGATACCATGTGCTGGAGAAGTGAATTGGCGTACAATGAGCCTTACGTAGAATATTATTTCCGCCATCCATCTTATAATCTTTACCCTGTAGTAGGAATTTCCTGGAAACAGGCGCATGACTATTGCCTCTGGAGAACTGATCGTGTGAATGAAAATATTCTTTACGAAGAAGGTATTACCAACAAGAAATCTGAAATACAAAAACAAATGCAGGGCGGCGGACAGGAAAACTTTAATACCAAAGCTTATTTGCTAGGTGAATACCAGGCAACCCCAGGCAGAGATATTAAAAAATTCCGCGATCCTGTAACAAAACAAGTACCTACCAACATCACTTTTGAAGAAGGTATTATGCTTCCTGATTATCGTCTGCCTACTGAAGCTGAATGGGAATATGCTGCCTATGGTATGATTGAGCAAAATCCTAACCCAAGAACTTCTGAAAACAGAAGAGGGGAAGAATTGCAAGCCAACTCTCAGGTGTATCCCTGGGCACAGAATGTAAATGGACTCAGAGATGCGCGTCAGGGTGTTTGGCAAGGTGGTTTTCTTGCAAACTTTAAAAGAGGATCTGGTGATAATATGGGTATATCAGGCGGTTTGAATGACCGTGCTGCTATTCCCGGCCCCATCAAATCTTTCTATCCTAACGGATTTGGATTATACAACATGGCCGGTAATGTGAGTGAGTGGGTTTCCGACGTGTATCGTCCTTTAACCTCTTCTGACGGAGATGACTTCAACTATTATCGCGGTAATAATTTCCAGAGAATTGACAATAGCACCGGTAAGCCTGAAAGAGATTCTATGGGTCGGATTAAATACAGAGACGAAACAGATGAAGAATTAAAAAATCGCAGAAACTACCAAAAAGGATATGCTGTCAATTATATGGATGGTGATACGTTGAGTACCGTTCAGTATGGATATGGCCATACAACACTTATAAGCGATAAGACCCATGTTTACAAAGGCGGCAGCTGGAACGACCGTGCTTATTGGTTAAGCCCTGGCAGCAGAAGATTTTTAGAAGAGGATCAGTCTAACTCAACCATTGGTTTCCGTTGTGCAATGGTAAGATACGGTAGCCAGGAAGGTAACGGCCTTAAAACAGGTAACTGGTTCAAACAAAGAAAACAAAACAATAGAAAAAGAAAATAATTTACGACTTAAGCTTCTTTATAAAGCCCTGAACTTTCAGGGCTTTATTTTTTATGAATTGATTTGACCAAAGTATTTTTGATGATATGATAATTTCTGAACTATATCAGTTGTATAAAAAAAATCCATTTATACAAACAGATTCCCGAAAAATAAAAAAAGGTGAAATCTTCTTTGCCCTAAAAGGAGATAATTTCAATGGTAATTTATTTGCTGAAGAAGCTATACATAAAGGCGCTGCTGCAGTAATTGTTGATGAAGATATAGCATTCAAACACGAAGGCATCCTTAAAGTAGATAATGTACTTCATACCTTGCAGGAACTCGCCAAATATCACCGGCAACAATTTAGTATTCCATTTTTGGCAATAACTGGGAGCAACGGTAAAACGACCACAAAAGAATTGATTCATGCAGTATTGTCCTCTCATTACATTACATATACAACAGAAGGTAATCTGAACAACCATATCGGCATCCCGCTTACTATTTTAAAAGTTAAAGCTGATGCCCAAATGGCTGTGATAGAAATGGGCGCCAATCACCAAAAAGAAATTGAAGGGTATTGTACCTATACGCTTCCTACCCACGGCCTTATTACCAATATTGGTAAAGCACACCTGGAAGGATTCGGAGGTATTGAAGGCGTAAAGAAAGGCAAAGGAGAGCTCTTTGATTTTTTACGAAACAAACAAGCAACAGTTTTTGTGTATAATGATCAGGATGCGCTGAAAGATTTAAGTAAAGGCCTAACGCATACAATTACTTATGGAACACAAAAGGCCGACATAAAAGGGAATATCATTCAGGCAAAACCTTTTCTCTCTGTTCATATCGAATCTGCTAAGGAACTCGATACATTACAAACACAGTTGGTAGGTGATTATAATTGTGCCAATGTACTGGCAGCTGTAGCAGTAGGAATGCATTTCAATGTGCCAGCAGAAAAAATAAAAGAAGCCGTTGAAGGCTATACACCAACCAATAGCCGCTCACAACTTATTCAATCGGGCAGCAATGATATTGTGCTCGATGCATATAATGCGAACCCCTCCAGCATGTCGCTCGCGATTCAAAATTTTGCACAGCAACCAAACCCTCATAAAATTTTATTACTCGGCTCAATGGCAGAACTTGGTGAAGCAAGTGAAAAAGAACATCAGCAAATCATAGATCTTATTCAAACATATTCATGGGATTCGGTCGTTTTGGTAGGAAAAGAATTTGCAAAAATAAAACACCCTTTTCATCAGTTTAGTAATGCGGAAGAAGCAGGTCTATGGCTTAAAAATTATGCACCGAAACATAAAGCCATACTGGTTAAAGGATCCAGAAGTTCAACAATGGAAAAAACAATTGAGGGTATCGTTCATAATGCTTAATTAGCCTAAACGCCTCTCCTGACAAAGTTCCACCAACACACCGTTGGTTCCTTTAGGATGCAAGAAACAAATTAGTTTATTGTCCGCTCCTTCTTTGGGATGTTCATTCAATAAAGTAAATCCCGCTGCTTTCAAGCGCTGCATCTCCGCCACTATATCTTCCACTTCAAAGGCAATATGATGCATCCCCTCTCCTTTTTTCTCAATATATTTTGCAATCACACCATCATCAGTAGTACTCTGCAATAATTCAATCTTTGTTTCACCTTTTTGAAAAAAAGCTGTCTGCACATTTTCACTCCCTACCAGCTCGGTTTTATAACAACCCGTATTCAACAACTGCTCAAATAGAGGAATGGAAAAAGAAAGATCTTTTACCGCAATCCCAATATGTTCTACTTTACGCATGCATTAAATTTTTTTGAAAGATAAGCGATATCCGCATCTTAAAAACAGAAAAAACTTTTCACTTTTCACTTTTCACTTTTAACTTTACCCGACCCAAATAATTTACAAGAAAAATGATGAATGGCCATCACACTGCCTATATATCTTGATTATGCATCCACTACTCCTGTGGATGAAGAAGTACTATCAGCTATGCTGCCCTACTTTACCCATCACTATGGGAATGCCGCTTCCAGAATACATGCATTCGGATGGATGGCGGAAGAAGCTGTTGAAATTGCCCGCGAAGCCATTGCTTCGCTTATCCATTGCACAAAAGAAGAATTAATTTTTACATCAGGCGCTACCGAGTCAATTAATCTGGCGCTCCGTGGCATAACCGAACCATTTTCATCCAATAAAAATCATATTATTTCTTTTGCAACAGAACATAAAGCTGTTTTAGATACACTATATGAACTCGAGAAAAAAGGATACGATATTACCTTATTGCCGGTTGACTCAAATGGCCAGATAGATCTCACGATGCTGCATGATGCCATCCGTGATGAAACACTTCTGATAAGTTGTATGTATGCCAATAATGAAACCGGTATCATTCATCCCATCCAACAAATCGGGGCTATCGCCAAAGAAAAAAATATATATTTTTTTTGCGATGCTACCCAAGCCGTTGGTAAGATACCGGTCGATGTAGCATCTGAGCATATAGATATAATGGCCTTCTCATCTCATAAAATCTATGGGCCTAAAGGCATTGGCGCGCTATATATCCGCAGAAAAAACCCAAGGGTTACACTTACCCCACAAATAACCGGTGGCGGGCAAGAACGCAATATTAGAAGCGGCACCATGAATGTACCCGGAATCGTAGGATTCGGTAAAGCCGCATCATTATGTATGGAGCAAATGGATGAAGAATCAAAACGATTAACTGCGCTCAGAGATTTATTGGAAAATGCTTGTAAAGACTCAATGAAAATTTGCATTCACGGGTCCAACACAACACGCCTTCCCAATATCAGCAATATATGCCTGAAAGAATATAGAGGTAGCGGGCTTATCCCTGATCTCTGTAATAAAATTGCCGTTTCATCCGGCAGCGCATGTAACAGCGGTAATTTAAACGGAAGTCATGTGCTGAAAGCAATGGGTATTGATAAGGATGACATGAAAAAAACAGTCAGAATAAGTCTGGGAAGAATGACAACGGAAGATGATCTTAACCGCGCGATAGAACATATCAGATCAATTATAAATTAGTATTTGAATAATAAACTAATGCCTAATTTTGTATAATGATTTACGTAAGTGATAAAGCAAAGGAAAAAGTACAGCACCTGATGCAACAGGCTGCCGTTACCAACGATGCTTCCTATTTCTTGCGCGTTTCTGTGGTAGGTGGTGGGTGCAGCGGACTTAGTTACAAGCTGGACTTTGATAATGAATCGCAGCCGAATGATCAGGTTTTTGAAAATAACGGAGTGAAAGTAGTGACCGATCTGAAAAGTTTTCTCTATCTCCTAGATACAACATTAGATTTTAGTGACGGGCTGAATGGCAAAGGTTTTTATTTCAACAACCCTAATGCGAGCCGCACCTGCGGATGTGGTGAAAGTTTTGCCGTTTGATCAGCTTTCATACTCACTCAACTCCAGCCATCTCATCTCTTTATCATCAACCAATACATCAATTTCCCCAATACGTGCTGTAATAGAAGTCAACTCCTGATAGTTTTGTCCTCCTGCAGTTAATTGAGTTTCAAGTTTTATCTTTTCTTCCCTTAATGCAGCCATCTCTCCTTCCAGCAATTCAAACTCCCTTTTTTCCTTATAACTCATTCTTTTCTTCTGCGTTGACGGCGCTGGCACATTTGAAATGAATTTTTTCTCGGGATTATCATCCGGTTTTTCGCTCGTACTATCTTCATCTTTTAGCGACATACGGTAGTCGGCATAATTACCCGGAAAATCTTCAATCACCCCCGCTCCTTTAAATACAAACAAATGATCTGTAAGCCGATCCATAAAATAGCGATCATGACTAACCATCACCAAACAACCGGCAAATTCTTCTAAAAAGTTTTCTAACACTGCCAGTGTAGGTAAATCAAGATCATTCGTCGGCTCATCGAGTATTAGAAAATTAGGATTTTTAAATAAAATTGCTAAAAGCTGCAGCCTTCTTTTTTCTCCACCACTTAGTGTAGAAAGATAACTGTATTGTTTATCGGGTTCGAAAAGAAAAAGTTGTAAAAACTGAGCCGCACTCAAAGACCCTCCACTTGCAAGGGGAAAATTTTCCGCAATATTTTTAACATACTCAATAACCCGCATATCTTCTTTCACTTCCAAACCTTTCTGCGTATAATGTCCAAATACAACTGTATCGCCTGTATTAATCTTTCCACTATCAGGCTCCATGAGGCCTTGTAATATTTCAAGAAAAGTAGATTTCCCCGCCCCATTTTTTCCAATAATCCCAACTCTTTCGCCTTTTTTAAACGTGTAATCAAATCCTTTAAGCAGCAAGTTGTCGCCGTAGGATTTATATACTTTTTTCATCTCTACAATTTTCCCTCCCAAACGGGTCATTTTCATCTCCAGACGCACTTGCTGATCTTCGATTTTTGTTTTTGCTCTGGCTTCAATATCATAAAATCTGTCTTGCCTCGATTTACTTTTTGTTGTTCTAGCTCTGGGTTGTTTGCGCATCCACTCAAGCTCCTTCCGGAAGAGATTTTTAGATTTATCTATACTGGCAAGCTCACTTTCTATACGTGCCGATTTACGGGATAAATAATTTTCGTAATCTCCTTTATAGGTATAAAGTCTGCCGCCTTCCATCTCCCAGATTTCATCGCATACCGCATCGAGAAAATAACGGTCATGTGTTACCAGCAACAACGTAATTTTTTCCTTATTGATATATTGTTCCAGCCACTCCACCATTGCTACATCGAGATGATTGGTTGGCTCATCCATAATAAGTAAAACATGTCTGTTATCGAAACCAATATCAATCAACGTTCTTGCCAGTGCTACTCTTTTTTTCTGTCCGCCCGACAAGGTATCGATCAACTGATTTAGCTGATGAATCTGTAGCTTACCAAGAATCTGTTTCACTTTAGCATCAAAATCCCAGGCGCCTTTTTCATCCATACTTACTATGGCTTCATTGAGCAATGTATGATAGGCTTCGGTATCCTGCGGATGATTAACCAGGGCTTCGTAATGCTTGATAATGTCCATTACAGGATGGCGATGTTGAAAGATATTATCCAACACAGTCGCACCTGAAATAAAATGATTCTCCTGTTCAAATAAAACTACCTGAACTTCCTTATGCACAAAACAACTTCCTTCATCAGGAAATTCTTTCCCCGCCAGTATTTTGAGCAAAGTAGATTTACCTGTCCCGTTACGGGCAATCAGCGCAATCTTATCGCCTTCAGATATATGAAAAGTTATAGATTCAAAAAGCGGACGAATACCATAGCTCTTGGTGAGCCCTTCAACAGACACATAATGCATGATGCAAAGATAGTAGAAGCTTGTGGGTTGACAGTTACAGGTTAGAGATCATAGATTTTCATCCCGCCTTTTAAAGGATAACATATTCTCGACAAATTCAAGATACCCAATAACTATGGCTCCACATTATTTTTAGAAATGCCATCCATTCCCGATTTTTGCATAAAATCAGACAATCACAGGAATATCTGCAATGATTAACGAACAACAAATCACGAATAACGACTACTCCAAAGTCACTACTGTCATTGTTGAAGCCTTGCGCTCCGTCGTAGGTGCCGCTTATGTTTTTGCGGATGAGGAAACCCTCGACATCTATGCCCACGACGAAACGGAAAACTTACATTTTATTCCGGAAGTAGTAGTAAAACCCAGATCAGCAGAAGAAATAAGCGCCATTATGCGCTTGTGCAACGCGCATAAAATTCCCGTCACCCCCCGGGGTGCGGGTACCGGACTTAGTGGCGGTGCGCTTGCTTATAAAGGAGGTATTGTACTAAGTACTGAAAGGCTCAATGAAATATTAAAAATTGATCAGCGAAATCTTCAGGTAACCACGGAACCGGGAGTAATTACGGAAGTATTGATGAATGAAGTGAAAGCGGTTGGATTGTTTTACCCTCCCGATCCCAGCAGCAGAGGCTCCTGTTTTATTGGCGGCAATATCGCAGAAAACAGTGGTGGGCCTAAAGCTGTTAAATATGGCGTAGTAAAAGATTATGTGCTGAATCTGGAAGTGGTATTACCCAACGGAGAGATTATCTGGACAGGAGCCAACGTATTGAAGAATGCCACAGGATATAATCTGACACAGCTGATGGTGGGTAGTGAAGGGACATTAGGTATTGTTACCAAAATTGTATTGCGACTCATCCCTCATCCGAAGCATGATTTATTGATGCTGGTGCCATTCAGAAATCTGGAGCAGGCTGGCGAAGCGGTGAGTGAAATTTTCAGAGCAGGATTTATACCCAGCGGACTGGAACTGGTTGAAATTGATGCATTGCAAATTGTGAGCAAGATGGTCGACAGCAGTGTGGTGCCTGTAACAGAAGATACCGCTGCCCATTTGATCATTGAAGTGGATGGCAACGATACGGAAGTATTAATGAAAGAGATGGAAGCGATTGGAGAACTGCTGACTCAATATGACATCGGCGAAATATACTTTGCCGATGATGCGCAACAAAAAGCTGAATTATGGAAACTGCGCCGCAGAACGGCGGAAGCTGTGAAAATGAAAGGCTATACGATTGAAGAAGATACAGTTGTTCCCAGAGCAGAACTGCCTGCATTAATCAGAGGTGTAAAAGCATTAGGCAAAAAGCATCAATTTGATGTGGTATGTTATGGTCATGCCGGAGATGGCAACTTACATGTAAGAATACACAAAGAAGGCACTCCCAATAGTTATGGCAATGAAGAGATGAATACAATCTTAAAAGATTTATTTGCACTTGTTCATAGCTTGGGGGGTACAATCAGCGGCGAGCATGGCATAGGTTTAATTCAGAAAGGATTTATGCCCGTTGTAATGCACGAT
>Ga0315906_10007985_pt1 | contig 12744 bp, 14 predicted proteins | sample LakEriMetagenome_4_FD_203526 | JGI IMG/M metagenome (GOLD analysis project Ga0315906, IMG submission 203526) | Freshwater fungal communities from buoy surface, Lake Erie, Ohio, United States - Buoy 2 MA122 | ecosystem: Environmental > Aquatic > Freshwater > Lake > Lake biofilm | place: USA...
GAGGCCGCGAAGCAGCATGTCAACTCGTCCCACTTGCACCCGTTTTGCCTGGCCCACTTGAGGCAGTCCAAATTGCCTCCGGATGCCGCGAATCTGCAGGTCGTCTCGTCCCACGGGCACCCGTTGCTCCGGGCCCACTTGAGGCACTCCAGGTGGCCGTTCAGCGCCGCCATGTGGCAGGTCCACTTGTCCCAGGGACACCCGTTGTTCCGGGCCCACTTGAGGCACTCGATGTGACCGTTTTGAGCCGCGAATTTGCAGGTCGTCTCGTCCCACGGGCACCCGTTCTCTCTCGCCCACTTGAGACAGTGCAAGTGTCCGGTCAGTGCCGGCATATAGCACGTCCACTTGTCCCAGGGGCAACCTTTCTCTCGCAGCCAGCGAAGAATCTCAAGATGGCCGTTTTTGGCGGCTGCAATGCACATCGACATGAGCACGTATTCGTCTCCTTCTTCAGGCGCTTCCCTCATGGCGGAGTAGAGCCACCTGACCACGCCGAAGCGCCCGTTCAGAGCCGCCAAGGGGGGGTCAGCCTTCCGATCCACGGTATCGAAAATAGATTCCGGTTTGTTTACAAGAAAAGTATGAAAAACGCGGCGAGATAGCTCGTCGCCACCGAAGCTGGACGAGACCAGCGCGGCGACAAAGGGAATTTCGAAATACTCCATTTTCTCTGGTGGTTTTTTTGAGAGCATATCTTTTACACAACGGGTTTTTATATCTGTGATTATTCGATCCCTATCGCGGCGGCCCTGGCGCGGGTGGCCTCGTCCGGGTTCCACGGGAACCCCCTGGAGCGCAGGAAGCGCAGGCACTCGGCGTGCCCGAATGAGACCTCGGCGCCCTCTGTGTCGAGATTGGCTAGCCCGGCGAGGTAGGCGCAGTCTTCGGTAAAGTCTGCCATGTCGATGCCGTACATGTGGTCGTACAGCACGTCGATGAAGTCGTGGATGCCGTATGTGAGCACGCTGTGCCAAACATCATCATTATACTCCATCTCGAAAGGCATGTCGTCGTTGTCGTTGTCGTTGTCGTCGTCGTCGTCGTCGTCGTCTCTGCTTTCGATCAGACGGCGGACAAACTTGAGAACTTTGGTGCTGTTGTCGGACGCTGCTGAATCTTCGAACGTTGCTGCCTCGATGATACCAATTATCACATCATCCTCGATCAAATCATTGTTCTGCAACCAAGCAAGGACGCCGACTTGGCCGTGTGTTGCAGCTTCGTAAGCAGCACACCATCCGAAACCACCGATCACAGGAGTCCAATTGCAGTACTTGTGCAAAAGGCTGAGCAGGTCCAAGCGGCCTTCCTTTGACGCGCTCTCGATCAACATTTCCCAGTGCGTAGATGTATTGCGCTTCCTGATCGTCTTGATCGCCCAGCGGAACGTGGCGAGGTTGCACGATTCGGCGATCTCATTGATGTAATAATTGACAAAGTCGAAAGAGTCGGATTCATGGTCTCTCTCGACGATCCTCTTGATGGCTTCGATTTCTCCGCCGTTGATACACGCCTCAGGGTAAGTATCGATAGGGTCCATTGCTGTATGCGACGTTGGAAATTTGTAAACGAATGTGATTGCTGATTACAATTTATACGACGTACGAGTAGTTGAATAATCTGGCTGAAGTGCTACATTCAATATTTTGTCGCGTCGCAAAGGAAAAAGTCGCAAAACAGTTGTAATCCTTGCGATTCTATAATCCTTCACGCGATCCCGATGGCGGCGGCCCTGGCGCGGGTCGCATCGTCCGGGTTCCACGGGAACCCCTTGAAGCGCAGGTAGCGCAGGCACTCGGCGTGCCCGAAGGAGACCTCGGCACCCTCGGTGTCCAGATTGGCTAGCCCAGCGAGGTAGTCGCAGTCTCCGGCGTGGTCTGCCATGTCGATGCCGTACATGTGGTCGTACAGCACGTCGATGAAGTCGTGGATGCCGTTTTCCAGCGTGTAGCGCCACGCGTAGCAGCTTTTGGTCATGTCGACGTACTCGACAGTCGCGATGAACTTGCGGAGAAACTTGAGGACCTCGGCGTGGTTGTAGAACGTCGCCGTCATCACCATCGCGTCGAGCATCACGCCGTTCTCGAGCTCTCCGATGCTGTCCAGCCACTCGAGGACGTGGACGTGGCCGCAATGGGCGGCGACGCGAGACGCGTGCGACGCGAACGACTCGACCGCGCGGTGGCACTCTTCGCTCTGATGGATCGTCTTGAGCAAGTCCAATTGGCCTCCTTCCGCGGCGCCTTCGATGCAAGACTGCCAGTGGCGCCAGGTCATGGGAAGGCTGCCGATCGCCTTCATGACGGCGTCGACGTTGCCCTGCATGGCGTTGTCGGCGATGTAGTACATCTCGGACGACACGCTGTTCTGGGGAGCGATAGCGAACATCTTGTTTGTTTACAGTTATTGCAGTTGACTTCTTTTTTCAATTTTGTGTCGGAATCAATTTTTGTTTGCGTTTGTGAGTATTCTGGCCTTGGCCCGCTCGTAATATATCTTGTTGTACGTGCTCGGCGCGTCTATCTTTCCGTAGTTGGCGTCCAGCTCTGCGATAGTCTTAGAATACACGATGTTTCCGTTCATCCGGCTCGAACGCACCAGCGCCTTCAGCTCGCTCGTTATTTTCGGCCGGATAGGGTACACGAACTTCAGCGGCGTCGCCTTCGTCCCGCCCACGGATCCCACGATCCTCGCGACGTCGAAACCGGCCGAACTCATAAGAACGCGCTCCAGCACGGACGAGCTAACCACAAACTTTTCTATCCGGATATCGTCTGTTCTGGCGTTGTTGGGCATCATGTACGCCACCGAATAGGTCGCGCCGAACCGGTCCGTCGCGACGACCACCTTGTACATGTGCGAAGGGACGTTTATCGTGCTCTTGCCGAAGGTCGCGTCTTTACCGGGAACGCTGCCCGTCAGGATGTCCACCTTTGGAAACGCGTGCACGATGTCCCTGACGTGGTTCTCCAGGACGAGCCAGACCCCGCTGTTGAACACCATCTCCTGCGGACAGATGTTTGAGAGGAGAAACGTTCTCCGATAGTCCGTCAGGTCCTTCTTGTGGAACCCCGCCGGAGCGTTGTGACCCGGAGACCCTCCGTGGCTCATGTAGTCTTCGTACTCGCTCCAGTACATTCTAAACTTTTTGGGCACGGCGACGTCCGCCCGGAACGGCTCGCCGACGTCTATGCGCTTGATGTTCGCGTTGGGAAGCCTGCCGTAAAACGACTCTACGACGCATATCGGATAGCGGACGGCGCAATCGTAGTAGATTCTCCAGCCCGGTTTCTGTATTTTAATGATCTTGTGCGGCTTCATTTTGAATTATGGATTAGATTTATGTGGTTTTTATTTTTGTCCAGATGCTTTTTTGCAGTTCATACTGTACGATGTGTCTTTGTCAAATGGCCATAAATTCATAAAGTTGAACAAAGCGGTGTAAATTTTGCTACACTTGGCGCCAGAACAAATTGTTGACTGATCACAATATTCGAGCGCTTTGCTTGCGTACATTCCGACTTTAACATACTTGGCATACAGTCCGAACATAGTTATATTGTTTCCAATGTCGCTTTTCGGTAAGACAAGAAAAATATTACGCCCTGTAACTCGGTTTCCTTTTTTTGTTGTACATGGCAACTCCATGTAATGAACCATAAACTCATCGTTTGTGTGTTTACATGTAATACACCTATAATTTATAGCGCTGGCTTTATCACATTGAATTACCGTACCTGGAAATTGAACGTATTTGTTATACAGTTTTTCTTCGTTTTTGTTGTCTATAAACATTTCAAACATATAATAGTTTACCAGATCGATTAACTTACATATGTTGGGTGAGGGTTTGGTTTCGGTTTGGGTTTCAATCTTGCTTGTTTCTAATTCACCAACTTTAGTAATCATTTTATCGAACATATCCTTATCTTTAATCGACTTTACAAACCCTGACGCGTTATCTATAAAATCTTTTGTTAAACAATATCCCGACTCTAATGTGCTCATCGGTATGAAACAATCATATTGTACCTCCCTTTCTCCATTATTTAAAATATCATACTTATCGAATGATGCTATTCTAGCATCAGGAATATCGGAAATGTTCTTAATTACAGTTTCTTGTTTCGTAATATTAGCAAAATTTTCATCGATGAATTTTTGTAAATTGAGATGAATAAATGACGCTTGGACGTAATCTGATCCTTTATCAAACCTGATATTAGCGAAAGATTGGACAAATCTCCAAAATGTGCACGAGCCAGACCTGTACACCGAAAAACGTACTGCTACTTGTTGTTTATCATTTATTTCTCTCGATGCTATATGTACAACGTCATATTCTGTATACTTGTATGACGCAACGAGATGAAAAATGAATTTACCGATTGTCACTTCCAATTTTTCTCCAATTTCTCCTCCTCCTCTTTTAAACTTTTTAATTGTGGGTTTGGGTTTGGGTTTGGGTTTTGTTTGCTTGGCGTTCTTTCGAGCGACCGGTTTCGTCTTCGCGACCTTCTTTCGAGGGACAGTCTTTTTCGGTGGCATTTTGTATATTACAAGACAAATTAGCACTGCATGGGCGAAGGATCGTCGTAGCAGAAAGACCTAATCGCCTCGAAAACATCGGCTTGAGACCCCCGAAAGTACTCGAGCCCCTTAAACCTGTCGAATTTCTGGTTAAACATGGCTATCAGGCGGCGCTCAAAGTCGTGGCAGTCCACCAAGCACCCGCAGGTAAACAGGTAGTAGCTCCCAGTGGGGTATCTAGAGAGCCTCCGCTTCAGGTCGCATGTCCGGCCGATCTTGAAGACGTCACCCGGAGTAGTTGAGTCCTTTAGGAGGTACAAGAAGCCCTGATGCGTGCTCGGTGGCCGCTCGAGCCGAAGCAGTCCGCTGCTGCTGCCGGGCGTGGCGCAGCTTGGCATTCAAAAGTTCCACGTCCGACTCCTTGATGTAGTTCAGAAAGGCCCGGACTTTTGCGCTCACGATCTTGCCGTCCTGCAATTCGAGCAGCTTCAGGCAGTAGCCGGGTTGCTTGTCGACGAGCTCTCCGTAGGTGATGTCGCTGTCGGCGTACTTGCCGAAATCGACGAAGCGAGCGCTACGTTGCTCAAACGTCTCTTCGTCGTCCGATTCCGCCATCTCTTCGGCCTTACGCTTGAGCTTCAGCCTGTCCTTGGCGCTCAGCCAGTCCACAAACTTCAGCATCGCCTCGTCGTTCAATCCGCCGACGGAGTAGTTGTCCATGGTCCACTGGCAGTACTCGGAGTCGTTGGCGAGCGCGAGCTCGTAGGTCAGGCCGGCGAGCTTGCCGAACGTCAGGATGCCCCTGCGGATGCCTTCGGCCTCTGAGGGCACGTCGCCGAACTTGAAATCGGACACGGTAATCATTGTTTAAAAAAATTTGCTTGTTGTTTTGTTTTTTCGAGGCAATTTTTGCTTGCTTGCGAGCGAATTATGATTTCGACACGCTCACGCCACGCTGATATATATGTTTGCAGACCTACTACGACCGGGATTCAGGGTGGTGGTCTGGTACGCGTTCATCAGCGTCGCGAAAGAAACCCACACCAGGAGAGGGATGAGCATCAGGCGCTCCGGACTGTTCGACAGGGCGACGTTGAACGCCACGCTGAGGACCGAAGCGAGGAGCACGAACACGGCGTTCTTGACGTCCTTCCGGCAAGAGTAGACGACCTGCCAAGAACACAGCACAAGAGTCGTGAGCAGGTAGGACGCAGACCGGAAGGATATCACGCCGAAAGCGACTGCCGTCCGGAACCACGCGATGCCGAGCAAGGCGTACAGGATCGGCCACACGACTCCGAACACCCAGGCGGGGGGCCGAAAGGGGATCGCGTCGCTCGAAGGCATCTTGCACAGCGCGGACACCGAGAAACCGACCGTTCCGGGAACGGCCGCGAGCAACATTTCCCAGCGCAGATACTGCAGGACGGCGGCCATCCGATATTATGTTGTGTCGAGACAAAAAATGAGACGGAGGCAAGAGTTCTCGAACAAATTTCAAAAGTACGCCGCCATCGCAACAGAAACAAAGCAAAGACTCCTACAGATATTCGAGCAGTTCCGGAAATAAATTCCGAACGATTTGATTGACTTCGTGGAGGAATTGGAGCGTGGCTGGACCGCATCCGACTCCCTTGTCGATAGCGAATATGAGGCATTTATGCGCGCCGGATTTGAAGGCGGCGTCGGTGATCGTGACGTCTGTCTGGAGCCTCCGTGGACTCGGAGAATACACGCAATCCAGTAGCAACTTGAGCTTGTAGTAGTCGTTATCGGCGGCCGCTACCGCGGCGAGCTCGATGGCCTTGTCATCGATGAGTGTAAATCGATCAAATCGGTTCTTGTATTTTTTCCTGTAAACGTACTGTTCTCTCATGGCGACGAAGACGCAAAGGGGGTCGACGGCGGCTTGCGCGACCTTGACAAGCATGGACTCCCATCGGGAGTCTCTTTTCTTCTTCCTCAAAGGGCAACGGGTCTTGATCTCCTGGCAAACGTACTCGACGGCGCGGTAGTTTCCCTCGCTCGCGGCGACGACGGCCGCCTCGCGCTTCCACTTGACTGACCCGGGCAGCATAGCGGCGTCCAAGAACGCGCGCTCGGTCCTGGTCAGGTTCAGGAGGTGGAACAAAGACTGAATATCGTAGACGGTCTTGCCGGAGTTCTCCATTGTGTCGACAGTTGAGGCACGCAGAACGCACGTCGCAGAATCAAAAAAAGTAACCATAGTTAATTCTTGGCGCTGATTTCACTGCATCCTCTTTCTGAATTCGGCCATTGTCGTTTTTTGTGCAACACCTTCCGCAATCTGTTCCTCGCTGCACTTGTCATGCAGTTTGTACTCTATAAAGCTTCCGGTTTTTAACATCAAATTCGAACCACAAAGCGGAGAAGCCAGCGTGATTTGATACCACTGCCCGGGCTCGAGGCCGTTGAATGTCACATCCTGCGACACGCCTTCGAACTCGATGAATTTCGGTTTTATCCGACCAAAATCAAACTGGCCGTTTGGCAACCATTTACCAATCTCAATCATCACTACATCAGTATGCTGCGAATTCAACTGAAGCGTGATGCTTCTCGGGGTGCTTACCGATATCGCGATAAAAGCAGTTACTACAGCCGTGAGAACGACAGAGATTGCTACGACCGCAACGACAACGACGGACATATTTGTTACTGTGCAGAATCAAAAAAAAACGGCCGCGGAATCGGCGATCGTCTCCGCCATGATCTCGAACGGGTGCTCGTGGTTCTGGGCGACCCCGCGGAACCTCGCGTGGCCCGCGCTGGGCCTCAGCTCGATATCGGCGAGAGACTCGGGATCGTTCGTAAACACCGGGTAGCATATCTCGTTCCCCAGCCTGTACACGCGCCCGTCGGTGTCCGGGTTCACCCTCGCCTCGCCCAGCTGGGCCACGCGCGAGGTCTCGTCTCTCGTCAATGCCCTGAACCCCCACTTGTCGACGACGAGTCCGTACGCGCCTTCCGGGTCGCGTCTCTGCGCGACGTGGACCGCCTCGTGCACGAGGAGCTTCGCCAGGGACTCGCCGCCTCGCCGGATTCGCTCCAGCGGGATGATCAGGACGTCGCCGACCGTGTGCGGGTACCCGTTCTCCACCGTCGCGTCGCTCGGACAGATCCTCCAGGGCATTCGCGCGAGCCCGAAGTATTCCGCGGCGGCGCACGCCTTCTTCGCCTCGGCGACCGCCTCGCGCGCGCTCGCCTTCTCCTCCTCGGAAACGCTCTCCCACGCGATCAGGCCCCGCCGGTACTGCTCAGCGTACCCGCGCGCGCTGGTCGCCCCCCTCGCCTTTAGATTCTTCGGCCCCATCCTCTCCAGAAGGCCGGACGCCTCGAACGCGCGCGCGGCTTCGTCGGGGGATACCAGGTCAGCAAAGTCCGCCATTGTATCTCCTTCACGCACAAAATATCGGACTTGACATTTATATACAATGTACTACCACCTTTTCGTCTTCGCGATGTGCCTCGTCGCCCTCGTCGGCGGCTCGGACGGCCTGACGTTCCTCACGGGCGCGGCCGTCGTCGCCGTCGCCGTCGCGACATTCTTCGTTCTCTACGGCGACTACCTCCAAATCAGGGAAGCGTACGCCTTGGTGAAGAGCTCCGGGCTGATGGTGGACTGGGCGATCAAAAAGATGAAGCTCCTGGGGATAACCAAGTGCGACCTCATGGCGCTCGTCGACAACGGCGCGATCGACTACCTGAACAGCACGCCGGATAAGCTGCACATGTTCAACTACAGCATCCGGGCGTCATTCCTCGTCAAACCCGGATACCTCTACGGCACTTACACGTTTGTCAACACGGTCGACCGCATTGCGTCGTAAATTCCTCCGAGATAGATCAGATGCGCACCCCTCGATCTTTACAAGTTCCCCTCCCGGCCCGGCCCCTGCCCTACTCGGCCCCCGCCGGAGAAACAGACACCTGGGACGGATGCAGCGTCGCGGACGCCTCGGTCGACGACCCCTCCAAGATCGTGCTGATCTACTCAGGCTACGAGATCGAGCCCGGCCCGCGAGACAGGGAGTACGCCGAGGCGGGGTGGACCAGGGAGCACGTCTGGCCCAGGAGCCGCGCGCGCGGCGGCATGGACACCGACTCGCCGGGGCTCGGGACGGACCTCCACAACCTGTTCGCCGCGGACCAGAGCGTCAACAGCGCCCGGCGGAACAAGCACCTCGCGGCGATCCCAGAGGGCGAGTTCGTGGTGGACCAGTCGCCGATGGGCGGCTCTGACGGGCGCCTCGAAGCCAAGACGTCGCGCGAGGCGTGGGAGCCGCCGGACCGAAGCAAGGGCATCGTCGCGCGCGCGGCGCTCTACGTGGCCTGCGCCTACCCGGACAGAGCTCGCCTCGTCGAGGGGGTCGGCGGCGGACGCCCCGGAGAGCTCGGCAACCTGACGGACATCCTCGACTGGAACAAAAGATTTCTTCCCGGCCCGCGCGAACGCAGGAGGAACGACGCCGTCGAGGCTCTCCAGGGAAACCGGAACCCGTTTATCGACGACCCCTCCCTCGCGGACGCCGTCGACTTCTCTGCGGGTCAAGACAAAGAATGACCAAGAGACACGTCGGAGCGATCGTCTGGATCGGGGCGGACGAAGCGTACATGAACCTCCGTTGGGTGACCCGCGCGAGGGGCGACGGCAGGCTGTACGGCAGGGCGCCCAAGGGAGGCGTCAGGCTGGTCGACCTGGGGCTCAGACGCCCGCAGGACTTCGGCGCCGAGAGGATCTTTCCCGCGAACTGGAAAAAAGTAAAGGTTTTATATAAAAAAAATGAAGTGTGATCCCCGCACGAACAGCGTAATTGGAATGCCGCCTTGAACATTCGCGTTGTCGTCAGGTCTATATTCTGCGAGGAGAAGACTTGAAAGGACGCCGCCGAGCGCGAGTAGTTCGATAGCTTTTCATAGCGACTAGATACAAATTACGCTGAGGGGGTTTAGATGTTCTATTTCTCATTCCCCTTGGTGTATCGCTGCACTGATCGGGACGCAGATTATCGCGCTGTATATGTAAAAACAATGCGTGCTTCGCCGATCGCCATCGCACCGCCGCCGCAGCCCAAGAGCCTCCGAATCGACTTCGGGGACGGGGAAGTCGTCCAGACGGCGTGCCGCTGCCAGGCCGACTTTCTCGACATGCTCGCGAGCGTGGGGGCCGCCGGCATCCGGAGAAGGGCCGCCAACGGTTTCCCGGTGCACGCCGCGCCCCTCATCAGGAGCGTGGACGACTCGCAGCCCGCGCACGACTACCTCGCATGGCCCAGGCCTTTCCGCGAGTCGCACAAATGACGCATATATATGCGACTCACACCGCTGCGTATATCATTTTGGTTGTTTTTCGAAAAAAACATGGAGTCGACCACCAACATGACAATCGAAGCGGTGATGCGGTGGCTCAAGTCGGGCAAGCTGGTCCTCGACCCTCCGTACCAGAGGGGGCTCGTCTGGAGCCAATCGATGAAATCCGGGTTCATCGACTCGATCAGACGGCGGTACCCGATCCCTTGCGTGTTTTTCCTGGTCCGCGAGGAGAACGTGATGGAGTGCTTCGACGGGAAGAACCGCCTGAACGCGATCCACGAGTTTATCGACAACCAGTGGCCGCACAGACTCGAAGACTCGGGCAAGACCGAGTTTTTCGCCGATCTCTCCCAAAAGGACAAGGACGACTTCATCGAGCATCCCATCGTCGTCCGCAAGATGATCGGTCCGGACTGGACGGACGCCACCGTCCGCGACTTTTTCAGGCGGATTCAGAACAGCGCCTCTCTATCGTACGACGAGGGAGTCAACGCCTTGGACACGCCGCTCGTCAACATCGCCAAGGAGATCGCGCGGCGCCTGATGACTTCCACCATACAGAAGCTACCCCCGAGCAACCGCAACCGCCACAAGTACCTCGGGGCCATCATCAACATTCTCGCGTTTCACGACAGCGTCAACGGGCCTCTGGGCGGGCTGGACGTCTTGCCGGACAAGCAAAACACCCTGATGGCGTACGCGGAGAGGCACACGCCCCAACAGGTCGAAGAGATGAGCGTCGACGTGCTCGCTCAGTTTGTCAAGGACGTCATGGACCTGTGCACTTCTGTGCACTCCGCCCCGAGATGCAGCCACGCGTGGGCCCTCATGGGCACCAAGATCTGCAGGCAGGTCAGCCTCCTGGGATTCAAGACCGCCGCGCGTTTCGTAGCCGAAGAAGGCCCGACCAGAGAGGCCTTCGCCAGGTTTCACGACGCTTTCCACTACATCACGACCCAGCGCGCTCGAGACGACGACGCCGATGAAAACGTCCGCGTGTATCTCAGCGGCAGGGACGACAGGGACCAGTACGGCCTGGCCGTGTTCAACAAAAAATACGATGCGTTCCGGCGCATTTTGGCGCGGTTCAGCAAAACCTGAATCTATTAGATGACGGAGGCGGCGTAAATGCCCGCGTATTTTCTGTCAGGTTAAATCTATGCTCTGCTACAAACGGGGTTTGTCCGTCGACGCCAGTGTCGCCTAGCACGCCGCCTCCGAAGCATTTATTTTCTCCTACGGGTTTTAACAGATAAAGATACTTGTTATCATCTATTACAGCGCTCATTCCCAGATATTCTTCGCATGTGTAAGGCGCTACAGATACATTGTTGGGATTTGTAATTGTCGACACGTCAACGAAATCGCGAACAGGTCCGTACCCTAAAAACTTGGTTTCGAATCCCATTCCGGCAGGATTAGGGGAAATAGGTTTAACTTCTAGATCCCCTACGTTTGGAATCTCGCCTCGGCAGGTCGCTGTGTGAAACGCGATACCATCAGGCATCGGAAGTTTATTACCAGACTGGTATTTCAGTTTGTCACCGTCGCCGATGTTATAGTACTGTCGAACACGGCCTCCTGGCCCTTGAGGGATATGAACTCGCGGTGTAATTGATAAGGTTTCTGTGCCGTCGTTAAAATAATTCAAGTATAATCCACCGAGATACCCCTTCTTTTCACTTAAACTCGGGTCGGAACACACCGGTAAACCCTTAACATCCAATGTAAATTCCCAGTCTTGCATGTTTGCGAGCTGATCGCGCGTCTTCCCGCCGTCGTTTGTCAGCCACTTTTTTACTCCGTCTATTTCCATGCACACCTCAACTACGCCGCTCTGGTGTCTAGCGAGCTTTCTGAATAGCGACGCTATGTTCTGAAAACCGGTCACGCCGTCCGCTCCCTCTTGGTAGACACGCTCTTCCGGTATAATCGTCTTCACTTTTATGGAAGTGACCCCGTTTTGACCAACTTCATAAGCAAGCGGACTATATGCTATATAAAGTGGCGATGTGTAACCGTCGACGTCTTTCGGGAAATCGCACATGCCGTCAGCGTCGGGCAGTTTATTCGACTCGTTGCATATGCACTTTCCTGTAGCAGCGTCGATACGCTTATTAACCTCGTCCTTGCATATGCACTCTCCGGTTTTAATATGGGGCACTTTATCGGGGTCTTTACAAAAACACGCTTTTTTTATAGAGTCGAACTCTTTCTGCGGGTCGCCGTTGCAAGGCTGCCCTTCTATAGGTGAATCGCAATTTCCGGTCTCAGGATTAAACTTAGTCGGCGCAGCACATTTCAATATGCATTCGCCTATCGAGTTACGCTTTTTGTCCGGTTCGTCGCAAGGCTTCCACTCGCACACGCCGTTAGCATTGGGCTGTTGCCGTTGGTCATAACATACGCACTTTCCGGTTGTACGGTCGGGTATTTTGGCCGAATCCTTGCAATAACATTCTTTTGAAGCAGTATTGAATTCTTGGTCGTCGTCACATGGCGTGGTCGGATTACTCGGGGGAGGAGCAGGAGCTGTCGGTAACACGCAGTTTCTGGTAATAGGGTCGCGCAGTTGGAGCGGGTTATCGCAAGCCTTCAATACACACACTCCGTCCTTCAGTTCGGTGTTTACGTCAGTGCAAACTGTTGCCGGCGTGGTCGGATTACTCGGGGGAGGAGCTGTGCAGTTCCCGGTAATAGAGTCGCGCTGTTGGAGCGGGTCTTTACAAGGCTTCCACTCGCACACGCCGCTCGCGTTGCGCTGTTTCTCCGTGTCAGTACAAGGCTTCCACTCGCACACGCCGCTCGCGTTGCGCTGTTTCTCCGTGTCAGTACAAGGCTTCCACTCGCACACGCCGCTCGCGTTGCGCTGTTTCT
>Ga0315906_10007986_pt1 | contig 12743 bp, 10 predicted proteins | sample LakEriMetagenome_4_FD_203526 | JGI IMG/M metagenome (GOLD analysis project Ga0315906, IMG submission 203526) | Freshwater fungal communities from buoy surface, Lake Erie, Ohio, United States - Buoy 2 MA122 | ecosystem: Environmental > Aquatic > Freshwater > Lake > Lake biofilm | place: USA...
AAGAAGAAGCTAAAAACGAAAATTTAGCTGATGGTTCTGAAGCTGGAACTGATAAAGGCGAAGACCCTAAAGTAGTTGTAACTAACGAAGAAGAAGAATCAGATGAAGTTGACTTAGAAGAAATTTTAAGAGAAATGGAAGCTGATATGAAAGGTGATGAAGAGAAAGTTGATGAAGCTGAAGAAGCTGAAAAAGAAGCTGAATTAGAAGAAGCTTACAAAACAATCAAATCATTACAAAAGACTATCAACGAAGTGAACTTATTGAACGCTAAGTTGTTATTCGCAAACAAATTATTCAGAGCTCACAACATGACTAACGAACAAAAAGTGAAAGTGATTGAAACTTTGGATAGAACAAAATCAGTAAGAGAGGTTAAATTGGTATTCTCTACATTAGCAGAGAACTTCAAATACACTTCAACTACTAACAAAACTACTAAAAAATCTATTTCAGAAGGTATCGCTTCTAAAGCAGTTAAATCAACCGCTCCAAAAGCAGCAGCTAAGCAAGTAATTGCAGAATCTGCAGATTTCGCAAATAGATTTAAAAAATTAGCAGGTATTATTAAGTAATTTATAACAAAAAACAATTAAAAAGTACATAAAATGGACTTAAAAAAATTAATGAACGGAGCTAACCCACAAAGCGTAATGCTTGAGCAAACTAGAGGTTTGAAAGCAAAGTGGGAAAAAACAGGCTTATTAGAAGGTGCAGGTTCTGAAACTTCTAAGCATGGTATGGCAGTAATGTTAGAAAACCAAGCTAAGCAATTATTAGATGAGGCTACAAGAACAGGTACTTCTTCAGGTTCTGAAGAGTGGGCTGGTGTAGCATTACCATTGGTAAGAAGAATCTTCGGTTCAATTGCAGCGAAAGAATTCGTTTCAGTTCAACCAATGAACTTACCTTCAGGTCTTATCTTCTACATGGACTTCAAATATGGTTCAAACCCAGCGGGTAATCCAGATTTCACAGGTTCATCTTTATTTGGTAACAGCGGTACTTTCGGTAAAGATTCTTTATCTCCAGCTGGTAACAAATTAGGTTCTACTCAAGCTACTGAAGGTGGTTTGTATGGAGCAGGTAGATTTGGATATACAATCAACAACGAAACTTCAACAATCGTTTCAACAATGTCATCTGCATCTTTAGCAGATATCGATTACGATTTATCAGACGCAACTGTTTCTGCATCTTATGCAGGTAACACATTGAAGAAATTCGTAGTAGCTTTACCATCTGATGCAGATTGGAATGGTGTAAGAGCTTTCGAACCAACTTCATTGACTGGTTCAGTAACTTTCTATCCTCAATACACTACTAAGAATGGTTCTAACGTTGAATTCGTTGCAACTGCAACTGGTATGGGTAATGATAACACAGTAGAAGTATCTTTAGCATACCACAAACAACCAACTGATATTTCAAGAGGTGATTTCGAAGATAGAGGTTCTGATTTAGCGATTCCAGAAATCGAATTAGAATTGAAATCTGAGCCTATCGTGGCTAAGACTCGTAAGTTAAAGGCTATCTGGACTCCAGAATTGGCACAGGACTTAAACGCATACCATTCAGTAGATGCTGAAGCTGAATTAACTCAAATGTTATCTGAATACATCTCTTTAGAGATTGATTTAGAAATCTTAGAGATGTTACAGCAAAACGCATTCTCAACTGAATACTGGTCTGCAAGAGTTGGATATGAGTGGAATGGTGCTGGTTTCTCAATCGATTCTAACGCAGCAGCAGCATCTGCTTACCAAAAGAACACATGGTTCCAGACTTTGGGTATCAAATTGCAAAAAGTTTCTAACAAGATTCACCAATTGACTATGAGAGGTGGTGCAAACTTTATCGTTGTATCTCCAAACGTAGCAACAATTTTAGAATCTATGAACGGATTCTCTGCTAACCCAGGTAAGGATGCATTGACTTTCGCAGCAGGTGTAACTAACATTGGTTCTATCTCAAATAGATACGATGTTTACAAAAACCCTTATATGACTGAGAACGTAATCTTATTAGGTTTCAAAGGTTCTAACTTCTTCGAAACAGGAGCAGTTTACGCACCATATGTACCATTGATTATGACTCCATTAGTTTATGACCCAACTAACTTCACTCCTAGAAGAGGTGTGATGACTAGATACGCGAAGAAAATCGTAAGACCAGAGTTCTACGGTAAGATTCTCGTTGATGGTTTGAATACTCTTTAATCTTTGAGTAGATTTTAGTATCTTAAACTAAAAAATATAAAAGGGAAAGTAGAAATACTTTCCCTTTTTATTTTATATTTATACCAAACAACTATAAGATGTCATATCCTCAAAAACAATATCACAGACAAGAAACCGCAAAAGAATATACGAGAGTATATACATTAGAATCTACCGATGAAATTGCAATGAAGCAAGAAGATGGTTTATTAGGATGGATATCAGCTGGAATATTAGCAACCACAGGCTCAAATGATTTGGTAGGTACTCAAACAATTACGGGTAGTTTACAAATTACTGGTTCATTTTATTATAACGGACACAAACAATATAATTACGGACAATTTTACGATTTAACAGACCAAAGTGGCTCATCGGGTTCAGTTCAATCAATGAAATTGGGTGTTACTGATATTAGTGAAGGAGTATCGATTGTAAGTGGTTCTCAAATTAAAGTCGAACACAATGGTGTTTACAATTTACAATTTAGTGCACAATTAGAAAATACTGTAAATACTAATATAGTATTCAATATTTGGTTTGCAAAAAATGGAACTCCTATTCCAGATTCAAATACACATGTTGATGTTGCAAGAGCACAATCGGCACAATTGGGTAAAGTACCTGCAGCTTGGAATTTTTTAGCACATTTAAATGCTAATGATTATTTAGAAATAAAATGGACATGTAATGATAATGGTGGAATCTTACATCACGATGCTGGAACACCAACAATTCCAGGCACACCATCTGTTATTGCAACATTAACTCAAATAGGATAACTTATCTTTTTATATTCTTATATTTATAAGTAAATATAATTGGAATAATATGTCTTTAAACTTAAAATGGCCAGGCAGTGGTTCAGCTATTGCAGGTAAAACTCCATTTGGAATCTACGATAGTGATACTGATTTCATTAATGATGGACCTAAAACAGCAGTTTGGTGTGCAAAAAGATTGGGATACCCTATCATAGATATTGAAATGGTTGATGAGCAATTTTATGCTTGTTTTGAAGAATCGGTATCAGAATATTCAGCACAAGTAAACCAATTCAATCTTAGAAATAACTTAGATATTCTTAAAGGACAGCCAAAGGAATCGGCAGGTGGTAGAGGAAATTATTCACAAACACTTGTGGATGGTTCTTTCTTACCAACAACAGTTCGTATGTCTCAACAATATGGAACATTAGCTGGAGTTGGTGGTAATACTTCTATCAAAAAAGCATATATTGATTTAGTTCCTGGCCAACAAAAATATAATTTAATGAGCTCATCTGTTGATGTGGAAACATCTGCATCATTTGCAACAACATATGTTAGTGGTTCTACAATAGATGTAATAAAAGTTTTCTATGAAGCAACACCTGCTATTCAAAGATTCTTTGACCCATATTCCGTTGGTGGACAGGGTACATTGAATTTGATGGATGAAATGGGATTTGGTTCATATTCTCCAGCGGCACAATTCTTATTAATGCCTTTATATGAGGATATTTTAAGAATTCAAGCTATTGAATTAAATGACCATATTCGTAAATCACATCACACATTTAATATAGTTGATAACAAAATAGAAGTGTTTCCTGTACCAAGAGATGGGTTTGGACCGACTAGATTATATTTTGATTATATGAGTAGAGATGAATTTGAACACAATTCACAAACTATTCAATCAGACTCGCTTTCGGATTATTCGGATATTCCATATGATTTTATTCAATATTCAAAAATAAATGATGTGGGTAAGCAGTGGATTAGAAAATATACATTAGCACTTTCAAAGGAGTTATTAGGTGCAATAAGAGAGAAATATTCACAAATTCCAATTCCAGATGCTGAAATAAGTTTAGACGGAGCAGCATTGAGAGCAGAAGCACAAGTTGAAAAAGATGCACTTATTACCCAATTGAGAGAAAACTTAGAAGAATTGAGTAGAAAAAATGTGATGGAAAATAAAGCACATGAAGCAGACCATCAGCAAGAAATGCTTAGAAAAGTACCTTTAAAAATATATGTAGGATAATATGCCAAAGTTTATTTCAGAAAGAGATGTTGCATTTTTCAAAGGTATAGCCAGAGAAATTGTAGATGTTGTTGTAGAAAATACAATTGTATTATTCAAAGTTAATTTGAATGAAACAAAGATAAACATCTATGGTGAAGCTATGAATAAAACTTGGTATCCAGGCGTACAATTATATGCTTTAATTAATAAAGAGCCAGAAACATCTACATATGAAGGATTTGGACCTGATGCAAATCAGAATATAGAATTTAGACTTGATAGATTTATGTGTGAGGAGAAGGGAGTATATCCTGAAATAGGTGATGTAATTTTCTTTGACCAATCTTATTATGAAATAGATAATACAAATGAAGTACAATTTGTAGGAGGATTACCTGATAATAACTTTAGTATTGTATGTAGTACATTTATGGTTAATAAATCATCTCTAAATATAGAAGAACGAATTAATTAATTGATATGTCAATAAATCCAATAAAACCCCAACTAAATAGGGCAAATGAAATAAAATCCAACGTTGGAGATGTTAAAAAGAGTGTAGGTCTATTTGATATAGATTACGCTATGATGACATATTTGGAAGATGTTGCTTTACCAAAATTAGATTATAATGGTAAATCGGTAACCATTCCTGTAATATATGGTAACTCCGAAAGATGGAAGGGAGCTAGAAGAGATGGGGTATATAGAGATAAAAAAGGTTCTATCCAATTGCCGATAATGATGATTCGTAGAACATCAATTGCAAAAGATGAGGCAATGCCAATGCAAAATAGACACGTTTCATATCCAACTATAACAAAGTGGTCAAAAGATAATAGATATGATAGATTTACAGCGTTAGGTGGTAATACGGCTCCTAAATACGAACTATTTAATATTGTAATGCCAGACTATGTTGAGGTTAATTATGATTGTATGGTATGGACCGATTATACAGAACAACTTAATTCTGTAATAGAACAATTAAATTTTACATCTCAATATTGGGGAGATAGAGATAAGTTTAAATTTAGAACAAGTATTTCTGATTTTAATGTTGTTAACGAAGTTGGTGAAGGTTCTCAAAGAATAAATAGAGTAGAATTTTCTTTGAATGTGAAGGCTTATTTATTACCAAAAACATTCGATGGGGAATCTACTACTAAAAAATCAATATCTACAAAAAGGCTTGTTGTAACTACAGAAACAGATGTTACAAGTGGTAATGGTAGATTGGAAGGATTTCTTACTACACCATCACCATATTATGACAATAAAGACCTTATTGATTTTTTATCTATTAATAATACAAAATCACAAAATCCTGTAACGAATAACACAATTACATTTAGTAATATAAGATGTATAAAAACACCTCCCACATTAATATCTATTGTTAGTAGTGGTATTACAATAGGAAATGATACCTATGATATAAAATTATATATAAATAGTACAAGATACTATCACAATGACCATTTTTCAGTTTCTATAACATCCAATTCAATTACTATTAATTTTGTAAACGGATTATTTCCTAATGGCCCGGTTGATAGCGGTGATGAAATTACAATATCTGGTAAATTTATAGATGTATAATGAAAAGGAGTCTTTTAGATATTACAAAAAAAATAAGTAGAAAGTTTGGTGACCCTGAATTAACTCCGAAAGATTTAGACCATCCGATTTATTCTATATGGGAAGCAAAAGGTTGGAGATTTGTTGATGTATTAAGAGAAATAGAATATAGAACAACGCAAGATAGATTGAGAGTTGTTATAAATACACTTTTTATATCAGCAGATGATTATATAGTAGAGCAAAGTGATAGTGGATTAATTATAAAATTTATAAAAAGTAGATTTCAATATACATTAGATATTGATGATTATATAGAAGTAACAGGAGATATAGAACAATATGCTTAATAGATTTAATTCAAATGCCAGAAAATTAAATAGGATTATACCAAAAATAAACCCTAATAATTTAAATGATGATTTATACATCACAGGCAGCTTATTGAACATAGAAGTACCTACATTCCCATCATTTGAATCACATACTAAATCAAATCCCAATCCTACAAAGTTAGTAAATAATAAAAATAAAATAGAATCGTTTCATAATGAAATTTTACAGTTCGGTGCAAGAAGTATAAAAAAAGGAATAGATACATTTAATAATACTGGGTTTGGTTCACTAACAATTTATAGTGCATCTTTAGATTATGGAACGGAGGGCGCATCGCCAGAAAATTTTGAAATTTTAGTGTATGGGTTGCATTTACCTGGGCATTATACAATAAAAGAAGAAAATGGAAATGTAGTAATAACTTTATTAAACAATTACATAGATTATGATTCTGTTAGTGTGAATGATATTTATGTTATAGGAAAATTTAAATAAATGGCAAATTTAATAAGATTAAAACAAATAGAAAGTAGTTCATTTTTGGAAACAGCCGGCGCTATTGGGCAAGATTTTTCCCAATCGGTGAATAGTATTGTTTCGCAATCAATAGAAACAACTTTTTCTGCATCTATTGTTCAAATAATAACAAACAATGTAGGTGCAGTATTACCCGAAGGTGTTGTTTCCGGTTCAACGCAAATCGTTGAGTTGGGATTTACAACAACATCATCATTTCATCAATATACTTCTTCTTTGGGAGATACATTTGCTACCGATTACGAAGTATATGTTACATCATCTCAAATTATTGACCAAGGTGAATGGTAAACTATTTTTAATAAATCATATTGTTAATTAAAAAATTAATATTTATAGACTGAATAACTATAATCAGAAATAATCAATCATAGATGGCACAAATAATTAAACATAGACGTGGTAGTTTAGAAGCCTTATCAGCAGTAACGGCCTCATTACAAAAAGGTGAGTTAGTCATAGCATCGGGCTCTACGAACATTACCGCCTCTAACGGAACATCAATCGTATTTGCAGTACCTGAAAGTGGGTATGTACAAGCAGTAAATAGATTCCTTATTGGAACGGCTGCACCAAACGTATTTCCAGCTGGTATATACAATGGAATGCTTAAAGGTGTTCCTTACTACGCAAGTGGTAGTTCCACTCTTTATTTGTTAGGAGAAGGTAGTAATGATATTCCTAATTTAGTAGGTAACATTTCAGTATTCTCTGCATCGGTAGATAATAGATTAGATGTAGTTGAAGCATCTTTAGGAAGTGGCGGTGATATTGGAATCAGAGTTTCATCGTTAGAAACATCATCTGCCAATTTAAATTCATTTAGTTCATCTACATTAGTTAGATTATCAAATTTAGAAAGTAAATCCGCATCGGTTGATACATCAGTATCTAACATAAACTCATATACATCATCTTTAAAAACCGCTATTACCTTAGATGGACAAAATGTAACGGTAAATGGTAATTTTACAGTAGCTGGTACACAAACTGTTGTAAATTCAACTACTGTTCAGTTAGGTGATAATATTATAGAATTAAACGGAACAGGTGCTGCAAATGGTGGATTGAGAGTAAAAGACCCAACTGCACCAAACACTGTATCAGGTTCATTATTATGGGATTCTACAAATGACTATTGGGTAGCAGGCGCATTAGGTGCAGAATCAAAATTATTAAGAGCAGGTGGTGATTCAGTAGTAAGTGGTTCATCTCAAATAACTTTACAATCTACAACCGGATTTAGTGCATACGATACGGCACTATCAACTATAACAGGTTCTTTAATATCATCGGCAAGTGCTGATAGAATTTCAATTACAAATATTAATACTACAACAGCAAGTTTAAATACTTCTGTAAGTAATATCAATACATTTAGTGCATCGGCAAATACTAGATTTACTGAAATCGGTGTAGTTAGTGGTTCATTGATAAGTTCAGCATCAGCTGATAGAGTTTCCATAACAAACTTAAACTCATTTAGTAGTTCTCAATTATCTCAAAATTCAACTTTAGCAACTTATACTGGAAGTGTTAATACGAGTATTTCTAATATTAACTCATTTACTGCATCTTTCGGAACAACATTTAGTTCTTCAGTAGATAGTAGATTAGATACATTAGAAGGAACTGGCACAATTCAAGGAGTTGGACAAGGAAATAACGTAACATTCGCAAGTGTAACTACTACAAACAATTTAACAGTTGGTGGTGATTTAGTGGTACAAGGTAACACTGTAACATTAAATACTTCTCAATTAGTAGTTGAAGATAAATTAATATCATTAGCAAGTGGTTCTACAAACGCAGCTCAAGCTGATGGTGCGGGAATTGAGGTTTTAGGAGCAACTGCAACTATCACATATAAATCAACACCTGATGCTTGGCAATTTAACAAACCTATTACGGGTTCAGCATTTACAGGTTCTCTAAATGTTCCATCTGGTGGTGGAAACTCAAAAAGAATCGCATTTAGAGGAACTGCAGATAATATAGAATTTGTTGCAGCACCAACTACATCTGGTGATTTAGTTCAATGGGATGGTACTAATTTTGTGATGAGTAATACTATTGATGGTGGAACATTTTAATCAAAAATAAATAAATAATAATAGACCCTTCTTCGGAAGGGTTTTTTATTTTAATAAACTATATTTATTGTTGTAGTATATACTACCATTGTTGTTATTTAATCATAGAAGAATAGACTAAATATGTCGCAAACAATTGTACTGAAACGCTCTGCGTTACCAGGAAAGGTACCAGATACGGGTTCACTTAATTTAGGAGAAATTGCAGTAAATACCTACGATGGTAAGGTATATCTAAAACGTTCAGGTTCAATTGAGTCTATTCAATCCTTAGTAGTAACCGATTCTACAACCACAGGTTCAATTTCAATAACACAAACGGGTTCATTTGGTGAATTAGTAGTCAATAATGATGCTAATATTCAAGGTGGATTATATGTAACATCAGATATTGTTGGTAACGGTGATATAGATGTAATTGGTAATGTAACAGGTTCAAATGCATTATTTTCAGGTACTGCAACTGCAAACGCATTTGTAGGAGATGGTAGTGGTTTAACCAATTTAAATGTTAGTATTGTATTTAATGCTCAAACGGCATTGATAAATGAAATTGATGGAAACATTTTATTAGATAATTCAATAGCAGACTTTTTCTTACAATTTGCAGTCAATGGATTAATTGATTTTGATTTTAATAATTAAACATATTTATAAGAAACACAAAAATATTAGATGGCAGCTATATTTCAAATAAGAAGAGGAACAACGGCACAAAAACCAACGTTAACAGCTGGTGAAATGTACGTTGACCAATCTTCTGAAAACTTAATAATTGGAGTAGATGGTTCAAAGGAGATTACATTACTTAAATTAAATGATATCAATACGGGTTCACTACATTTAACAGGTGATATCAGATTAAGTGGTAGTATATATTTAGGTAATGAAACGGCTGATAATATTTCAGCGCTTGGAGTATTTACAACTAATTTAGTTCCATCAGGCGATAGCACAAAAGATGTTGGTACTACTTCTGCTAAATGGAGAAATGTATATGCAACAAATATATCAGGAGCAATAGCAGCAACCAATGGAGTAGTTTCCGGTTCTTCTCAATTAGCATCTGCATTTGAAGAAATAGCAAGTTCAACTCACACCATAGTTAGTGGTTCTTCTCAAATTATTGGAATATTAGATTCTCTAAACACATTTAGTGGTTCTCAATTAACACAAAATACTGCACTAGCAACTATTAGTGGTTCATTAATTTTAACTGCATCCGCTAATACTAATTCTATAACAAATTTAAATTTATTTACATCATCACAATTAACTCAAAACAGTACATTAGCAACTTATACGGGTTCGGTTGAAAGTAGATTTACATCATTAGCTACAATTAGTGGTTCTTTGATTTCAACTGCTAGTTCACATGAAGTGAGTATAAATGAATTAAATAGTTGGAGTGGTAGTGCCAGAACTCAATTAAGTAATTTAGAAAGTAAATCAGCATCAGTTGATACTTCTATCTCAAATATAAACTCATATACATCATCTCTTAAAACCGCAATAAGTTTAAACGGACAAGATGTAACTGTAAATGGTAACTTATCAGTATTAGGAACAACAACACAAATTAACTCTACACAGGTTAATATTGGTGAAAATATATTAGAATTAAACTATGGTGGTTCTGCAACTGTTGCTGGTCTTTATACAAAAGATGCAACCGGTGGTTCAACTACTTCGGGTTCGTTATTATGGGATGCTAGTAATGATTATTGGAAAGCTGGCGTAAAAGATAATGAGTCAAAAATATTATTAGCAGGTGGTGATAATGTATTTACCTCATCGGCTCAATTAACGGAATTAAATTCATTTACATCTTCTGCTAATACTCGTTTAGGATTAATTGAAACATCTACTGGTAGTTTAAACTTTTTCAGTGCTTCAACTTTGACTAGATTGAATTTATTAGAAACTTCAACCGGAAGTTTAAATTCGTTCTCATCATCTACGAATACTCGTTTAGGATTAATTGAAACATCTACTGGCAGTTTAAACCAATTTACAGAATCCGCAAATACTCGTTTAGGATTAGTAGAAACTTCGACTGGTAGTTTAAATTCGTTTACACAATCTACAAATACTCGTTTAGGATTAATAGAAACTTCAACCGGAAGTTTAAATTCTTTCAGTGCTTCAACTTTGACTAGATTGAATTTATTAGAAACTTCAACAGGAAGTTTAAATTCATTTAGTAGTTCAACTTTGACTAGACTGAATTTAATAGAAACTTCAACCGGAAGTTTAAATGAATTTACAAGTTCTCAATTAACACAAAATATTGCATTAGCAACTATAACAGGTTCATTGATAGTATCTGCATCGCAATCGTATGTAAGTGCTTCATTGATGACCGCATCTGTTAAAAAATTAAGAGAAGATGTGGACTATCTATATGGTATAGGTGGTATAAGTGGGGGTAACCCATTGACACCTATACAAGAATGGTCAGCTTCAGCAAGAGTTCAGTTGTATAACTTAGAATTATTTACATCATCTGCTAATATTAGATTAAATAATTTAGAATCTACATCAGCAAGTGTAAATACATCAATTAGTAATATTAACACAACAACAGCAAGCTTAAATGTTAGTGTATCGAATATAAACTCATTTACACAATCATCGGCAGTTAGGTTATCAAATTTAGAAACAACTTCTGCAAGTGTAAATGTATCGATAGCAGAATTAAATTCATATTCAGCATCTCTTAAAACTGCAATAGGAGTTTCAGGACAAAATGTTACCATAAATGGTGATTTAACTGTTGCTGGAACAACTACTCAAATAAATTCAACAACGCTTAATATTGGTGATAATATAATTCAACTAAATGGTACAGGCGCAACAAATGCAGGATTAGTAGTAAGAGATGCAACTGGAGGAACAACTACTTCGGGTTCATTACTATGGGATACCTCAAACGATAGATGGATAGCAGGCCCATTGGGAAGTGAAGCAAAAGTATTGACAGATGGTATGGGAGTAATATCCGGCTCTGGTCAATTAGCAAACTATGAAACTACGGGTAGAGGAATCGTTTCGGGTTCATCTCAAATAGTTCCTTTACTACCTACGGGAGTAGTTAGTGGTTCTATTCAAATATTAGGTGGAAGTGGAATTTGGAGTAGTTCAACTCAAATGCCAGCAGGCGTTGTGAGTGGTTCATCCCAAGTTATTGGTATATTGGATTCATTGAATTCGTTTACATCTTCACTAAATGCAACTTATGCAACTGACGCAGAAGTTGCCGCAGGATATGAAGCTAAAGGTAGAGGAATATTTAGTGGTTCATCGCAAATACCTAATACATCTATAACAAATGCACAATTAGCAAATAGTTCAATCACAATAGCCGGTACTTCTGTATCATTAGGTAATTCGATTACCGCAGCAACTATATTGGGTGGTACAAACGTATTATCATCATCAGCACAAATAACAGCAGCGTTACCATCGGGCGTTGTAAGTGGTTCATCTCAAATAGATTTAACCGCTACAACAAACTACGCAAGTGGTATTCTGACTAGATTAAATGTAGTTGGTGTAGTTTCAGGTTCTTCTCAAATTAATTTAGGAAGTGCGACCGGAAACATTACATTAGCAACCCAAACAACGGGCGATTATGTGGCATCATTAGTACAAGGTACGGGTGTTACTATTACAAATAATAGTGGTGAGAACGCAACTCCTACGATAGCAATTGGACAGGCCGTTGGTACATCTTCAAACGTACAATTTGGTTCAATTGGTGTAGGAACTGCAGCAAGTGGTGTAAGTGGTGAAATCAGAGCAACGGGCGATATCGTAGCATACTACTCATCGGATGAAAGATTAAAAGAAAACATCACTCCAATTGAAAACGCAGTTGATAAAATCAACCAAATGGGCGGTTACAACTACGATTGGAAAGATGGATTTGAAACAATACATTCTCACAAAGGACACGATTTGG
>Ga0315906_10007987_pt1 | contig 12743 bp, 7 predicted proteins | sample LakEriMetagenome_4_FD_203526 | JGI IMG/M metagenome (GOLD analysis project Ga0315906, IMG submission 203526) | Freshwater fungal communities from buoy surface, Lake Erie, Ohio, United States - Buoy 2 MA122 | ecosystem: Environmental > Aquatic > Freshwater > Lake > Lake biofilm | place: USA: Lake...
GGGGTGTTACGCCACCACCGGCATCACGTATGGTCCCTTGGGGATGACCGCAATCCGGGCGTGGGGGCCGTGGTGGGCAAGGGCTTCGGCGACGGCCGCTTCGACGCTCTCGGCCGGCTCGACGAACAGGCCCCGCAGCGTCTCAGCCGAGAGGCCGTGCGTCACCACCTTGACCTTCGCCCGCCGGCAGACCTTGGCCATCTCTTCCAATTGCCACTGGTCCATGACGAAATACTCCTTCCCCAGAATGCGCTGCATGAACTGCTCGAGCGTCGCGTTCTCGCGGAAGAGCTGCTGGAACTCGGGGCTGCCGATCCCTTCCGTCATGCTCGCGGCGATGATGATCGTCCCCCCCTCCTTCACAATGGGCAGCGCGCCGGTCATTCCCTTCACCGCCTGGTAGAACGTGGTGTCGAGGGGATACCCCGCCCCCGAGGTCACCACCACCTCGCAGGGTTCGGGAATGGGGGCCCGGACCACCTCTTCGATGAACCGCACCCCTTCCAGGAACGCCTGCTCCATGTCGCCCGCCACGATCGACGTCACCCGGCGCTTCTCGTCGAGGGTGACATTCACGATAAAGTCGCACCCCGCCATCCGGGCAATGCGGGTGTTTTCTTCGTGGACGGGGTTCCCCGCGAGGTGGCCATAGTCGGCCTTGGGATGTTCGAGAAAGTCGGGGCCGTGCCAGACTTTGACGGTCTCGAGGGCGGCGATGCCCGGGCAGATCAGCTTGCGGCCACCCGAGTAGCCCGCCATCAGATGGGGCTCGATCAGGCCGGTGGCCAGCTTGAGCTCGGCATCGAGATAGCGGTGGTCGATCCAGACGGGAACGCCGCGGGGGGTGGTGCCGAGATAGCGGTGCTGGTCGCGATTCTTGCCGTCGTGATTGACGCAGCGGTAGTTCCGGGCGATCTCGGGGCCGACCAGCTCGACCAGCTCGTCCCCCTCGTTGGCCCGGTGCATGCCGGTGGCGACGAGAATGGTGATCCCCGCGCGCGGGATCCCGCTCTCTTCGAGAATCCGCAACATCGGCGTCAGCAGCAGTGTGTTGGGGACGGGGCGGGTGATGTCGCAGATCAGGATGCAGGCCGACTTCTTTCCCCGGGCCAACTCGGCCAGCGGCGGAGAGCCGATCGGGTGGGCCAGCAGGCGTTCGAGAACCTGGGCCGGCTGATCGAGGGGCGTCACGGGCCGCAACGACAGCGGACCTACGACGCGGTCCTCGGGCAGTTCGACATCGAGACCGGTCTTGCCGTAGTCGAGGCGGATCTTCATGGGGCAGAGCTCGGGGTAAAAAAGGGAACTGTCATACAGATTCTAGCAACTCATCCTGTGGGACCCCGGATTGGCCAGTGCGGCGGATGGGGAATTCCACAAAGACAACCGCCCGCCGGTTGGTCTGCGGCAGCAGACTGTCCCGGCGGGCGGCATGGAATCCGTATGGCTCTGGCGAGAAATCGACGACGAGGCCTACTTCGCCGCCGTCTTCGCCCCCCGGGTCTGCAGCAGCACGTTCACCCCCTTCTTGTTCGACACGATGATGTCGGGGGTTTTGTTGCCGTCGAGGTCGGCGATCGTGAACTGGGTGCCGACGCCCGAGCCGCTGCTTTCGGGAATGACGTGCGGGGTGAACTTCGGGGCCTGCCCCTTCTGCCGGGTGATGTCGAACCAGATCACCACCGGGTCTTCCTCGGGACGCACATCCCCCTTGGGTCCATGGGCCCACCAGCGTTTGCCCGTGACCAGTTCGCGGTCGCCGTCGCCGTCGAGGTCGACGAAGTGCAGGGCGTGTGTCTGGGTCACCTGCTCGCTGATCAGGTGGTACTTGAACTCGGGCTCGGCTCCCCCCAGGTTCTCAAACCACCAGATTCCCACGTTGTGGGCGGCGCTCATCAGGATGTCGGCATCGCCGTCGAGATCGACGTCGTCGGTGTACATGTCGCTGGCGGGGAGATAGCCGGGCTTGCCATCCGGAGTGAGGTTCAGCGGGTGCCACTTCCAGACCCCCTTGCCCAACTGATCTTTGGGAGGAGCCTCCCACCAGCCATGGGGAATGAGAATGTCGACCCGGCCGTCGCGGTTGACGTCGCCCGCCCCCAGGCCGTGGTAGTAGCGGAAGGTGCCGACGGGGAATTTGTCGGGAGGAGTCCCCTGGGGAACGGGGTCGCGCTTGTCGGTATTGATGGCCACGAAGTTCCACTTTTTGGTGACCGCTTCGCCGGCGGGAATCTCGAGGTAGCCGACGAGTCCTTCGGTCTCGGAGCTGAAGACCAGATCGGGCTTGCCGTCGCCGGTGACGTCGGTGAACAGCGGGGTCTCATTCGCGGCACTGTGCCAGATCTCGTGCTGCTTCCAGGGGCCGGCGGCTCCCTGGGGGTTTTCGAACCAGTAGCAGGGGGTGCCGGGGAAGTCGATGCAGATGACGTCGGTCCAGCCGTCGCCGTTCAGATCGTGGGTGAAGTCGGCGAAGCTGTTGCTGTAGCCCCCCGAGCCGTCACCGTAGTCTTTGTTTTCGCGAATCTCGTGGTAGGTCCACTGGGGGGCTTCGTACCAGCCCAGGCCGTGGATGATGTCGTTTTTGCCATCCTTGTTGACGTCGGCGACGGCGACCCCCTCCGAGCGGAAGCGGTCGTCGATCTTGAGACGCTTCCAGGTGAGTTCCTGGGCCTGACTGGCAGGAAGGTGTGAGAGGGCGGCAAGGCCGAGAAGAAACACAGACGCCGGCTGCCAGCGCATGGTGGCCACTCCAGGGAAAGGTCGGGACGGGAACCGGACCGGCGACCGGGGGCAAACCCGGACAGGAACGGCTCGGGGGGTACACTTCCCGAATTAAACACGATGGCCGCGGATGGCGGTAGCGAACGGCTCGCCGGCAGACCCGTTCACCATGCGGTGACCGCGGGGGATTGTGTCGCCGGGATTTTCCCGGGATCGAGCCGCGCACAAAAAAACCGCGGGACGTTGGAAGTTCCAACGCCCCGCGGCGGACTGGGGTTGTGAGCTCTGGTGCGACGGGTCGGGAGGATGGACCGAACCCTCCCGACCACGTCCAGCCAGAAGATTCCCAGGGAACCGAACCGGCAGCAGGCCGCTTCAGACTCCCAATTTCCGGTGGACAGCGCTCTCAGTTGTCGTAGTAGAGCGAGAACTCGTAGGGATGGGGCCGCAGCCGCATCGGGTCGACTTCCTTCTCGCGCTTCCAGCCAATCCAGGCCTCGATGAGGTCCTGGGTGAAGACGTCACCCTTGGTGAGGTAGTCGTGGTCGGCTTCCAGTTCACCCAGGGCTTCATCGAGCGAGCCGGGGGTCTTGCGGGTCTGGGCCAACTCTTCGGGGCTCATCTCATAGATGTCGCGGTCGAGCGGCTCGCCGGGATCGATCTTGTTGGTGATGCCGTCGAGGGCCGCCATCAGAATCGCGGTGAAGGTGAGGTAAGGATTGCAGCTGGGATCCGGACACCGGAACTCAAACCGCTTGGCCTTGGGATTCGACGAGTACATCGGAATGCGGACCGAAGCCGAGCGGTTCCGCTGCGACATCGCCAGATTCACGGGAGCCTCGTACCCGGGGACCAACCGCTTGTACGAGTTGGTGGTGGGGGCGGCGAAGGCCAGAATCGACCGGGCGTGCTTCAGCACACCGCCGATCGCGTAGAGGGCCATTTCCGACATCCCGGCATAGCCATTCCCGGCGAACAGGGGCTGTCCCTTGTTCCACAGCGAGAAGTGGGTGTGCATGCCCGACCCGTTGTCTTCGAAAATGGGCTTGGGCATGAAGGTGACGGTCTTGCCATGCCGACGGGCGACGTTCCGGATGACGTACTTGTACCACATCATCTGGTCACCCATGGTGAGCAGATCCATGAACTTCATGTCGATTTCGCACTGGCCGGCGGTCGCCACCTCGTGGTGGTGCGCTTCGACGATGATGCCCAGTTTGCGCATCTCGCTGACCATCTCGGCCCGGATGTCTCCCAGGGTGTCGAGCGGCGAGACGGGGAAGTAACCCCCCTTGACGCCGATCTTCGAGGCCAGGTTGGGCTGCTTTGAGCCCAGCAGGGGACCATCGCTCTTGGCGGTGTTCCACGCCCCTTCGGCCGAGTCGACTTCGTAGTACTGGGTGTTCATGCCCGACTTGTAGCGGACATCGTCGAACATGAAGAATTCGGGCTCGGGGCCGATGAAGACGGTATCGGCAATGCCCAGCGACTTCAGATAGGCCACCCCCTTGCGGGCGATGTAGCGGGGATCGCGGGTGTATTCCTGCTTGGTGATCGGATCGACGATGTTGGCGATGACGCTGAGCGTCGGCTTCGCCCAGAACGGATCGACGCGGACCGTGGTGGCGTCGGGAACGGCCAGCATGTCGGAGGCATTGATCGCCTGCCAGCCACGGATCGACGACCCGTCAAACCCCACCCCCTCACTGAACGTCTTTTCATCCCAGGTGTCGATCGGGTAGCTGCAGTGCTGCCAGGTACCGAGCATGTCGACGAACTTCAAATCCACGTGCTCCGCACCGATCTGCTTGGCCAGATCGAAAAAATCCTTGGGGGTTCCCGCCATGTGAGACTCCTGAAACTTCTTGAGGTTGAGCGGCCAGGTTGTAAGTCGGAACGAGCGCGACGGAGTGCCATGAGTTACGACTCTGCTGCTGGCATTTTCAGCAGCAACTGCCCTCGATGTGCGCGAGCGCTTCGCGGAGGTGGCAGATTCTGGCCTGTATCTCCAGCATCGTGGGCAGTGAGGCACAGCATAGGCAAACTGCGTGCCAGACGTCAGGGGAGTCATGGCTGGCCCCCGTTGGACCTCACCCGATGGCAGTCATCGCTGCGGGGAGAGATCTTTGAGTGAAAATCTGTCTATGTGAGACAACCACGCCGATCGGTTGGCTGACCAAGACCTGGGGTCTCTCCGCCCCCCCTCCCACGCTCGGACTTCTCCACTGAGTCTTCCACTCGCGGCCCCGCGAAAACAAAAACCGGTGCCGGGGGATGACGCCCCGGCACCGGTCTCGGTCGAGTCACCCGGAGTGTGCCGGGTGACCGTTCCACGCGCAGTACGGATTACAACGAATCGAACAGTTCCAGCGGCAAATTCACCTCCACCGGCACCGGGGTCAGATCGTCACCCGCGTCGACGGGAAGCTCCGGAGCGGACGGGCATTCGTCCGCAGGAATCACCTCACGAATCTCGGTGGCAACTCCCGGCTGAGCGTCGGTCGCCTCGGGGGCGGGGACCACCACGGAGGGCGCATCGACCGAGGGGGCAATCTCTGGGTCGGCCAGTACTCCCTCCGCGGGAGGCTGACAACCCACGGGAGCTTCGGCCAGCACTTCCGGCAACACGCTCTCCGCCGCCGGGATCTCGCTGATCTCGGGGAGCGGGGGAATCACCTCGTTCGGGGCATCGATCTGCGGGGCTCCCTCCGCCACCGGAGTGGTGTCGAGGTCTTCCGACCGCAAGACTTCAAACACCGACGTTTCGGCGGGAGCTTCCACGGCGGGAGTGGCGGGAATCTCGGCCGGGGTGTCGACAGGCACCACCTCAGAGACGACCGTCGGGCTGACCTCCCCCCGGGGATCGGGGGTCGGATCGACCGCTTCGATCGGGAACGTCGGCAGCGGCAGGAAGTCGGTTTCCTGGGAGATGTCGGTAAAGACCGGCTCGGCCACCGGAGCAATCATCACCGGCTCTTCGCTGACCACCTCTCCCGTCGAGGGGAGGGTGTCGACCACCACAACCGGCTCAGTCACCGTCTCCACAGCCACAGGGGCGGGGACCGTTTCCACCACCGTTTCCACCACCGAATCGACCGCCGGGGTCTCCACGGCGGGAGTCTCCACCGCAGGAGCCGCAGCCACTTCGGGCAGCGTCTCTTCCACGGTCACCGGGGTGGCGGGAACCGCCTCGGCCACCACTTCGGCCGGGGTTTCAACGGCGGGAATCGACTCTTCCACAATCGCCACCGCCGGGGCTTCCGGCAGCGCTTCGACCACCGGTTCGACGACCGCCGTTTCGACAGGGGCGGTTTCCACCACAGGGGTCTCGACCGCAGGAGCCGCAACCACTTCGGGCAGCGTCTCTTCCACCACCACCGGGGCGGCGGGAACCGCCTCGGCTACCACTTCGGCCGGGGTTTCGATGGCCGGAATCGACTCTTCCACAATCGCCACCGCCGGGGCTTCCGGCAGCGCTTCGACCACCGGCTCGACGGCCGCCGTTTCGACGGGGGCGGTTTCGACCACAGGGGTCTCGACCGCAGGAGCCGCGGCCACTTCGGGCAACGTCTCCTCCACCAGCACGGGGGCGGCGGGGATCGCCTCGGCCACCACGTCAGCCGGGGTTTCGACGGCGGGAATCGACTCTTCCACAATCGCCACCACCGGGGCTTCCGGCAGGGCATCGATGACCGGTTCGGTCGCGGCCGGGGTCGGCAGACCGATTTCGGAAACGGGCAGTTCCTCGGGGGTCGGGATGTCGACGATCAGCGGTTCGGGCTGGTCCGGCAGGGTCTGATCGGCCGGGGTGTAGCCAATTTCCTCGGCGGGGGCGGCGGGGGCTGCGATGGAAGCGGGTTCGGCATTGAGGGTCTCGGCCAGCACCGGAACTTCACCCACCACTTCGGCCTCGGGAGCGACGAACGTGGGCAGGACCGCTTCCTCAGCGGCGGGGGTCGCCGGGGTGGGGAGCGCGGGCGCATCCACTGTCACCGGCAGTGCCGGGGCTTCGGGTTGCAGTTGATCCAGCGCCAGCGACGGATCGACTTCGACAACCGGAGCGACGGCCGCCTCGATGGTCTCGATGACGGCAGGGGGTGCGGCCTCATCCGCACGCAGGTTGCCGGTGGCGTGGGTCAGCACCCAGGAAGAACCGGCGAGGCACAACAAAAGAGCGGTACGCGGCACAATCGGAAGCATGCGCGGATCCTGTTTTATCACGGAGGAATCGTGGGGAAGGCCTCTCGACGCGGGCCTTCACACACACGCTTGAAAAAAGGAAGAGGCTGCGTTGACTGTGCAGCCGCGGCTACTTATCGGAGACTTTTGATCTGGTAAAGAGGAAGTCTTGGAAAAAATAGAGCGGTTGTGCCGCTTCGATAGCGCAGGCAGGCTGTTGCGCCTGTCTGTGTGAGGATTGCGAGATATATCGAGCTTGTCGGTTTCTCCCGGGAAAAACCCGTTGGGAGGCCGCCCCGGGGGGAGGCTTGGGGCGGGCACTTGCCGGCGGCGGCAGGGGGCCTACGATTCCGCGATTTTCGCCCCCCCCGTTTTCCGCCCCGATTTCCCGAAGGTGCTGACATGACTGAAGCCGCTGCCGACTGGCCTGCCGAGGGCTCCAAAGCTCCCGATTTCAACCTGGTTGCGACCGATGGCAAGAAGGTCAAGCTCTCGGCCCTCAAGGGGAAGCCGGTGGTGGTCTACTTCTACCCCAAGGATGACACCCCTGGGTGTACCCGCGAGGCGTGTGCCTTCCGCGATCAGCACAAACAGCTCGAGAAGCTGGGGGCGGTGGTCTTGGGAATCAGCCCCGACGACAACGCCAGCCACCAGAAATTCAGCACCAAGTTCGAGCTGAACTTCCCCCTGCTGTCAGACACCGATCACGCCGTGGCCGAGAAATTTGGGGCCTGGCGCGAAAAGAACATGTATGGCAAGAAGTCGATGGGCATCCAGCGGTCGACCTTCCTGATCGATGCCCAGGGAAAGATCGCCAAAGTCTGGAAGAAGGTGAATGTCGACGGCCACGATGAACAGGTCCTGGAGGCCTTGAAGGCGCTGCCCAAAGCCTGAGAAACCGATCCCGATCGGTTCTGCCGTGACATGGCGGAGGATCTGGTTGACTGACCAGACCCGCCAGGAGCGCCAATTGGCGATCCCCAGCGAGCCGCCGCGGCAGGGGCTCACCCGGTGCCGGCCGGTTGACTCCGCAGTTGGTTCACGACCCGGGCCACCCAGTCGCTGGCGAAGTCGATTTCTTCGGCGGTGTTGAAACGGCTGAGGCCGAATCGCAGGGTGGCCAAAGCCAGCCGCTCGGGAACCCCCATGGCCCGCAGCACGTGGCTCGGCTCGGGATCGGCCGAGCTGCATGCCGACCCCGAGCTGACCGCAATTTCGGTCATTGCGGCCAGCAGCCTGTCGCCGGGAACGCCCTCGAAGCTCACGTTCAGATTGCCCGGCAGGCTGTGCCGGGGATCTCCATTGCGGTGGATGCCCTCCAGACGCTCGGTCAGTCCCTGCCAGAGCCGGTCACGCAGGTGCGCGAGGCGTAACCCCTCAGCCGGCAGGTCTTCGCCGCACGCTTCGCAGGCCGCCCCCAGTCCCACAATCAGCGGGACCGGCAACGTTCCCGGGCGCAGGCGGTATTCTTGCCCTCCCCCCTCGAACAGCGGTTCGAGAGGCAGCCGAGGTTCGCTGCGGCGGACGTAAAGGGCTCCCACCCCCTGGGGGCCGTGCAGCTTGTGGGCCGAGAGACTCAACAGGTCGACCGGCAGTTGCCGCAGGTCGAGAGGAATCTTCCCCACGGCCTGCGCAGCGTCGCAGTGCAGCCAGATTCCCCGTTCCCGGCAGATGGCTCCCGCCTCGGCAATGGGGTTGATGGTTCCCACTTCATTGTTGGCCAGGATCAGCGAGACCAGCCGGGTCTGGGGAGTGAGGCTGTCGCGGAACCGGTCGAGGTCGATGGCTCCCTGGCGGGTGACCGGGACGAAGACCACCTCGGTTCCGCGGCGGGCCAGACGGCGGGCGGGATCGAGAATCGCCCGATGTTCCACCAGGCTGGTCACCAGGCCCCAGCCCTTGGCACGAGGGGCCTGCAGAATGCCCTTCAGCGCCAGGTTGTTGGCCTCGGTGGCACCGCTGGTGAAGATCAGTTCGTGCGGCTCGCAATTCAGCAGCCGGGCCACCTGCTGCCGGGCCCGCTCAACCCCTTCGGCCGCCCGCCAGCCATAGCGGTGGCTGGTGCTGGAGGCATTGCACGGCACCAGCAGCCAGGGCCACATCGCCTCCCGCACCCGGGGATCAAGCAGGGTGGTGGCGTGGCTGTCGAGATAGAGGGGAGGCCGGGTTTCGGAGAGCGACATGCAGGGGCCGTGGTCAAAGAACGCAGCCGGAGGAGAGCCGTTCTGAACAGCTCTCCTCCGGGCGAGTATAACCGCAACCGTGGGTCAGGCGGGGCTTAGAAGTCCCAGGCCAGTCCGAAGTTGAGGGTCTTGATGCTGAAGTTCTGCCGCTTGGTCTTCAGGTCGATCACATCGACGTTGTACTGCAGCACCTGAGCGGGCCGCGAGAGGGCCCCAATCAGGGTGTAGTCGTATCCGAGGCGGAACTTCGAGAGGTTGATGATCGGAATCTGCTTGATGAGGGGGAGGTAGCTCATGAAGCCGAACTCGCCATTGATTCCGGTCTGGAACACCGGGGTGATGTAGGTGTGTTCGCGGGTCCGGCTGCTGGTGGGGCCAGGGCCGTAGATCGACTGCAGCACCTGGGGCCGCACGTTCTGGCTCCAGACCGTCGAGGTCTCCATGTTCGCGAGGGCACCAAACTTCAACTGACCCCAGATCTTGAACTTGTCGCCGCCGAGGTCGGCCCGGGCACCAATCATGGGCCCCACCAGGTTGCTCGTCACCTGCGAATTGATGGTGGTGACGAACGGATCGATGAAGCTGAACAGGGCTCCGTCCGGGAACAGGGGGAGCGGAGGGGGCTCGGGGGTGATGGTTCCGTCTTCGGCGTTGTACTGGTAGTCGAGACCACTGTCACCCGCCTGCATCCGGAACTGTTCCTTGATGTAGAGGTACTTCACCCCCAACTCCATGCGGACCATGAAGTTTTTCGAATCGTAGAAGGGGGAAGACCAGTAGTCGAAGTCGATTCCATAGACCTGCTGACGGTACCGCAGGTCGAGGAAACTGTCGTAGGGGATTGTGGTCCCGAACTCGGTTCCGTCGTACAACGGCAGCCGGAAAATGTTGAGATCGATGTCGTCCGCCGTGCGATCGCCACCATAGTTGGTGAACTGCTGGGTCGCCTCGAACAGGGCGAAACCGCTCACCTGGAACTCCTGGTGGTCGTAGATTTCCCACCCGAAGTTCGCCCGGATGCCGTTCATGCACAGGTCGCCGAACCAGTTGGTAAACCGGGCCGGCCAGAAGGGAAAGGGCTGTGCCTCGCCAAAGTCGGCATTCGTCAGACGGGTGAACGGAATGTCGAATTCATCGTCGGTCGGGTAGGCGTGCAGGTAGGCGTTCGGATCGCCAATCAGCACCTGCGGCCCGGGCTTCACGCCCCAGCCCTGGATGTAATCGATGCCGAACTTGTACTTCCGGCGCTGGTCCCGGTTGTCTTCGTACTCCCAGATCCCGCGTTCGTTCGCGAGACGTTCGTAATTGCCCGCGGGGTAGGGGTTGACCCCCGGCCAGGCGTTGGGAGGAGGACCTTCGGCACTGCCGTAGATCCCCGGGCCGAGCATTGGCTCAGCCATGGCCTCCGCCCCGGCCACATAGCCAGGGGGGTAGGCCCCTTGAGGAGGCAGGGCGTCCTGAGCGGCCGCCGGGCCCCCGAACGTCGCGATTGACCCACAGAATGCCGCGCTGAGCAGGCCGTGAACCAGAGCTTTCCAGGATGGAATCCGCATCAGAGTATCCTTCGCTATCTGGGAGTCCCACCGAGGCATCCCTTCCGAAGATTCCTGCCGGACACGTCGCGCAGGAAAATGGACCTAGCTAAGATATCGGCGTGCGGATCGGGCAGACTGTAGCGATTGTGCCTGAAATTTCTGGAATGCCGGGCGTGTGGCCCGGGCCATAAATCGAATCGCAAGTCGTTTTCTGAAATGGCTTTACAACACGAGACCCGGTTTCTCCCCGGCGATTCTCCGGGGCCTGCGCTTCCGGCAGGCGTCTCGCGCAGCAACGCAAGCCCCCCAGGTTGCCACGGGTTGCGTCCTCCGAATGAGGGGCCCCCAACAACCCTCTCTCCCGGCCGGTTCCCAAGCCATCGGGTGCGAAACCCCCGCCGCGAGCCGCCCGGGAAATCAAAGACGAAGGGCACCCCCCGTCGGGTGTCGGGGGGTGCCCTGGAACTGACTCTCTGAAAGGTGGTGGGGGCTGTTCGTCCTGTCGAGGGCGGACCGACCGTCAGCCTTCGAAGGGGGGAGTGGGGTCGAGTCAGGCGGCCCGGCGGACCATCGGCTCCGCCGCCGAGTCGTGGAGGTCGACCACAGACAGCTTCTTGAGATAGTGCAGATCGGCCACCAGCGGCTTGTGCTTGTATTGGGTCTCGTTGGCCCCGCGTCCCTGCACTTCGGCCTCGATCAGCCGGGTCCACGACCCCGGCTCCAGCCGCACCAAGAGCGGAGCCCCCAGGATCCGGTTGTTGCGGGTGTTGCCATAAATCAGCACGGTCCGGCGCAGTTCCTGATCGAAGGCCCGCACCAGCCGCAGTCCCTGGTCGAGATCAGGAACCTCATTCTGTTCAATCAGCACCGCGTAACGGGGGAGTTCCTGGGGACGCCGCAAGGGGGCCACGGTGAAGTGCCGGAGCGACAGGCCGGCTTGCTGTTCCGCCGCGGCCATCGCGGCACAGACGGTGTGGGCCGAGAGTTTTTCCCCTTCGAGGTCGCAGTACCCCCCGGATTTCTGGAGGAATTCCAGCACCGGGGCCTCGCCGTACCAACCCCGGCAACGGACGATGTCGCCGATGTCGTAGCGGTAGAGCCCGCCGAAGGTCGAGAAGATCAGTTGGTAGTCCTGCCCTTCCTCCAGTTCATGCGGTTCGAGCACCACGGGCTGGGCCGACCCGGCCTCGCGGACGGGGATGAACTCGTAGAAGTTGGCGTCGACGGTAAGGGGGCCAAACGGGACCCCGTCGGCGAGCGGGAGGGTGTGCCGGCCTTCGGACGAGAGCAGCCCCTGGTCGCGCAGCGGCGCGGGCCCCCAGACCTCGGGAATGCGGGCCGACTGCAACCCCGCCGTCCCCCCCAGCCAGCACGAAATGAGCTTGGGAGCCCAAATGTCGCGCGGCAAAAGCTGCCCGTTCGCCTTCAGGATGTCGGCCAGTTCGGCGGCCCGCCGGGGCATCGGCCGGGCGACCAGGCGTTCCAGCACCGGGCGAATCTCGGCTGGAATGTCGAATGCCCGGTCGAGGGTTCCGTGTTGCAGATCGTGCACCAACTGCGGGGCAAACTCGCGCACGCAGTCGGCAATCCGCAGGAAGAGGGACGGGGTGACGGTGCTCATCAGTCCGATGGGACCCATCGCGGCGATCCGGGCAATCGTATAACCGCGGGCGTTGGAGTCTTTAATCTGGGTGACCTGCGGAGGCAGGGCATAATGCTTGCGGACGAAGTGGCTTTGATAGCGCTCGATCAGGGCACTGCTGACCGAAATATTGTGGCCACCCGACGTCGTTCCCAGCTTCCACGAGGTGCTGAGCTGCAGGATGGGCAACCCGAACATGTCGGGATGATCGGTGAAGGCCTGCACGCCCCAGACATCCCAACCCCGCTGGTAATACTGGAACCAGGTGCGGTTGGCGGGGAAGAGCTTGGGCTTCCCGGTGGTGGCGCTGGTCTGCACGAACGTGAGAATTTCTTCCTGGGCCGGGAAGAGGGCCGAGGTTTCTCCCGCTGCCACGCGATCAATATAGGGAACGAAGTGATCGTAACCGGCGATGGGGAGTTGACGGCGGAAGTCGGCCACCGAGCGGACGTGGCCCAGGCCGAAGTCACGTCCCAGAGCGGA
>Ga0315906_10007991_pt1 | contig 12741 bp, 6 predicted proteins | sample LakEriMetagenome_4_FD_203526 | JGI IMG/M metagenome (GOLD analysis project Ga0315906, IMG submission 203526) | Freshwater fungal communities from buoy surface, Lake Erie, Ohio, United States - Buoy 2 MA122 | ecosystem: Environmental > Aquatic > Freshwater > Lake > Lake biofilm | place: USA: Lake...
GCAAGGCGCCGCCGTTTCTTTTAAGGTTTTTTAAATCCACCAAACCCGTAACGGCCAAGCCAAATAGGGGCTCTGGATTGTCCACGCTGTGTCCGCCCCCCAACGCAATTCCCGCCTCCGTGCAAACGTCTCGGCCTCCCCGAAGTACCTCTGCCGCAAGAGCCGTGGGAAGAGCGTCCACCGGCCAGCCCAAAACGGCCAAGGCCACGAGCGGTTTTCCGCCCATGGCGTACACGTCTGAAAGGGCGTTGGTTGCTGCGATTCGGCCAAATTGGTAGGCGTCGTCCACCAGCGGGCCAAAGAAATCCGTGGTGCAAACCAGGCCGGTGCCGTTGCCCAGGTCCACTACCGCAGCGTCGTCCGCCTCACCGTGCCCCACCAGGAGGGATTGGGAGGCGCGTTTGAGGTCCTCGGTGTTGTTGGAAAACGACGCACCCAACACACTTTTCAGGGCGGCGGGAGCCATTTTGCAGCCACACCCAGATCCCTTGCTGTACTGGGTCAGTCGGATGGACGCGGATTCTTGGGGCTGAATAGGATTCACGGTGGAATTTGATGGGGGAAGGGTTAAAAAGCGGTCACGGCCTCCATTAGGGCCGATTGAGCTTGATCCGGCAAAAGACCGGTCAAATCCAATCGTTGCTGCACGGTGGTTTCCGTGCGTGCCATGCTGTGGGCATAGGTTTTGTCGTAGTAGCGCAGTGCCAAAGCAGCGGCCTCCGCCAGTTGACCTTCGTCAATTTTTTGATGGGCTACCGGTACCCATTGGCCGCCAATTTTGCGCGCCAGTCGGGTAAAAGAGTTTTTCAATTGATCTGCGGGTGCTTCTCCGTAAATGCGGGCCAACAACTGCGCACGTTCTTCGGCAGAACGAACCAATTCCAAACGAGGTGCATTTTGCAGCTGTTTGAAAAAATGAGGCTGCAGCCAAACGCGCCCAATGGACTGGGATTCGTCCTCTACCCAAATGGGTTGGCTGGAATCCAGGGTTGCCAATTCAGCAACCAGGTAATTCTCAAACTGTTCGCTCGTGGGTTGAGCCCCCAAACCAACGTGCCCAAAGGCGGAGCCGCGGTGGTTGGCCAATCGTTCCAAATCAAGTACCTGCAGTCCAGCGTCGGCAATCGTTGCCAAAGCCTCTGTTTTTCCAACGCCCGTGTGGCCCGTTAGAACCCGGTAGGGGCGGGGTCGCTCCAGTTCTGCCAACACCCTGTTGCGGTAGGCTTTGTAGCCACCCTCCCAACGGTTTACCCGATACCCGGCGGTTCCCAGCAGCCAAGCCACGGAGCCGCTGCGCATGCCGCCGCGCCAGCAGTAAACACTTACCTCGCGCGCTGCGCCGCAAAGCTCATCCACAAACGCCACCAGCGAATGCATTTTGGGCCCCACAAAGGACAACCCCAACCGCACGGCAGCATCTTGGCCATGTTCGGCAAAGCACAACCCCACCGCGTGGCGTTCGGCATCGTCGAACAAAGGAAGGGAAACCGCCTCCGGGGCATGGCCCTGTTGGAATTCCGACGGAGAACGGACGTCGATCAAAAACATGCCCGAAGGTAGTGCCTATATTTGCCTTATGGAAATGCACTTGGGCACCCCCTGGAACGTGGCTCGTTGGGCCGGCCTCTGTGCGGTGGCCGCCGTATTGCTGGTGGGGTGCGTTCCGAAACAACACCGGTTGGCGGATCATGCCCGTGCCCTTCGTTGGGAGCAAGACAGCCTCACCCTGGTTTCCCGCATTGGGGCGGTGTCCAGCGAAGAAGGACTGTTGAAAAATGCCGTGATTCGATTGGATTCGACGATTGACGCCCTCTCCAAACAACGCGATTCCTTGTTGGTGCAGGTGCGGAATCAGTCCCGACGGGCAGACACCCTGACGGGTTTGGTGCAGCGCGAATCCGTTTTGCGGGATTTGCTGCGCATGGATTTAGCCGCCGCCCAGCAAGCCGAGCAACTCCAAAACAAGCGCGTCGATTCCTTGAAAATAGAGGTTCAGTTTTTAACCGAAAAATTGAATGCCCGCCCGGTGCGCCCCGCACAACCGCGCCCTGCGGGAAGCATGCGCCCGCCTCAGTAGAACCAGAGTTTGCCGGGGTAGGGTTTCCATTTTGTGGGGGCAACCGGTCAGCTCCTCCCAAGCGACGCCCGCTTTAAATGGGCAAGGACACCACGGACTTGATGAGCCGCAGCCGATGGGTGTGCTTCCGGAGTTCAAAATTGTAAATTCCGTGCTGGTCAATGCCGTCCAACCGCACCTGGCCCGAACAATGAATGATTTGATCCGGACGCACCAAAATGCCTACGTGGGTGATGCGCCCCTCTTCGTTGTCAAAAAAGGCCAAATCGCCCGGCAGAGATTCCTCCAAAAAACTTAACGTTTCTCCTTGGGTAGCTTGCTGGGACGCATCCCGCAACAAGGGAACGCCCGCCAATCGGTACACCATCTGGGTAAAACCGCTGCAGTCCAAACCAAAAAGCGAGCGGCCGCCCCACTGATACGGTGCGTTCAAAAATAGATAGGCTTGCAGCAACAATTCCTCGCGGGACCGCGCAGGCTCCGCCAACCGACCGTTGAAAAAATACGTTTGCGTTCCCAAGGTGACCTTTCCGGTCGCCGCGTCGTACCCCGGCAAATAGCTTCCTGCCAACAAAACACGCGCCTTGGTGGCGCGCGATTCGTGTTCCAACAACTCAACCGTGTCTCCTACCAAAGCAGGCTGCACGCTGCAGTATTCGTGGTAGGAATCTTCGTCCAAAGGAAGCAATTGCACGCGTAACAGCCAGCCTTCGTAGCCGTCGTGCGCCAACCGGATGCGTAACCATTCGTCTTGCTCGTCCACTACCGAGCACGCCTCGCCAAAGAGCATCTGATTCACCATTTCCGAACGGTGACTCGGTTCGCTCCGCAGGGGAACAGCGCTCAAAGGACACAAGCCAAACTTCATGCGGTGCTTTGGTTTATTCGATGCGAACCAAAATTACGCCATTCGTTCCAGCACCAGAGCAGATGCACCTCCACCGCCGTTGCAAATACCGGCCGCACCGTAGCGCGCTCCTTTTTGCTCCAGAACGTTGATCAAGGTCACCAAAATGCGTGCGCCACTGGCTCCCAGGGGATGCCCCAAAGAAACAGCTCCACCGTTGACGTTGCACCGATCGGCAGCAATGCCCATGAGGTCTCGGTTCACCAAGCCCACCACGGAAAATGCTTCGTTGAGTTCGTAGTACTCAATGTCCGCCATGCTCAATCCAGCTTTTGCTACGGCCTTGGGCACCGCCAACGCTGGAGCCGTGGTAAACCATTCCGGCTCGTGTGCAGCATCCGCATAGCCGCGAATTACGGCCAACGGTTTAATACCCAATTCATTGGCCTTATCACGGCTCATCAATACCAGGGCAGCCGCCCCGTCGTTGAGGGTGGAAGCATTCGCGGCCGTTACGGTGCCGTCCTTCTGAAACACCGGGCGCAGACTTGGGATTTTTGAAAAGTCCACCTGCGTGTATTCCTCATCGCGGTCCACAACCACTTCGTTTCCTTTGCGGTCTTTAACCACCACCGGAACCACTTCCGCGGCAAATCGACCACCGTTCCAAGCCGCTGCGCTGCGTTCGTAGCTCTCAATGGCAAAGGCATCCTGCTGTTCGCGGGTATACTTTTTTTCCGACGCGCACAAATCGGCGCACACTCCCATGTGGTTCTGGTCGTACACATTGGTTAAACCGTCTTTGACCAAACCGTCGATCAAAGTCAAGTTGCCCAATTTCACTCCGGTCCGACCGGTCCCCAAATAATGCGGCACTTGGGACATGTTTTCCATGCCTCCGGCCACCACAATTTCCGCGTTGCCGGACGCAATCGCTTGCGCTCCCAGCATAACCGCTTTCATGCCTGAGGCGCACACCTTGTTGACGGTAGTACTGGGGGTGTTGTTGCCCAAGCCAGCGCCCAAAGCGGCCTGCCGTGCAGGTGCCTGGCCCAAGTTAGCCTGCAATACGCAGCCCATCAATACTTCGTCAATGGATTGGGGATCTACTCCAGCGCGTTCCACCGCGGTCCGAATGGCTACAGCGCCCAGTTGGGTTGCAGAAACGGAGGACAAGGCGCCTCCAAAACTTCCCATGGGGGTGCGGACGGCAGAAACGACAACAACTTCTTTCATGACAGTATGCGCTTTATGATTTCGATAAGGGTTGGTGCGAAGGTACGACGCGTGTGGAATTTCTTAATTGCCGAAATCGGTGTATATTTGCACTCCCGTAAGGATTTTCGTGATTTTTACAGGGCTCCGAATCAAGCCGTTCGGTAGCAAAAGGTGAGGTGGGTGAGAGGCTGAAACCACCAGTTTGCTAAACTGACGTACGCGCAAGTGTACCGCGGGTTCGAATCCCGCCCTCACCGCCAGAAAGACGAAACCCGCAGCGAAAGCTGCGGGTTTTTCGTTTCCGGAGCGAGCGAAGTTTACTTCGGTGAGCTCCAAAAACGAAAAAACGCCGGTGCGAAGCAACGGCGGGTTTCGGCTTCTGAAGCCCCCCCGCAACGGGATCAGCGAAGCTAATCCCGCCCTCGCCACATGGGTGTTGAAAAATCCTGAAGCCCCCCCCCACAACGGGATCAGCGAAGCTAATCCCGTCCTCACCGCCAGCACAAAAGAAAAAACCCGGTCGTTTCCGACCGGGTTCCGAGATCCTTGTGCTAAGTGCGTCCCAATACACAAGGGCCTCTACCAACCAAACCAAATCAGAGGACGCACTGTCCTAAAAAAATTAAAATGAATTAAGTGCAGCAAGGGAGGTCTTTAGGCCGTTATTCGTTCCTTCGAACGCATCAAGAACCTCCACACAAACCAAGCCAGTCCCGCATTGAACAGATAGAAAACATACTTTGCCACATACGCAATGTTGCCAAAATGCCAATTTTGTACCAACTTCAAAACGTTGTAAAACTGCCAGAAAATCCAGGAGTCGGCATACATGCCCGGGGTGTTGAATAACCCTGAAAAGGTGAGGGCGGTTACGCCGGAAGTCAACAAAAACTTACTCCAATCATCGTGGGACAGTGCTTCGGTCCAAAAGGCCGTGTACCCTGCATGGTTGAGGATCAATCCCAAAACAACGGCAAATGCCATGTTTCGGAAGTACCGAAAATTAACGGGCGCCGGGGTTCGGTCTGGGCGTTTGCTCCAATACCAAACGCTGATGGCATTGCCAACAAACGTAACCGGATAGGTCAAAAAGGCCGCCTTGTTGCCCAAGGCATAGTCCACAAAAGCCGAGTTAACGGTTGCCGCCAGCCCAATTGCATTGCCAACGTTGTTGCGCCGCGTAACCAATCGGGTAGCCATCATGGAAACCGCAACGCCTACCGTAGAAAACCACCCAATGGGCCAGCCGTTGATTACCGTTTCGTGGTAACCCAAGCCCACCGATGCCGCAACCACCACCACGACGCCCAAGACGTCCATCCAGATGCTCTCCGATAGCTTTTGCGCCCCGCGCATCAGGGTGTTTTGATCCATGGCAATGCGGTACGAAGGTAGTCCAAACTCCGCAACCAATAGATTCCGCAGGGCAGTGCGCTCCATTGGAAACGGTCGTCCGAACGCCCCGTCCAGACCACCTGCCCCAAAGAATTACGCAATTCCAGCACTTCTCCCGGATTCAAGCCCCAAACATCCGGTGCCGCTGCACTGGGATTAGGCCCCAGCCACCATCGGTCCAGTTTCGGCTCATTACGGCCCAAACTTGCGGGAATGCAACCCAAATGATGCGCCTCGTGGGTGGCGGTATCCAAAATCCATCCTTGGTCGCCTGCTTGGCGGGGACTGTAGTGAACGTAAAACAACATCATTTCGTCCGACGTCCCTTCACCCGCCGTGACCGTTTGCGGCGGAAAATTCGGGTTTCGGGGATTGTTGAAGGTGTTGTCGTACGTGCCTTTTGCCTTCAACTTGGTTCCGGTGGGTAGAACCAAGGCCTCCCGAAAGGAGTACGACATTTGCCAGTGAAAATCCCATTTTGGGATGTGAATCAGGGGCACCGAATCCCCATTAGGCAACTCCGCCCAAGCGGAAAGCGACGTACAAACCAAGTGCGCGTGGGGCGTAATGCCAAAAACCGTCACAGGGCCCGGTACGGTGTACTGCGCACGGAACGTTTTTACTTGATTGGCGGGAATAACCAACGGTCCATTCATGAGACTTTGCTGGTGATTCAAAGGAGATTGAATCATCAGCGACCGCAAGGGAATGGGGGAGAGCTGCACCCGCAAAGACGTTGAATCTTGCTGACCTGTCGCGCTGACCGGGTAATGAACTTGGAGGATGTAGCACCCTTGTCCTTGAACCGAAAATCCTGTGGTGGGTGGGGTAAAGTACGCTTCCTGGCCCGGTACCCAAGCGCCAATCAACTTGCTTTGGCTGCTGCCGGTTCCGCCAAACGAGGCGTAACCAGGTGCAGGATCGGCGGCGTCCAATTGCAAAGGGGTGTTGGTGGGGTCGTAAAAAACCAGAACGTGGTGCACAATTTGCCGGTTGCCGGGAACCACCTCCAAGGCTTTGATGGTTTGCGCAAAGGCCGTAGGATTGGCAATAGCAAAACATCGGTACGTATCGTTGCTGGACGACGGAACAGAGTAGGTGGGCATGGTGAGAACGAAATCGGGCTGCGTCAAGACGACTCCGTTGGTTGCTGTTGGTGGCATGGGCGCCAGGGAGGTATCTCCAGCGGGCATTCCGTTGTTCACCCAGTCCACCAGCAACTGTTTTTCTTGGGCAGTCAAGGATTTGGACTGTGCCAAATGTGGTTGCCCGTCGCCCGCTGGCCAAGGGGGCATGTGGTTGCTTTGCACCGCCAACTTCACGCCAATACCTTGTTTTTTAACTTGGTAGTACGACGACAACGGGAACGGAGCAATTCCGCCGCCGGCGTGGCAACTGCCGCAATGGGAATGCACAATGCACGCAATATCCTTCTCCCAGGTTGCGCTGGTCTGGGCGTGCATGGAGGACAGGCCGCTCAAAAAGACTACCACCCAAAAAAGCGAAGCCCGGCCAACACCTTTTTCCATGCAAGACGAGCTGAGTCCAAAACGGGCGATTGATTCTTGACGGGACATAGACAGGTAATCTTGGGTTTTAGCGAAAGATGAATCGAAGTACATGAATCGCGTCGAATAGAATAGAGTAAATGAAATGAATCTTTTTGAGTGCGAACAACACCTTTGGTTTAATTTTGCCGCCCGTTGCCGTAGTTCGTTGTCCCGTGACAACTGAATTTACAGCGAACAGGGTCCCGTAGCTCAGTTGGATAGAGCAACTGCCTTCTAAGCAGTCGGTCGCGCGTTCGAATCGCGCCGGGATCACCAGATAGTGTGCTTCATTGCGTTTGGAACTGATCGCGTCCGGGCGAGCTTTGAATGGTTCTCAAGCCCCGAACTTTCTAGGGTATTGAAGCATAAAAAAACCGCTCCCTTTTGAGGAGCGGTTGTCGGGAAGACAGGATTCGAACCTGCGACCCTCTGGTCCCAAACCAGATGCGCTACCACCTGCGCCACTTCCCGTCTTCATAAAGACTAACGTATCTTTATTTTGAGGCGCGAAGATACTACTTAGTTTCTCCGCGTACAACAGAATTTGAAATATCGCAATGTGGATTATTAATGCCCGATGACGACGAAGTAGTGCATTGATTACCAATACAATTCTCTAGATTAGCCATTCTGAACCTTAATCAGTGACAAGACCATGAGGAAGTTTCTATCCTTTGCATTTAGTGCGTTGAGTTTGGCCGTGTTTGGACAGGTGACCCTGAACACCACAGTAGGAAGTACGGGGTACACTGGTTCGAACGGCTGCGGATCGGGCTCTGCCGGAAGTTGTTACATAACCTTTGCCATTCAAAATACGTCCACCTCACCCATTCAGATTACCGAAGTAGGGCAGTGGACCTCCACCTCGAACAACGCGAACACGGTTGCTTTGTATTCCAGTACAACCTCTTTGGGTGGAGCAATCACCGGGCCTTTTTCAACAACAGCGCCTCCTGCAGGATGGAGCTTAGCCGCAACGGGAACCATCTCGGGAATTACCACTACGGGAGTGAATACCGTACTTTCCGGTTTGAATATTGTTGTTGCCGGAGGGACGACGATCCGGTTTGCACTTGTGCCTTCCGGAACCGTGAGTTACAGTGGTACGGGAGCTGGAAGTGCTTCTCCCAACACGTTTTCGAGCAACGGCGTCAACCTTTTGGTTGGCGACGTTCAACTAGGAGGTGGTAACGTCGGCTATGGCGGTACGAACAACCCTCGTTTTTTCACCGGTTCCGTTACGTACGTTCCTCTAACCCCCTGTGCTGGAGCTCCCACGGGAGGTACCACAAACACCACCGCTACCGCTGTTTGTCCTCTTCAGAATTTTGGATTAAGCCTAAGCGGTGCAACATTGGCCGCAGGTATTTCCTACCAATGGGAAACCTCCTCAACGGGAACAGGTTCCTGGAACCCCATTGCAGGAGCAACGTTTTCTACCTACACCGCCTCCCAGACGGTGGATACTTACTACCGTTGCGCATTGACTTGCTCCAATTCTAGTTTGACTTCTTATTCCACAACGGTTCAAGTAACCACCCTTCCCAACTTAGCCGCAGGCACCTACACGGTGGGGCCTACCGGAACCTATCCCAACTTATCTGCCGCGTTTGCAGCTGCGTCTTGCGGTGTTGCGGGTCCGGTAGTTTTCAGTATTCAGCCCTTTAGCGGCCCCTACACGGAGCAAATTATTCTAGGGCAGATTCCTGGAATGTCCGCCACCAATAACATTACCGTAAACGGCAACAACAACACGCTTCAGTTCAAGTCCAACAATACCAACGAGCGCGCGGTATTGAAGTTGAACGGAACCGATTTTCTCACTGTGAAAAATTTAAATATTCGTGCCATTGGTCAGTTGACCACGCAGTTCGGATACGGCGTACAGTTAATGAATGGCGCCAACAGCAACACGTTTAAAAATTGCATTATTCAAGCCACGGACTCGGTTACCAGTTTGAACTTTGGTGGTTTTATTTGTTCGAACACAGCAAACTCCGCTACGGGTACCGGATTAGCAGCGTCTAATTTATTAATTGACTCGTGCACCATTGTTGGTGGCTACTACGGTTTGACTTTGGGCGGAACTACAGGAACAACAGTGGGGCTTCCAACCAATAACGTGGTCAAGAATACTACTATTCGTGATTTTTACATATACGGTGCCTATACTTTGGGCCAGAATAACTTGTTGTTCAAAAACAACATCATCAACCGTGCAACCCGGGTGGGAACCGTGTCTACCTTTTACGGTCTGTACACAGCTGGTCGACACATTGGCAGTCGGTTCGACGGAAACAAAATCCACAACCCCGAAGGAAACTTTCCGGCCACGAGCACTACAACGTATCCGATTTATGGAAGTTCTACGGTTGGGCGCGGGAATGCACCCGTTGTTTTTTGCAACAACGTTATCTACAACATCCGAAACAATGCTGGAACTCAAGCCGGGATGTACCTATTGTCGTTGGACTCCGCGCAAATTTTGAACAACACCATTGCGTTGGATAACGACTTAGCAACCGGCACCAGTATCATTTATGGGATGTACATCTCAGGGGTTGCGGCTCAGGTAGCGGTCCGAAACAATGCCATTCACATTGGTAATGCAAATACGGGGATTAAATACATGCTTTACTACGGCACGTCAACGGCAGTCCCCAACTCCAACAACAACGTATTTGACTTTACTGGGGCTGGCGGCACATCGCAAAACATTGGTTTCCTGAGCAGCGCAAAAGCGACGTTGGCCATCTGGCAGACCTCGGCCGGAACGCCTGACCTTGCATCGCAGGTGACGGTTCCTTTGTTTACCTCGGCTTCCACCGGCAACCTGATGCCACAATCCGGCGCCTTGAATGCCAACGGTGCCAATACTTTGCAGTATGTCCCAACCGATATTTTAGGCGTTGCTCGTACGGCAACACCGGACATCGGAGCCTACGAGTTTACCCCAACAGGTTGCACGCCACCGACCTTGTCTTTGCTTTCCAATGCCGGCGGAACTGCGACGATTTCGGTTACGTCAACCGTCACTACTCCGCTATACCAATACGAATACGGTCCTTGCGGTTTCACTCAGGGTACGGGTACCTTAGGCACCTTAACCGGTAACGGCACCATCAGTGTGACTGGCTTATTTCCCAATACGTGCTACCAAGTGTTTGTCCGTACGGATTGCGGCACAACCACAGGCACCAGCATGTGGATTCCCATTCAGTTTACCACTCCTTGCGCCAGTGGAACCATGCCGTACTTGGAGCAATTCACCACCTTCCCGGTTCAATGCTGGACTCAGTCCGGAACCCAGAACTGGATGCACTACACCACGGGCAACCCAAGCCTTCGAGCCAATTTTTGGTCTTGGACTTCAGGCAACAATGCAATTTACTCCACCCAGCCCATCACCATTTCCACAGCGGCAACCGTAGGGTTCAAATGGTCCCACCAGTTCAATACCACGTATCCTTTGGACCAGTTCATTCTGCGTGCGCGCAAGGTGGGCACAACGGCTTGGGATACTTTGTTCAATAAGGTAGGACCCACGTTTAACACCACCGGAGGAGGTACCACCGTGCCCGGAACGTTCAAAACGGAGTTGATTTACCTGCCTGCTTCGTATGTGGGCGGCGACGTAGTCTTTGAGTTACGCGGTAACTCTGGTTTTGGTCCGGATTTATTTATTGATGATTTTGAAGTAAAGCAAGTACCATCCTGCCCGGACCCTGTTTTGGTCAGCACCAACAAGACCTCCAACTCGGTCAGTCTTTCTTGGGCCAACGTTCCGGGTGTCGCGCCGCTCAAATCCAAAATCATTTGGGGCCCAGCGGGCTTTTTGAGCGGAACCGGTGTTTCGGGAACGGTAGTGAACCAAATCAACAGCCCGTACACCGTAACCGGTCTCCAGCCCAATACCCTGTACGATTTCTATGTTCAAGATTCCTGCGGAACGAGCTTCTCAAACGTTGTTGGTCCGTTGACGGTTAAGACGAATTGTGTTACATCATTAAACGGTACCTATACCGTTAACGGAGCCTTGCCTGCGGCGGGTTTCAACTTCCAGGCGCTGGACTCAGCCATGCAGTACGTTAGTGCGTGCGGCATCACCGGCCCCGTAACCTTTAATTTGGCTGCTGGGTCGTACACGGGTGAATTCACACTCACGGACATTCCGGGTTCCTCGCCAGTGAATACGGTTACCATCAACGGAGGAACTGCAGGTTTGGCAACCATTACAGCACCTTTGGGTACGGCTTCCGTATTCACGTTGAACGGTGCACGGAATATTGCTTTGAAGAACCTGCGCATGATCAACACCGCAGGTGGTGTCGTTCGGTTCTTGAGTAATGCTGATTCCAACGTTGTTGAGAACAACATCATCATTTCAGACACCACAGGCACAGCAGTTTCAGCAGCGGTATTCTCGTCAGGCTCTGCTACGTCGCCCACTACCTTAGGTTCGGATGTAGACTACATCACCATCAAGAACAACGTCATCAAGGGTGCGTACTACGGTATTGCCTTTGCCGGTATTTCAACTACTTCCTTTGATAAAGGCTTATTGATTGAAGGCAACACCTTGCTGAAGCAGTACTACTACGGCATGCGCTTGTACGGTTTGGAGGACCTAGTCATCAAAAACAACCGTTTTGATCAGTCGCGCATTACGTCGTCGTACGGTATGTACGTGTACTACACCCGGAACGTGGACATCGAAGGCAACTTCATAAACGCCCAGGGATATGGCCTATACATGTACTACCCGAACTACCAAATCACCGGCACGATTCCGTCCAACCGCATCGTGAACAACATGCTCAAGGGGAATACCTACGGTTTCTACTCCTACAGCTTGCGGGACTACAAGTTCTACCACAACACCTGCGTGGGCGGCACCTACGGTTACTACTTGAGCGGTACCACGACGGCAGGTCAGGAAATCCGCAACTTGGATACCCGGAACAACATTTTCACCGGTAACACGTATCCGTTCTACCAAGTAACGGCGTTTACAACGGCCCAAAACAGCCAGTTGAACTACAACGCGTACCAAGCGGGTTCTGGTGGTTTGGCCTACTACGGCGCGGCGCGGGCCACCCTCGCTGCCTGGCAAACTGCATTCCCTGCATTGAATGTGAACTCTGCAGCCGGCTCAGTGGTGTTCAACAGCCCGTCGGACTTCCACGTTGTGGGTTCGTTCCCGAACGACTTGGGCGTTAACGGTTTGGGCGTGAATACAGACATCGACGGCCAGGTTCGTCCAGCAGCAGGGTCAACCGCTCCGGACATGGGTGCAGACGAATTCACTCCTGTTGCCAACGACGCCAAGTTGATTTCCATTTTGGGAGCAAAAGGCGGTTGTGGGGATTCCACCACCACCTTGTCCTTGGTGTTTGAGAACTTTGGTTTGAACCCTATTGTTTCCATGCCAGGTACCATTCGCGTTACCCAACCTTCCGGCACAACGGTGAACCTTACCGCGTCGTTCTCCGGCAGTCTGTTGCCACTGTCCCGAGACACCTTGACGGTAGGCAGCATCAACACCTACGCGGGGGGTGCTTGGGATTTCAAGGGCTACACGTCCCTGGCCAACGACGGTCGCACGAGCAACGATACAACCATCCTATTGGGTGTTAATTTCCTTCCGTTTGAGC